>Ga0325402_1005440_pt1 | contig 11916 bp, 7 predicted proteins | sample PopdelMetagenome_22_FD_207212 | JGI IMG/M metagenome (GOLD analysis project Ga0325402, IMG submission 207212) | Populus deltoides microbial communities from Bellville, Georgia, United States - Xylem-PdKOR-R3 | ecosystem: Host-associated > Plants > Phyllosphere > Stem > Wood/Secondary xylem...
GAGGATTGTCATATTCTTCTTAAAGAATATATTACATAGAGATTGTACCCATTCATATATTTAATAAAATCATATATTTGTACACGTGTGCTTGTTTAATTTCAGGTGCTCAAAATTGTGTCTACAACAAGGAACAAATCTTGCAGATTTGCTAAAACTAGATTATGATGCACATAAAAAACATATGTTCCATTGCTTTCCTTCTCTTGAGAATACAAAATGACTGAAGGAAATTGGACAATGTTTTCTGGAGTAATACATATTAGAGACCACATCAGCAATGCCATTTAGCATGCACCATGCAACAACTTGTAACAAAACTGCAACAGAATAGCCAGCACCACACCAGCAGAGTAACCACTACCAGAAAATCGATAAATACAAATAGAAATATCGAGGGAATATTTTCGTCGGTAAATTGCCGATAGATTTTACCGATGAAAATATTCTCTCAGTATTTACCGAGGGAATTACAGTGAAAAAAAAATTAAAACAAAGCAAAAAAAAATGATGACGTGCCATTTTTACCAACGAAATTCCGACAGAATTTATTCCGTCGGTAAAATTATTGGTAAACTGTGAACATTATTCATCATGTCAATTACAAAGGGAATCATCGACGAAAACTTTAATCGGTATTTTACAGAGAGCTCTGGAACTATTCACTTCCCAATTGCACTGTTAATTATTGTTCTTTACAAACAAAATCACCGACGGATTGAAAAGTCGTCGGTGTTATTTGGCGGTTTTCTGAAAAATTTAGCTTAAATTAAAAATTTAAATTAAATATTATAGACAGAATCACCGACGGATTGAAAAGTCGTTGGTGATATTTGGTGGTTTCTGAAATTTTTTGATTAAATTCAAAATTTAAATTAAATATTACAGACGGAATCACCAACGGAATGATTAAAAATATTAATATTTAATTATCCATCAGTAAAACGCCCCAATAAAAAGCCTAGAATCCCTAATTTCACAACAAACTCGTCTCCTTTCTTCTTCTTCTTCTTCTTCTCTTCTCTCATCAACTCCTTCACTTCTCCTCCATGCTCAGGTATGTCTTCTTCTTCCTTTTCTTCTCTTCTCTCCTCAACTCCTTCTCTTCTCCTCCATGCTTAGGTATGTCTTCTTCTCCTTTCTTATTTTTTCTTCCCATTTTTTTTAATTAGTATACTTTATGAATTTGTTTTTTTTTTCTCTTCTTATTGTAGACATACTCTTGTGTGGTAACCTCCACCATTACTATTGTATATTGCCCTTCCTATATATATAGAAAGGGTTGGCTAACCATTAGGTTAAGCCTCCCAATTATTCTCAACTTGGTATCAGAGCCTTCTACCGTCAGAACTCTTTTCTTCCTTCCTCCCTTTGCAGCCGCCCCTCTCTTTACTTTCTCTACATGGATTCTACTATTGCCGCTGACTTTTCCCTCTCCACAGGTGGTGCAGCACAGCCGGCCAACCCTCCCCAAGCTGCTGCCGCTGGTGCCTTTTCCTCCCCACAGCAGCCTCCACCTGCAGAGCTTGTCTCTGATTCTTCCTCCCAAGTCCCTGTCGTTCCTTTATCTCTCATGGGAACTCACGCTACAGCTATTGTTCCTTTAGCAATCACTCACCAAGTTGTTTCGCTAAAACTTACGAACATATATTATCTCTATTGGAGAATGCAGATGAAGCCATATCTCCTTGGTCAAGGTGTTTTTCACTTTGTTGACGGTTCCGTGTCGTGTCCTCCATCTCATATTTTTGACAGTTCTGCTGGTTCTTCCTCCATCATCAGCCCTTCTTTTCTTCATTGGAAGCAACAGGATCAACTTATTTTGAGTGCTTTGCTCTCCTCTCTCTCCGTGGATGTGTTGCATCTCGTGGTAGATTGTTCTACTTCGCATTGTGTTTGGCGCACTCTTGAGAAAGCGCTTGCCTCTCCGTCTAATTCTCGCATCATGCAACTCCATGGCTCCTTTCAAGACCTTTGATAAGGTGACTCATCGGTTAGTCTATATATGCAGCAAGCCAAATCGTTATTTGACGAATGGGCTGCTGTTGGTCGCCCCATGTCTCTTGAAGATTTCAATCTTTATGTGTTTCGTGGCCTTCGTGGTAAGTTCAAAGACTTGGTAACGAGTCTCATAACCAAGGCAGAACCGCTATCCTATGCTGATCTTCACAACCACCTTCTTACCCATGAATTTCTACACAAGAACTCTTTCCATTCCATGGCTGCTGCTCCTTCTCTGCTGTCTTCTTCTTCTCTGCCGCAGCAGCCACCTCTGCTGCCAACACCACAGTTTTCTGCACACCATGCTATGTCTCATCACAGCCTTAACTTCAGCCACAACAGGGGTCGCTCTAGAGGTAATTGGCGTCCCCACAGCAACCATTTCACTCCCTAGAACAAGGGCCAATCTGCTGCAGATTGGCGACCAAACCACTGGCAGCAATCCAGGTGCAATTCCAGTGCTGGGCAGTGGTCTGAACAACAGCATGTACGCTGCCAATTGTGCTCCGGTTTTGGGCACAGCTCCCCATTGTTCCCAGTTTCATAGCAGCTCTCCGCAGGCTTCTGCTCATCTTGCTGTTGGGAATATCTCTGCTGCGACTTGGTTCCCCGACACCGGCGCAAATCAACACGTCACACCTGATCTTGGAACTCTAACCGATTCTGCACCCTATCTTGGTAATGATTATTTGCATGTTGGTGACGGTAAGGGCCTTGACATATCCCATATTGGACATACTAAATTACATTCCCCAAAACGCATGTTTACATTATCTAATGTTCTCCATGTGCCTCACATTACCAAACCGTTGTTATCTGTTCAAAAATTCTGTCGTGATAATCATGTGTATTTTGAATTTCATGCTTCTATGTTTTATGTGAAGGATCTCGTCACCAAGGAAGTTCTCCTTTTCGGTCAGAGTCATGATGGCCTTTATGTCCTCTCCGAGTCTTCTGCCACGTCAGTTCCTCAAGCTTTTTGGTCTCCTTGCATCTCCGCGACTGCCGACCTGTGGCATCGTCGTTTGGGTCATCCAACCCCTCGAATTTCAATTTGTTAGTTTCCGGCAATAAAATCGTATGTACTTCTAGGCGTTCTCTTACTCAGTGTCAAGCTTGTCCTTTAGGAAAGTCGTCCCGTTTGTCATTATGACCTACGGGTCACAAAACTTCTTCCCCACTTGAATTAATTTTTAGTGATGTTTGGGGTCCTACCCCTATGTTTTCTTCTGATGGCTTCCGCTATTTTGTTATTTTTATCGATGCGCATACCAAACATATATGGTATTATCCGCTTGTTGCGAAATCTGATGTTTTTTCCACTTTTCAACGTTTTCAAACACTTGTTGAGCATCAGTTTTCTCTTAAAATTAAATCTGTTCAAACTGACTGGGGCGGTGAATATCGTAAATTAAATAAATTTTTTCAGACCATTGGTATTCATCATCAGTTAATTTGTCCTCATACTCATGAACAAAATGGCACTGTTGAACGTCGTCATCGACATATTGTCGAAACTGGCCTAACCCTTTTAGGCCAGTGTAGTGCCCCATTGCGATTTTGGAAGTATGCTTTTGAATCCTCGGTCTACCTTATTAATCGCATGCCTACTCTTGTTCTCCAAAATACATCTCCATTTGAGTGTCTGTTTCGACGCACTCCTGATTATAACTTCCTACGTACTTTTGGGTGTCTTTGTTTTCCCTTTTTGCGTCCATATCATGCTCATAAATTAGATTTTCGGTCTTCTCCTTGTGTGTTTTTAGGTTATAGCTCATGCCATCTTGGTTATCGTTGTCTTGACTTAGAGTCTGATCGTATTTATGTCTCCCGTCATGTTCGTTTTCATGAAAATGTCTTTCCTTTTGCAAAGTCTGAACAGGTAACATCCTCACTGGTACCTCCCACCCCGGCTACCGATCTTCCATCCTTGCATCCTCCTCCATCCTTTCAGCCTACTACTTACCAAACCAGCCCCAACCACAACCCAATTCTGCTATCTGCCGCACCCCACCAGATTACCACTTTGCCCATTGATTCAGCCACCCCTTCATCACCATCGCACACTACCATACTGTCACCATATGCTTGTCTTTCCAATGATCATTGTGCAGGTACAGGTTCTCCATCACCAGATGTGCATGTTCTCAGGTCTGCTGCAACAGAGCAGCCCGGTTCTGCATCAGCTCATCCCAGTTCTGCAGCAACCTCACCAGTGTCTGCAGTGCCGACCAGTCCCTCCATTGCTTCTCCAGCTGGCCTGCAGCTCTGTGTAGACCTCTCCTCATATCCTCTTCAGCCTCTTCCAGGTACAGGTCACACTTTTCCATGCCCAGCTGCACGTCAACATCCCATGGTTCTTCGTCCAAGGCAGCCCAAGACAGCGTTGTCCACAGCCACTGCCGCAGCCTCTACTGTCTCCTTCAGCCAGGTAGTTTCTCCTCCCTCTCATGAGCCACTTGTTTTTAATGATGCTAACAGATATGAGGCGTGGCATAGTGCTATGCGTGAGGAAATTCAGGCCTTACGCGTAAACAGAACTTGGACCTTAGTGCCGTTTCATCCCTCCATGAATGTTGTTGGTAGTTGGTGGGTATACAAGATTAAACGCAGATCTGATGGCAGCATCGAGACGTATAAGGCGCATCTGGTTGCTAGAGGTTTCACTCAGCAAGAAGGTATTGATTACTCTGAAACCTTTAGTCCAGTCATCAAACAGGCGACCGTCAGATTAGTCTTCTCCATTGCAGTTTCGTGTGATTGGAAAATTCATCAGCTTGACATCCATAATGCCTTCCTCAATGGTGTTCTTGATGAGGAGGTCTACATGAAACAACCTCCAGGTTTTGTTGATTCTGCTCTCCCCTCTCATGTGTGCCGATTGCATAAATCTCTATATGGTTTAAAACAGGCTCCGCGGGCTTGGTACACTCGTCTGAATGATTTCCTGTTATCTATTGGTTTTCGTGCCTCTAAGGTGGATACCTCATTATTTATCTTCTCTGTTGGTGCTGATATTTGTTATCTTCTGGTCTATGTTGATGATATTCTGCTTACGGGTAGTAACTCTCTTCTGCTCCAACGCCTCATTCAGCTACTGAGCTCAGAATTTAAGCTTCGCGACTTGGGTTCTGTTCATTACTTTTTGGGTATTGAGGTTCAGTCTACTAGTATGGGTCTTATGCTCCGCCAGCATAAATATATACTTGACATTCTCACTCGGGCTGGTATGCTATCTTGCAAACCTGTTGATACCCCTATCTCTACATCCAAAGCTACCATTCTACCCGATCCATTATTTTCTGATGCTACCCGCTTTCGTCAAATTATGGGTGCTCTTCAGTATCTCACTTTTACGCGCCCAGATATTTGCTTTGCTATTAACAGAGTCTGTTAGTTTATGCATGCTCCTATAGATTCTCATTGGGCTGCCGTGAAACGCATCTTGCGTTATCTTCGGGGTACGACATCACATGGCTTACATATTACTCGCAGTTCTTCTTTTGCCTTACATGGTTTTACAATTGCAGATTGGTCCGGCAGTGTTGAGGACAGAAAATCTACGGGTGGTTACCTTGTGTTTTTTGGTCAGACGCCGATTTCGAGGAAATCTGGTAAGCAACGCACAGTTGCTCGCTCTTCTACTGAGGCTGAGTACAAAGCCTTAGCTGATGGCACTGCTGAGGTTATCTGGCTTAAATATTTATTAACAGATCTCCAGATTCCGTCTACTTCTGCTCCTATTATCTGGTGTGACAACCTTGGTGCCACATATTTGTCTGCGAATCCTATTTTTCATGCTCGCACAAAACATGTTGAGGTCGATTATCATTTTTTTCGAGATAGAGTTGCAAAGAAGGAGATTCAGATTCGTTTTATTTCCTCCCAGGATCAACTTGCCGATGTCTTCACTAAGCCACTTCCTACTTCTTCATTTACTGCTTTTCGTTTCAAGCTTCGGGTTGATCCTCCACCCTCAGCTTGAGGGGGCATATTATAGAATGTACTTATATAGGAAATATTGTATATAGGAAATATTGTAGACATACTCTTGTGTGGTAACCTCCACCATTACTATTGTATATTGCCCTACCTATATATATAGAAAGGGTTGGCTAACCATTAGGTTAAGCCTCCCAATTATTCTCAACTCTTCTTATCTTCACTTGCAACTACATTAAGGCAAAAACAAATTTCTTCTTTCTTCGTGTTTTTTTCACTATATTTGTTTTTTTATTTTATTTTTAATTGTTTTTGTTCTTAATAATTGTATGAATGTTGTTGTAGGATTTCTTTTATCATATGAGATCAATTTTTAGCTGATTTATTTATAGAATTTTTAAATTTTTTTCATATGAATTTTTTTAGTTGAATTTATTTTATCATGTTATTTATTTGTTGCAAATTTGTTTGAGTTGATTTTCTTCTTCTTTTTCCAAGCATTTTGAATATTATAGAGTATTGATTAATATTAATTTAATTATTTTATAGTTTTGTAAAATAGATTTTTTAAAAAATATTTTTAATAATTACCGACGGAATTATATATGGTATTTTTTCGAGGGAATTACTAATGGAATGAAGCGGGTAATTTTTTTTCGCTTGTTTTTTCTGTCAGTAAATCCATCGATAATAATATTGTTTTATCACCAACGGAATTACCGATGGATAAAAATTTACCGACGATTCATCGACAGAGCATTTCTATCGGTGATTTTGTTGGTAAATTAATTACTAACGGAATGGTAGTGCAAATACCGACAGCAAATTTTATCGGTAAATCTAAAGATTGTGGTAGTGAATAGCAGCACAACATGCTGCAACCGAATGAATTATTTGTAATTATTCCTTTTTTGTTTTGTGCTTTTTTAGTTGAGGGCCTTTTGTCATAAGGTAAGAGACAAATAATTTGTTAGATAAACTGTGTATAAATGATACTGTACACGATTATTCTTTTTAAGCAGAATACTAAGAGGTTCCCTCATCCTTCGTGCAAAAGCTCTCTGTCTTCATCTTTTATTTCTTCTCCAATTTGTTACATGGTATTAGAGCTATAGAGAGCTTTATCCATGAAGGATTCATTGGAAGATCAATCTTCCCCAAACACACCACATAACCCAAACACCAACCATGCACCAAACAACAATCAATATTTGAACCTTAACAGTCACAGCAACCCCTTTTGGTTAGATACTAGTGACAACCCAGCCATAATTTAGGTCACAAACTTACTCACTGGCGACAACTACGCAACCTGGTCTCGTGCAATGCAAAGAGCTCTTCGTGCCAAGAACAAACTGGCATTCATCACAGGGACTATCAACCAACCAACTGACCAAGAAGATCCTCTCTTTGATTTATTTGAGTGATGTAATGACATGGAGCAACATACCATATGGTCTGCTGTCCCTCATTCTTCACTACCATTACCTCTACTGCATCTTATCATGTTGCATTACCAAATGGAACACATGTTCCTACTACACACACTGGCACAATCTAGTTAACTCTCTCCATTTGCCTCACACAAGTTTTGTGTGTTCCTTCTTTTAATTTTAATTTAATCTCAGTTAAGAAGTTGATGACCAATCTTACATGTTCTGCTATATTTTTCTCTAATCTCTATGTTATTCAGGACCTTTTATCTTGGACAATGATTGGGAAGCTAAGGGTGAAGTGAGGAATGGACTTTATCATTTTGTCAACACCAACGTCTCCCTTTCTCTCATGGTTAATACATTATCTCATTTTTCCATTTCTAAAAAATCTGTTGCAGCTTCTGTTTCGCATAAGAACACTACTGCCAATTTGTGGCACTGTTGTCTGGGACATCCATCCTTTCCTATCATGTCTTTAATCACAGATCTTGTAGTAAAGAACAACATCTCAATTATCAATGAACAACCTTGCTACATTTGTCCCTTAGCAAAATTTCATCTGCTGCCTTTTTCCTATAGCAAGCAGCATGCCTCGCAGCCTTTTGAAATTGTGCAATGTGATCTTTGGGGACCATGTTCCATACCTTCCTACGATGGTTTCAAATATTTTCTGACCTTAGTCGATTGTTTCACTCGCAGTTCATGGCTTTACCTCCTCCCCACTAAAGCTGACACTAAACATAACACAGAATCCTTTACCAACTTAGTTGAAAACCAATTTAATTGCAAGATTAAAATTTTGTAAAGTGATAATAGGGGGGAATTCCATATGAAAGATTTCTTTCATACCAAAGGAATCATTCACCAAACTAGCTGTGTCGAAACACCCTAACAAAATGGGATTGTAGAACGCAAACACCAGCACCTACTTAATGTTGCCCGGGCTTTAAGATTTCAAGCCAATCTTCCCTTTCAATACTGGAGTGATTGTGTCTTAACTGCTACATACCTCATCAATCACACACCTAGCCCCGTACATAAAAACAAAACACCCTTTGAACTCTTATTCAATAAATCACCCACTTATGCACATTTGAGGGTATTTGGTTCTTTTTGCTTTGCTTCCACTCTCTCCCACCAAAGAAAGAAATTTGACTCCCGTGGTCGCATATCTGTTTTTCTTGGATACCCTTTTAGCATAAAAGGCTACAAATTGCTTGATCTCCAATCAAATACCATTTTTATATCTAGAGACGTCACCTTTCATGAATCAACTTTTCCATTTCACTTCTTACCTCACCTCTCCACTAATGCATCTGACAGCATAACATGTGTTTTTACTAAACCATTACCTAACACTCTTGATTTTCCTATCATCTCTTCTCCATTTACATCCGATGATTTATCTTTGACACGACCATAAAATTAATGTCTTCTCGCAAATACAGGAGTGTTGAAGTAATAAATAACTCGTGAAGACTGGGGTCGAATCACAAGGAGGTGAACTATATAAATTACAAATAATAAAATGATATTGATGTTGAAGAGAACTTTGAGATGTGATAATGATGAAAAGACTAAACAAGGATAAAACAATTGTCAAGGTAAGAGGATCCACTAATGGTATTTAAAATAAGCATAGTATAAACTCCTTTTTATTACTCAATTGGAAACCATACACAAAGGAGGTTCCAATTGGATGATTTATCATTAATAGCTAATTATGAATTATTAACATGATCATATTAATTATCTTATTTAAGTAACACCATACCTGAAAATATTGTCAGATATTCATGATGCTAACTTATGTTAACAACAAATCAAATTCCTCTCATAACAACGATGTCAGCCGAAAACTATGAAGGATCAAACATTTATTATACCAAGTGTTATATAACATAAATCTAGATTAATCATTTAACAAGCAAGGTATTAAGAGTGAATAAGATAAAAATGATAAGACATGTTAATAACAAACTTTCTTGGATATAAGCATTGAAGTCCATGTTGAGTTTATATTATACTTATTATAACACCATTAGTGAAACCTTTTCACCTTGACATAACTAACTTAACTAGACATAATGAAGAAGAAGAACATATATAATTATGATATAAGTTAACTAAGAGTAGTAAAGGAAATGAAAAGCATAAACAAGAGATTAATATAACATGAAAGAAAACTTGAATATTACAAAGAGAGAAAGTAAGAAAATGATCTTGATCTAAAAACCAAGATACCTAAATACATGCAAATGCCTCATTTTATAGGCTAAAATTTGAAATTATTGATTAGATGACTAACTATTTAGTTGGTGGCCAACCATTGACTTGGTGGCTGGTTATTGACATTGTTGGCTAGCCAAAACATCATTACTAGTCTTCAAGAAAGTTGTGGGCAATTGTCTCAGCTTTTCAATAAAAAAAACCAAAGCTCATTTGGACTTCTAGAACTCAAGATATGGGCTGAACACTGAACAATGTCTAGGCTACAGGACAAATTTAGACGTCTCTTTTGATGCTAAGATTTGAACTTGAAAACGGAAGATTTGAATCTTGGACTCTCATGAAAGTTTTAGACCTGTGTCTTAGCTTTCCATCAAGATAAACCAGACCTAAATCCAAGGTCTACAACTCTAGTTATGATGCAATAATCGAATGGTGTTCCAGTTTAAATTGAACCAACATCTCTTCTCTAAGCTTAGTCCTCTCTTTGTCTCTTCACTTTCAATAGTTAATCACATCAATCAATCCTTTGAGTTGTGGGATTGATAAACCTGCATTTAAAATGAGCATTTATCATAACCTAAAGCTATCTTATATTATAAGACTTGTTACTATAAAACATGCTTAAGTTAGGGAATTTAATGATACTTTAGGTGCAATATGATGATATAAAGCCTTAATGAGAATGCACTTTTAAGTACTAATCAATCTCTTTCCAACATACCTCACAAAACTTCACCAGCCGTAAATGACTCTATCATCTCTATAGCAGACCCCTCATTTGATTCTCCATCTCACACTCCTGTTATCTTACCTTGTCCCTCTCCTGATTCAGCCCCTTGCAGAACCACTAGGGTCAGAAGAGCACCACAATATCTATACGAATTCTATTGCAACCAGTCCTTACTTGCTGTGGCTTCTTAATTGTTGTCCAAGTCTGAGACATCAAACACTGGTAATCTCTTCTCATTGGCAAAATTTATTTCTTATAAAAAATGTTCCCCGTCATTCACTACTTTTTCTAGCTCTATCTCCATTCATACTGACCCCATCAAATACAACCAACCATGAGTGATGAATTGCTTGCCTTGGAACAAAATAACACCTGGATCGTCACTGACATGCCTCCTGGCAAATCAGCCATTGACTGCAAATATGTTTACAAGACTAAATTTCATCATGATGGTACTATAGAGAGATTGAAAGCCACACTTGTTGCCAAGGGTTTTACAGCGAAGGCAGGTATTGATTATATAGACTTTTTCTCCTGTCGCAAAGCTTGTTACTGTCAAGGTCTTACTCTCTATTGCAGTAATCAAAGGATGGTGTCTCTTACAATTTGACATCAACAATGCATTTCTTCACGGTGACTTGAAAAAAGAAATATATATGCGTAAGTCGCCTAGCTATTCTGTAGGAGGCACCAATCAAGTCTGCAAGCTTCTCAAAAGTTTATATGGACTCAAGCAAGCCTCATGCCAATGGTATTCTAAATTCTTTCTTTCTCTCATTGCCTTTGGTTTTACACAATCCAAAGCTGACTATATATAGCCTATTTACTAAGGTTGATAATCTTTAAGATAATCTTACTCAGAACTCACTTGGCTTCGATATCTCCTTCAGGATCTCTATATTTCTCATCCTCAAGCTGCTCAACTTTACTGTGATAACCAAGCTACTCTTCACATAGATACAAACCCAGTTTTTCACAAATGGACAAAACATAGTGAATTGGATTGTCATCTCATCCATGACAAGATACAGGAACGTCTCATCACCACTGCTCATGTTGCTTCTCAAAGTCAACTAGCGAACATCTTTACTAAAGTTCTTCCTTCTTCTATTTTTAAGCAGCATTTGTCCAACATGGGAGTAGTTAATCTCTATTCTCCATCTTATGGGGGGATATTAGAGACCACATAAGCAGCATGCCATTTAGCATGCACCAAGCAAACAACTTGTAACAAAACTGCAACAGAATAGCTAGCACCACACCAACAGAGCAACAACAGCACAACATGCTACAACCGAATGAATTATTTGTAATTATTCCTTTTCTGTTTTGTGTTTATTTAGTTGAGGGCCTTTTGTCATAAAGAAAGAGACAAAATAGTTTGTTAGATAAACTGTGTATAAATGATACTGTACACGATTATTCTTTTTAAGCAGAATGCTAAGAGGTTCCCTCATCCTTCGTGCAAAAGCTCTCTCTCTTCATCTTTTATTTTTTCCTCCAATTTGTTACAATACAATGTAAGATCTTCATGATCTTAATTTTAACGGCAAATAAGGGGCGGGAACCTACCAA
>Ga0325402_1005445_pt1 | contig 11914 bp, 6 predicted proteins | sample PopdelMetagenome_22_FD_207212 | JGI IMG/M metagenome (GOLD analysis project Ga0325402, IMG submission 207212) | Populus deltoides microbial communities from Bellville, Georgia, United States - Xylem-PdKOR-R3 | ecosystem: Host-associated > Plants > Phyllosphere > Stem > Wood/Secondary xylem...
GTCCAGTCAACCAATCCTGCACATGCTAATTAATAAGCCTGCCTTCGCTGTGGTAATGAATCTGGTATGATCTCTCATCACGTGATTATCCACCGGCCCCAAACTAATTAATGTCTTCATTAATATCCAAATAATCCAAGCTTTTGGAGCTTTACAACTCGCATAAAGAATATAAAGTTTCCAAAGAGAAATTAACCACTTTTTGGACTTGCTGCCTGCTTGGTCGGCAATTAATAATTAATTGTGACATTAATTAATCCATCCTATTAATTAGAAAATCGAAGGGGTAATACCGGCCAATCTCGGGTTCCACTGGTGTGCCACAATAACACAGTACGATGTGTACCTGCTGACTTAGTTTTTGATCGACAAGAAAATATGTGCTTGGATTTTGCATGTAATGGACGTGTTGCCTTAATACCATGCTGGCAGTACGGTGCTCGCCCTCTTTTGAGAGCCTCTCACGCACCCAAGGAAAAGCAAGAAAGTCTAGAGAACTTTCAAGATCAAATTACACCTTTTAATAATCTTTGCTTTGAAATGTAGAATTCTAATTCATATATAACATTACCCAAAGCAAAAGAATAAACATAAAAATAACTTGTAAAATCTCCAAAAATAGATATATGCCGATCGAAACAATATAAATTTACAGGACGTGGATTTAGTTCTTTTTTATTAGTAATAAATGTCTAATTTGTCTTCTTTTTCGGGTTATTTTAATTTTTTAGGCTCTGATTTCTACGTTCTATGGCTTCAAATTTTTTTTAAAAAAACCTTTTTTGTATAAGCTATTTTCTTTTGGTAAAGTTCTTATATTTTTTTATGTTTTGAAAATTAAATTATTTTTGGTGGTCAAAGGGACACTTTTAATTAAAAAAAAAAATGAGCCAGAGGGTATATGAGAAAGATTATTGATATATGAGCTCTTATGGAAGTGAAAAAAAATCTTGAAGGGTATGTGGAGGAATACGCCCACTATATAAAAGTAGATGGATATATTATCTCAAAAACTAAATAATTTGAAATTTTAAAAAATAAAAATAAAAAAAACAAAAAAAATCACAAAGAACTTCTTTAGTAGAATATATACCATAAAACTTGAGAGTTAATTTCTCAAGATTTTTTTTCTAATCCTACATAGTTCAATTTTCACTCAGTAACAACATCATATTTTCCATTTTCAATATAATAATTAAATAAAATCAAGATTCAAATGAGTCTAACTCTCAATTTTTCAATCGATAACCCTCTCTATATATCACATGTTCTTTTTTCTCTGAGATTATGTCATGAAAGAGCACTATCTATATGATCAATGGTGTTTGAATATTTGCAAAAACTCAAAATTCTTACTGACGTTGAACTTAATCATCTCATCCTCAAGTTATCATTTCAACTACATTGATGAGGATGTGTAGGAGATGCATCGACAACGGTAATTTATGATGTTGAATTTTATTTATTAATAACTTAATTAACCTTGTTCTTGTATAATCAAAGAATTCTGGTAAATAGTATTCGACGAAAAGAAATCCTTTAAGTTGTTTTACTGAATACAATTCTTTATTTAATATTTTTTAAAATTTCATTTTGTTAATTCTCTTTTATATAATATTTCGGGAATTTCAGGAATAGTATTCAAATTTATTCACAATTTCCTTTACCATTGTCAATAAAAAAATAAATGAAGACAGGGAATTGAAACTATAATGAGACTTGTAGGAAATAATTGAAAAAAATATTTGGGAGTGTGATTCTAATTACTTTTAAAAGTTTTTTTTATTTAGAAATGTATTAAAATAATATTTTTTATTTTTTAAAAATTATTTTTGATAATATTATCTTATAAAAACAATCTAAAAATATTTTAAAAAATGAAAACTTTTTAAAAATACAAGTTGGACGGAGTTTCCAAATCCCGAAATAATTAAGACACTCAGGTCGTATATTCATCTCGCGAGACAGACTCAAACACAATTTTAATGTTGTCGAACTATATATACATCTGGAAGTGAAGAACAAGAGGACTGGTAGATATACTCTTGACATTCGAGATCCCTCTACCCCCCTTTGTTTACTGTGCTAAAGAGTCTGGTACAATGTCTAATCACGTGATTAACCGACCCAGATCCAGGTCTCTATCTCTGATCGTTGTCCCTATATAAGAACAATCCATATACTTATTATTTATATTTGCTTGGCGTTTCTTCAAACCTCAGCATCCTATCAAACGATTTTGTGTTCGCAAAATTAAGATTAGTTTCATACAACATCAAGAGCACTGACTGTTGCTATATAATGGTGACTTCATCATTCCAAGTTCCAAGAGTTGAGAGTCTGGCAAGCAGTGGGATTCAATCAATCCCAAAAGAATATATTCGGCCCCAGGAGGAGCTAACTAGCATTCGCGATGTTTTCGAAGAAGAGAAGAAAGTTGAAGGGCCTCAAGTTCCAACCATTGATTTGAAGGAAATGGAATCTGAGGACAAAGTGGTCCGTGAGAAATGCAGGGAAGAGCTAGTCAACGCAGCTACAGAGTGGGGTGTTATGCACCTTGTTAACCATGGAATTCCTGATGATTTGATTGATCGTGTCAAGAAAGCTGGACAGGCTTTCTTTGATCTTCCTATTGAGGAAAAGGAGAAGCATGCTAATGATCAGGCTTCTGGAAATGTTCAAGGGTATGGAAGCAAGCTAGCTAACAATGCTAGTGGGCAGCTTGAGTGGGAGGACTATTTCTTCCATCTCATTTTTCCTGAGGACAAGCGTGACATGTCCATTTGGCCTAAGACACCTAGTGATTATACGTAAGTTTTCTTTATCTTTCTGAGACAATTGATACTTCTTTTTTAGTTGTTAATCGCCTGTTACTCAGACTCAAGATCCATATCCTACATGGGTCCGTATCCCACAGTCACATTCACGTCCAACTTGACTACATGCTTTCCAATTTCTCTTCAGTTTTTCCTTACTAGGAAAGATGAGGGTGGAAGCAACACAAGTATTGCTAGTAAAGTCAAATTTTTTCCATGTAATATCATCTCCAAACTTACATTTAATATCATAAAATTGTCTACTTAATTTGCAGTGAAGTCACTAGAGAATATGCAAGGCAGCTGAGAAGTTTAGCAACCAAAATTCTGTCAGTACTGTCACTTGGCCTGGGATTGGAAGAAGGAAGACTAGAAAAGGAGGTCGGTGGTCTGGAAGAGTTGCTACTCCAAATGAAGATCAACTACTACCCCAAGTGCCCTCAACCAGATCTAGCCTTAGGGGTTGAAGCTCACAGCGATATAAGTGCACTCACTTTTATACTCCACAACATGGTGCCTGGTCTACAACTCTTATATGAAGGCAAGTGGATAACGGCAAAATGTGTCCCCAACTCAATCATCATGCACATTGGTGACACTGTTGAGATCTTGAGCAATGGAAAATACAAGAGTATTATTCACAGGGGACTTGTTAACAAGGAGAAGGTAAGGATTTCATGGGCAGTTTTTTGCGAGCCACCAAAGGAGAAAATCATCCTCAAGCCATTGGCAGAGATTGTGACTGAAGCTGAGCCACCATTGTTCCCTCCCCGCACCTTTGCTCAGCATCTCGAGCATAAGCTTTTCAGGAAGACCCAAGATTCTCTCCTACCCAGAAAAGCTAATTAATGGCAGCGCATCCTGTTCTTCAAGGCGATCAAGCTATGTCGTTGAAATGTTTCATCTACGAGACACTATTAAAAATAAAAAAGATTCATTTGTGATTTGTACTTTTAATGTGGCATGTGTAAGGCCATGGATTTGTCTTTCCTTTTTTTAAAAAATTAATCATTGCGATGCACTTGCTTTCATTGAATAATAAAGACTTAATTGCTACCTCTTATTTTTCATAACCCACTTTTGTATCTACAAAATTTTTTTAGAAATAGATATATTTTTTATTCAAAAATCCTAAAAAAAAAATTAAAAATTAAAAATTTAGAAATATTTTTTAAAAATAAAAAGATAAGTCTTTCAGATACAACATATTAAAAAGCTAGAAGAATAATTAAATTGGGATATTATAACAAGATAAGTTGAAGAAAGATTTAACGAAAAGAAAATTGAGAGGTTTACATCCACTAAAATTGAAAAAATTAATTAAGTTTAAGTACTTAATTAAACTTTTAATATATTTAATTGATTAAATTAAGAATGTAATTGAAGCTCAAAAATTAAGTTTGAAAGTCAACTGGCAAAAATTAAAAGAATTAATTAATTTTTATTAACTTAATTACATTTTTAATAAGTTTTATGGATTCAATCAAAGACTCAATTGAAAAAATGTCAAGTTTGAAGACATAATTCAGATTGAAAAAACTAATTTTACTATTTATTATCTTCTTCCCAAACACAAAATAGGATGTTCAAATACCAACTTTTAAACCCAAATTTATATCTCACATCTTCACTAAACTATATAAATCTCATGCCACCAGCTTACATCCTGGTGTTTATACTTCATTTTGAGCTAAAATTCCAACTCTTATTGTTCTTAAAACACTTGCAGATTCTCTTTCAAATACAAAAAATAACACATCTCGTAGATTCTTATATTAGTTTAGTTTATTTTGTCTTTATTCATAATTTTACTTCCGCCCCACGCTTCGATATTAAAATACGAAACGATCTCAACACTAAAAGTTTTGACAAATTAGTACATATACGTACTAAGGTCGTCATCTTCTTTTTTCTTTTTAATATTCCTGGCATTTAATATCTTATATAATATGTATATATACGTACATCAAGACGCCAGGGTAAAAAGCATGCATTATATTAAAAAAAAAAACTAAAGTTGATTTAATTAATGATTTTTTGAATGGTTCGATTAACTTGGTCCCATTAGAAATGTTGAAAAACTCTGTGACCCACAAAATTTAACTTCCTCTATTATCATAAAAACTCTTCAAAATATGAAAAATTATTAAGAATAATTATAGAAAACTACCATTCACTGATTATATTATAGTTTTTGTTTCCCTAATAGATTAATTGCGGATGTCAACGTTCAGTTTTTTTATTCAAGATATTCTCTCAAGTACGACTTTATTTGAAAATAGTTCAATATATAGTTTTTTTTAGCAAGTAGTAGCTAACAGGTGACCAAACTGAAATTAAAAAAAATAAAATCGAGGTCACTCCATTAGGAGAAAAATAATATAAATATACGATGGCCTAATCATACACTCATGACTCATAAACGGGATCAAAATAAACTTTAATATTTATGTGTTCAGAATCTTGTATAAATGCATGTTAATTATTCTGTGTTTTTTTACCGAGTGATGTCAAATACCAAGAAAATATGACAAGAGGAGGAAGACTCAAATATTAGGATTGTTGGATTAATGAAACCTATATATATATATATATATATATGTGGATGATTAAATTAGTGAGACTTAATCCTATTTTAAAAACATGATCTAACAGTGTACGTGTAATCTTTAATCTTTTCTTATCATATTTTTATTTTAGCATTTAGCATTATTATTTTCTTATTAAAAAAGAGAAAATCACTCTAACCTCTTGATATTTGAGTGGTATTACACTTTGCTTTTATATTTTTTAAAATTAAACTTTACATATCGGGTTGATGTGATCAATACCATAATTAAATTTTAATAAAAGACGAAAATATCGTTGACTCTTTTTTTTTCACCATTTCCCTTTTATTCTTTTATTTATCCCTTTTCTTTTCCCCTATTTTCCCCTCTTCTCTCTCCTTTATCTCTTCTCCCTCCCGAAGCATCTCCTCTCGTCACTTCTCTCTCTTTGTGATCAAAAGTGTGCTTCCAAGACGCATGCCACTATCCTTTTCAGATTTCTCAAAACCAATTCAACTCGATTACATTCTAATTCCAATCAATAAAGCCATCATTTTCCACTAACGCATCTACAATTTCTCGGTTCACAATAATTATGGACAGACGAATCACGTTGATTTAATGTCTAGAAGGCATCATTTTCCCATCTAGGACTATGCTTAGATATGCTGGGGACCACCTTTAACAGTGGAAGCAAAGGCTATCACAAGATTTGGCACAACACGAGGAGTTGCCCTCACGTTGTGTCACCTCCAGTGTTGGCATGGGTCATTGTCTCGGCGAGAGGCAACTCGTGCTGGAAGGCAGCAACGCCATACACGTTAGTGCTATTGTGGCGGAGGCAACAACCATGGTTGCTGCCTCTACCTCCAGTGGCGACCTAGTCTGGTGCCTCAGGCACCAGCCAGGCACGTCATTAGTGTTGGCGCCAATATCGTTGATGGTACACAACCATAAAATTTTGATCCGAATGGTACCTCCAGTGTCGATCTAGTCGGAGACTTTTCGTCGGTAATTTCATTGGTAATTTTTTTACTAACAGAATGGTAGTGTAAATTATACTAATAGAAAATTCCGTCGGTAAATCTAAAGATTTTGATAGTGACTTAACATTTCAGTGACTTGTTTTTTAATGTAATTATTATCCCTTCATTAAGAATATTCCGATTTAGACTTTATAGATGAAGTCTGCTTATTTTGTTAAACCGTTTTAGTTCTCAGTATTATAGTAATTGATTTTTTAAATAAGATTTTGAAACTCTTTTTAAACTCATTACATCTCGACCAAGTATTTCACAGTAAATATTAATTGAGAATAGATGAAACATTTCTCTTAATTCATATAGGGTAATGACTCATCTCTTAATTACTTAAATACCTTTATATAGTTTATGCTATACTCAATTTCTACTCGTTTTTTTTTTTTTAATCTTTGATTAGGACAACATATGGCCATGATCAAAATATAACACTCCCTATATAATTTAACCTAGTGGTCCCAAGTTTAAGGATCACTTATACAACTATCACGTGAGTCTTTTCATAGACATAAGTGATCTTTCCATATGAAATTTTCTTGCGGGTCAGTTGAATGTACATGTCATCTGACAATCACCTGCATATTAGTTCCAGTCATTCCTTATATCTCAGTTTATGAGAGCAACCACTTTATTTTATAAAAGAATGAATATAAGATGCATTAGTCTCAACAACTCTAATTAATATCCAGTATTAATAAAGTATTGACCAAGAACATTTAAGAACAATATTTTGATGCATTAAGAATCTCATAATTATAAAAACTTTATAATTTTCTATGCAAAACATTATTTTTCCATGAATTTTATCATTATTTCAGATTCATTAATCAAATATCAGATTCATTAATTTAATATAATTAAATATTAAAAATAAAACAAAAACTTTTATTAATAATAAATATGTTTCATTACATGCATGTAACCAAATAATTGGCTTTATTATGAAGATAACATATACTACAGTGGAATTATATTATAATACATGTCAACATGTGAAACAATTACATCACATAATTGGAGAATCCTTTCATTCAATCTGAAAGACTGATTGCAAAGGTTTATTTGAAAAGAAGGCCTTTAAGTTGGTGAAAACTAGTTCATGTAATGCTTCAAGTGATTCTGAGGTGAAAATAGCACGGTGTGGAGACAGAACTACATTATCAAGTTCAAATAGCTCTCTGGGAACATCAGGCTCATTCTCAAACACATCAAGGCCGGCGCCACCAATAACTCCCCTCAACAAAAACTGCACCAACACCTTTTCATCAATGAGAGCTCCGCGTCCAACATTGATGATCACCCCTTCCTTTCCCAGTGCTTCTAACACATCCTTGTTGATTATATGGCGAGTTTGTTCTGTCAGTGAACAACAAAGAATGAGAGCATCGCTGTCTTCTGCAAGGTCAAGGACATTAGCATGGTAAGAAAATGGAACTGATGGCTTCTTCTTTCGTGAGTTGTAAGCGATGCTACAGCCAAAAGCCTCAAGTCTTTTTCCTACTTCAAATCCAATTCTTCCCAGTCCAACTATCCCAACTCGTTTTCTTCCCATCTGCAATTACATTTATGTTTCTTAAGAAACAATTTACCAATAATAATGTGCTCTATCAAATCCAGTAGTCATGCAGCAAAGAAAATGAAGCAATGCTGCCCGTCTATCTATACATATATACACAAATCAACAAAGGCAGCGATGCTTTAAATGCCGAATAATATATAATTAATGTCATTTCCAGAGTAGCAAGTATTATAAGCACTTAAAATCTCCTTACTATTCCACTACATAGGCATAAGCGTGGCAGGGGAGCAGCTTCTTTGACTTTTTTGCACTGCACCCATGGGTGTGTGCATTGCTAGCTTCCCTTTCCACCCCAATATCAGACTCAATCCATCTATTAGCTAGCTACGTACCTCATATCTCAATAGCAAAAATTAAAGCTATCTTTCTCTAACAAATAGTTCCAAATAATATCAACTACGTACAAAAATCATGATTCCATCTTCATGAGTTCCTGGAATAAGAATATTTCAAAATATCACTTTATTACCTCATGTTGGTATAATTAACTTTAGAATTCTGATTGAAGTTACACTTAACATTTTTATCAGGCTTAGCAGTACTCATGTGGCTGAGGCTTTTAAGGAGATTTAGATCTCGTTTCATATTAAATTAATGGTTGATTTTTTAATTTTTTTTTTCAAAATGGTTTTGGATAAAAACTTTACCATAGCTCTATCAATTATAAACCAACTTCAAGCTAAAATATGAATTCAATCAACAGATGAGTTTAAAGCAAAAAAGATAGAGAAACAAGATAATAAACCTTGAAACCAAGTGAACAGTCTCTCTTAACTGGCCACAAGCCGGCACGAACGAACCGGTCAGCAGTAGATATTCTACGGCAAACGTCAATCAACAGTGCCACGGCATGGTCTGCAGCATCCTCCGCAAATGCTGTGCTGGCATTAGTCATAATAATTCCACGGCATCGACATTCCTCTAGATCAATGTGGTCAACGCCAGCACTGGCTGCCACTATGAGCTCCAAAGAAGGAAGGAGATTGAGGGTTGCTGCACTCAGGGGAGTATTGTAGACGCAGATGAGAGCTCTAACAGATTTTGCATGGCAGGAGAGGAAGGAGCTAGCAGGTTCAGGTGAATCAGCTGGATCGAGGAGGTGGAAGTGAGGCTGTAGGATGTCTTTCAGTGGCGAGTTGAATGAAGGGAGACGATGCAGGAGGACTATAGGGAGGTCGTCATTTGACTGAAAGCATTCTTGATTTGCGTATGAAGCCATTGGCAAATCTTGGTGTTGATGTTATTTCTCTTGATCTTGTTATACGTTCCTTGCAATCAGGATGGTTGCGAGGCTGGTGCTTTTATTCTTGTTGTCCTTTAGTTTTTCCTCTATTTTCTTTCCTTTTTTGGGCAAGCCAGGACCTGCTGTATAAAAAAACCACACTACAGTTGTTTACTTCCAAAACTCGAAATAAGAGCATCTCGAAGGGACACACTAAAAGGAAAGTCAATGATAAAATAAAAAATATTAGCTTAGATTTTCAATGTTTATTTTATTAACAATATTTTAAAACGCACGTGGAGAAATTATTGTAACTTTTTTAATATGTTTTTTTTTTGGTATTTTTTTTTCCATTCCCCACGTGTTTTTTCTTCTTTTTTTTTCCATTCTTCACATGCTTTTTTTTTCCTCCCAAAATTATCTTTTTTTTTAAAATTATTTTTGTCATTTTTATTTATTTACTATTAAACTGGTTGAGAATTTAGCTTTATAGTTTTTTTCTTTGAAACATTGTCGATTGTTACAATGTTTCTCTACATAGTTTTTGCTTCGCTACAATGTTTTTCATGTTTTTTTTAAATTATCTTTGTTGAATTTATTTTTTTAATATTGAGATGGTTAAAAATTTAGCTTTGTAGTTTTTTTTCTTTAAAACATTTTGGATTACTACAGTGTTTCCTCACATGGTTTTTATGTTTTTTTTATTTTCTTCAAAATTATCTTTGTCGATTTTATTTTTTTAATATTGAGATAGTTAAGAATTTAGCTTTGTAGTTTTTTTTCTTTAAAACATTTTGGATTGCTACAGTGTTTCCCCACATGATTTTTATGTTTTTTTATGATTTTCTTTAAAATTATTTTTGTCGATTTTATTTTTTTAATATTGAGTTGGTTGAGAGTTACAACTGTAGTTTTCCTCACAAAACATTGTGGATTGCTATAGTATTTCTCTACATGGGTCTTTTTTCTCTCTTTTTTTTATGATTTTTGATTTTTTATATAATGTTTTTTAAAATTGTCTTTGTTGCTTCTATATTTTTTTAATATTAAGCTGGTTGAGAATTTTGCTTTGTACTTTTTTTTAAAAAAATACTATGGATTGCTATAGTCATTCCCCATATTTTTTTTTGTTATGAATTTTTTCAAAATTATTTTTATCAATTTTACTTTTTTAATATTAAGCTGGTTGAGAATTATAACTGTATATTTCCTCATGAAACACTATAGATTGCTACAGTGTTTCCCTGTATAGTTTTTTTTTTATTTTTTTATGTTTTTTTCTAAAATTATTTTTGTAGTTTTTTCTCGAAAACATTATATGTTGCAATAGTTTTTTTTCATATAATTTTTTTTATGTTTTTTTATAAGTCCACGATTACGCATAAGCATATTATAAGCCCGCAACAACCCAGGCACAATAACGCGTAAGCATATTATAAGCCCGCAACAACCCAGGCGTGACATCTAGTTTCATAGAGAGAAGGAGATCCATGCAAGGAAGAGACACGATACTTGGCTGAAAACGGATCGTGTTATGAGGTTAGTGGTCATGATCCTGTAACTATTAGCTGGGTCGGCAAGATTGAAAGCTCAGATCTTGTTAATAAACCCTTTTGGCTTGATCTTGTTATATAGATTCCTTCGATTGCAAAAGAAAATGGTCCCATGGAGGCCATTGATGAAGTTCATCTTAAAGAAAATCATATTGACCGGCCGTTTCAGTAGGTGAGGAGTCCTCAGTTTTGTACTCCTTCACAGATTCCAGGGGGTCATAGCACAGGCAAAGGAGCCAAGCCATGGCGCATATTTTATTTGCTGCTTGGTGTGTTGTTGGATTGCATTGCTGGGGTCTTGTGTAGGGCATGGACCCGTCAGTGGGGCATAGCAATTAGCAGGCAGAAGTTGTTTAAAGCTAATATATAGCTATGATAATTTTCTTGACAGAGATACTTTGCCCTTTGACTGCATGTGTTTGTACATTTCTCTGTCACAAGAAGTTAAGGTTCCACCAACAATTTATTGTGTTTAAATGAACGCATCAATAGTTAAAATTAGATTTTTAATTTTATTTTTTTATAAGCTCTCCAAGTTCAATTCATGAAAGGAGTGGCCAGGGGATATTTAATTAGAGATTAAGAATGATTATTCTCATTATAACCCAAAAAAGAAACACATTACATCCGATTAATAAAAAAAATAATAACATACCATATATTTTGTGCTATAAAAACCAATTACAACAATGAATCTATAAAGAAACATATATATATATATATATATATATATATAATTTTATTCAATACGTTTTATAGAACGGGTGGTAGGTTGGTTTCTAAGTTATTGGCTGGTCATGGGCCTACACTAGGAGGAGGTAGTTGGGAATGCTGAAGGAAACGGGTTGGAAACTATTTGAATATCATGCTGTAAACTATTTCACACCAACCCCACTGCCCTTTTACTTTTCCTCTTGCAGATGTAAACGATGAACACGAAGATTCACTTTATACGGCCCAATGCATTCGTGAACACGAAGATCCACGAATATCATGCTGCAAGTCCTTTATGAGTGTTAGGGTAGCTAGCTTCTCTTTTCAATGTTTCATGGCCCAATGCTAGGACAATTCAACATCATCAAGAAGCATCAACCAACTTTGGGGTCAGAAAATTCAATTATTTTTAAGCCCAGGGCCTTGAAGTTGCTTCCAAAA
>Ga0325402_1005448_pt1 | contig 11913 bp, 3 predicted proteins | sample PopdelMetagenome_22_FD_207212 | JGI IMG/M metagenome (GOLD analysis project Ga0325402, IMG submission 207212) | Populus deltoides microbial communities from Bellville, Georgia, United States - Xylem-PdKOR-R3 | ecosystem: Host-associated > Plants > Phyllosphere > Stem > Wood/Secondary xylem...
AAAAAAAGAAAAGAAAAAGAAGCTGCACTGGTCATATAGATATAAATAATGAAGTTGCGTTCAGTTTTGTTTTTTATTAGTATAGAAAAAGTAGTAATAATAACAATGAAGTAATAGCTATTCCAGAATTAATTTGAAGGTGATGGAATTTACTCGTATTTCTATCAAACTCATGTCTGCATTATCTTTACTTTTGGAGTTTTTCCTCTGTTTAAACTCTACACATAGTCACATGCCGATGATTATTGCAAAAATCAAGTGTCTTTGGTAACCATGGATGATTTTCTTGTCTTGGAATTCAACCATTACAGATTTCTTCTACAATCTCATGAATCATGCATGATCGAGAAAGTTTCTTCAGCTATTTCATGGCTGGTGACGCTTCTCATTTATTCAAGTAAACAGTCGATGGAGAAATATCCAAAAACAGAAATATTTCTTATTTTGAGAAAAATATATACATTAGTCCTCCCTTGGCCGGCCGGCCGATAAGTTAATAAACTAACGATACCATGCTTCATGCTCTTCTTATTGATGAGTCTATTTGGTTCTGTGATGATTGTTGACAAGTGTCATTAATGGTGGATTTATGTTCATATATGTATATACCCGCAAGCAATATATTACTCTCTTAAATTGATACGATATTTAGGACCACCTAAAATTAATGTCTGTGCTTTAAGAAGAATTAAACAAAAATACAAATTCGTAACGATAAAAGAAAAAAAAATATATTTCTATAACATTTTAGGCTAGAAAAAGATTTATTTTAATCAGTATAATATCTCCTCCTCTTCTTTTTCTTAATTCAGTCATGACAAAATTATTTATACTCGAGTACAAGCCGATGTTCATGTATAGCATTTCTTCTGTGTTAACACATACCCTACAGTATACAAACAGTTATATACGTACTTTATATTTATGACTAAAATCCTAATTAAACGTTGTAATTATGACTGCATTACTAATCGGATATCACAAATAAATTAATTAATAGGTTTTTCGTAGACAGACTAAATTTTTAAATGAGCGGATCTGTCGTTTTCCTCACCGAACTCGAACCCTACTATTTGGACTTTCAAGCGTACAGCAGATTTGTGTGAAAAATACTACATTATCCCCAGTCTCTAAGAATCAAATTCTAATTTAAGGGGGCATTTTCAGAATCCTGTCAACTTCCAATTGCCTTGCAAAATTATTAATTAGTATATAACGAGGCAAGATGTCCTACTAAAGTAGCCAGCTTGAGTTTAAAATCTAAACAGAGAATCTCTGTAGCTGGTCACATGCTAGGCAAATTTATTTATGTTTCTGTCTGATTTCTTGAATCTTTTTTACGAGACAACAAACCAATTTCAACACAGATCCCAATGGAGAAAATGTTGGGAGCCAAAAAAGATGGCCTGGAACGGAAACAGGAGGAGAAAACAGTGGCCGTATGGGATTTAGGCAGCCCTTTATATGACTCGTATGAAGTGGTGTCTCTCACTCATCTCATTGAACGGCAGCTAATGACACTGCCATCTCTGGGAGGATCAAAAAGGCTCTCGTCCAAGATATTTTCTCCTGCATGTGATGATCATGCTGTCATTCCTGCTGCACTCCTCGAGTCAAACATGGGCTCCAAGAGAGAAACCAAAAGAGGACGCTCTTCTATGCTGAACAACTTGACCGAATTTGTGAGGAGACAGCTGCGGAGAAGGAGAAGCTGGATCGGATCCAACAACAGAAAGGACGAGTCCGAGAAGTTGAAAGCAGGTCATTGTGTCTTAGTATTTGGTTTGGTTTGTGAAGGCAACAGCCAGAAATAATTTTTTTAAAAAAAAGGTCACTAGAACCCGTAATTGACAGTACGCTGCGGTTTTTTTATATAATTGCTTGTTTGAGATCGTGCTGTGATTGTTGTTTTTGTTCATTGATTTGTTGAAATATAATCTCTCAAATGCATAGATATCTCCTCCGGATTTCTCTTCTTATACATGGTAGCATTTAATATTGTACTTAATCTATCAAATATCGATCCTGGTTATTTTTCTCAAAATCACATAATTAAACAAGATTAATTGTATACGCTCACCGACACACATTACCATTACCATTACCATTACCGGTCAGATTACAATCTTAAGGCAGGGTTAACATTCTTTAATTTCATTCTTCCCCCACCTCATTCCCTGTTCATATGATAAGGGAAAGAGGGCATCCTTTTTATTTTCCTTTTCCTTTTCCTTTTTCCTTTTTTTTCTTTGATTAAATGCTTTTTACCCTTTTTCTTTTAATTTAATATTTTATTGACTTTGAGTTAATTATCATAATTTGTTGGTCTTGATGCTTTTATTTTTTACATTTAAAAAACTTTGATTTAATTCATGGAATAACACAAGTCAAAAACTAACTCTTAAATGGTATGACGAATTTGTTTCATTATTCGTATGAAGCATATAACGACTTTCAAAGTTACATTTGAATTCCCTCGGCAACTTCTTCATCATTAAGTGGCGTGTGTGGAGTACAAATCCTTGATTTGGCATCAACAATCTTTTTTCTCTCCTCGATTTTCACACCTAAACCTCTCGATTTTCAAAATAGCCCTTCAATTTATTTTTCCTTCATATTTGATTCATGTTCTTTTTGTTACTATTTGTTTTATTTGAAATGATTTATAAAATTGAGTTTTCTTAAAAATTTCATCATCCTTTAATTTTTTTTATATGTTATATTTGGTCTCTATTATTTTGATTATTAATTATGTTGTTTTAAATTCCTTTATTAATTGGATTTATTTTTTAATTTTATCCATCAACATTTGGTTTTCATTATATTTTTATGTAAAATTTGGTCTTTATTTTTTCATTACTATTTGTTTTACCCAAACAAATTTTTTAGATTAAAATATTTTTTTTGTTTCATCCTTTAATATTAAATTGGTTAGAAATTGAGTTTCATAGTTGAACCTAAGTCTAGAATTTCATGGTTGTAAATTTCAAAAATTATCCTAGATTTAAGAGATTCGTCCGAATTTGCTTTTTTTTTTCTTTATTTATGATCATGATTTTTTTCCAGTTTCATCCTTCAATGTTTATTTGTTTCTTAAATTTTATCTCTAATTATTTTATAACTCTTCAATTTGGTTCCATATTTAATACGACCTGAGATCAATTAAGGCCTAACCGATAAGAAAATAAAGGAAGGAAAATGAACAACTTGGATTGTCTAACTAGCTTAACTCATTGTGGTCCTGTCCATTACTCGAGTAATAAATTTCGCGTGTTAACCCGAGTTAGTATAGTATGTTGTCATCTTTTCATTGCACTCCTTAGATTTTTTTTTTTTACGATTTAATTCTGTGACAGTATGTTATTTCACATTTAACCTAGGGCTAGGTTGATGTTAAAACAAAAGCAGTGTAAACTCTTTTTTTAACCAAATCACCAATTGAACAGGGCGACCAATTCGCTCTTGGCTTGTTAGGTGAACAAGCACACCAACCTTTTCTTGTATTTATTAACACATTTGGTGATCAATTAATATAATATGATATATTGGTGAAGTTTTTTATCCACACTCTAAATATTTTATCACAAGTAGAAAAAAATAACGGCGCTCGTATATTTTTTTAAAGCAATAATTGACTTTTCATCCGGCCTGTGGTAAAACATGGACACCAAACCTACTTCATAACCATATATAAAAGGGAAAACTATCTCTAGCATCCTATAGTTTGGTCAAAATTACACTTACTTATAGAGTTTTAAAAAATTATAATTTGCATACTGAACTGTATACGTGTGCTAACTCTTAACATTCTCGTCAAAAAAATCAACAAAAATTATTTAATTATTTATAAGTTTATCATCATTTTTCATTTAATGAATAAAATACACATATATTAATTACAATCACAACTTTTCCATAAAAAAAATTATCGCCCCTTCATCCTTTCTCATAAGTGGATTTCGGCCCTTCAAACCCAACAGTCACCTAGAGATTTGGATTTAGAACAACCAGTTCTATTTGTCAAGGCTCCATAAAACCTTAATGAAGTTGTCAAGACTGATATGATAAGAAGACTGACTAGAAAAGAAAAGACATTGAAGGTTCACCGTGGAACCTTGACAAATAAGGCAGGTTGATATCTCACATCATCTTCCCTCTTTATTTTTTTCCTAACAATCCGTGGAACCTTGACAAATAAGACAGGTTGATATCTCACATCATCTTCCCTCCCTATTTTTTCCCTAACAATCCTCAATTTTCAACCTTCATATCCTTAGTGGGCTTTCTTTTAACACCTAGAAACCTAAAATCCCCACCAAAATTTTATCAGTGTTGGTTTCAATAAGCTTCAACAATAACTTCTTTGATAACTAGTCAATAAACCTCCAAAGCCACTCCCTTCCATCAACCTTCTCTCTTTAATCTCCCTCAATAACAACAAAAAAAACCTTGAATTTCTCTTCTGTTTTAATCTCAAACCCATTCAAGGAACCCAAACAATCCGACCCACCAATAATAGGTTACTACAAACAAATGCTTGACTAGTATTTATAGGACTGTGAGAACCAACCCGATTATTGTTACTCCTTAAAAGTGGCAAAGATTTTAAACGAAGACCTGGTTTTTTAAGAGAAAAAAAAACGACCCCGGAAGAAATTGAGGAGAATGAGAGATGAGGGGTGAGTTTCGAGTCAACCCGGTTATTAAGTTCTTGACTTAAGCTTATCAAATTGCTAACAAAATTAGTTAGAAGTCCAGTTTGCTAAGCTAATTCTTTGATTTATCTTAATTTTATCTTTGAAGATATTTTAAATTTCTAATATGTCATTTAGCTGAGATTTTTAGGTCAAATCATTGAAATTTATCATATGATTTCCACATGGCTATTTTTTATTCTCAAAATACACTTGTAAGTCAGATGACCAAAAGTTTTTTTATATGCAAATCACATGATTAATTCCAATAATTTTATTTGAAAATCCTGTCATAATAATATATTAGAAACTTAAAGTATATTTAACAATAAAGTTGAGCCAAATTGAGACATAATGATATATTGAAGAATTATCCTATTATATATTATATATAAAAAGAGCTTTAGCCATTAACCCTGATTTAAATTTATGTCATATATAATTGAAAAAAAAAAGTTTTAAAAAAGCTTTATAATAATACAATATTAAATGAGATTTTTTAATAATCATTATTTTAAAAAGTTACGTGTATTTAGAGTATGAAATATAATCCAATTCATGTAATTGCTTGAGTATAGTTAAAAAAATATATATACTGTTTAAAATCAAATAATTAATTTAATTATAATTATCAAAATTTATGTAAAATTATTTAAAAATAAAAAATATTTATTTTAATATAAATTAAAAAATATTTATTTATTTATAAATGACTGGATAATATAAAAATATAAAATATATTATAAATTTCTTAAATAATATATGCCCGAAATAAGGCTACGAAACTAGTATTGTGAGATACTTGGATCCTAAAATCTTAGTGCTCAATTTAATGGAGCCAACAACCAAAATCATTCAAGTCAAAGAGTTAAAAGGTTGGCCCAGTTACATGGAAATCCACCCAATTCTAGCCTTGGACTGGATTACTCCATTCTCGAACTAGCCGACGTCACAGGGCTCCATACCAGTTACAGTTAGCATCAGGAAATGGTACATCTTACGCCACGCCATGTTGTCTGTTGGATGAATTTTTTTATAATTTTTTAAGAAATATTTAGATGATGTTAGTGTTTTTAAATAAAAAAAATTAAGACTCAGATCATTGATTTAATTAATTCAATAAATAAAGTGAACAAAAAAATAGCAATAATTAACTATAAAAAATAGGCTATCAATATTATATTTTAAAAGAGAAAAAGGATGTTTGTTGAAAACTTACCGTCGCTCCGTTTTTGACACTTTCACACCACCAAAAAGAGCTTATCAAGATGATTTTAAAACCATTACAAAAGGTTGCACGATGAAATTAAAAGAGACCACATACATTGTCAGATCAATGATCTAGAAATCAAACTAAACAAAATATCATGAAGTGAGAATTCCATATTTATTTTTAATCAAAATTTTTTTTTTAAAAAAAGCTAAATTTAACAAAGAACGATAAATAAAAGGACTTGAGATAGCCCGGGTTATTTTTAAAACTTGGAAAAGAATCCTAAAAAAAGCAAATGAAAACATAACAGGGCCTAATCTCCAATCAAATAAATACTAAAGAATGGAACTAAAAAAAATGAGCTCGAAAAAAGAAAAAGAAAAAACCACCAAACCTGGGTGAATCTACTAGACTTGGGTCAACATCTACCAAAGTTGTAATTCATGAAATTTTAAATCGGGGATCAATCAAGAAGCTTGATTCCTAACTAATTTAATGTTGTAAGATGAAATTAGAAAAAAAACATCAATTTTAAAAAAAATCAAAGTAAAAAAAAATATTAATTAAAAGAATGAGGATAAAATATGTCAAGAAGAAAAACTAAAGGAGGATGAAATCATAAAAAAAATTAATTTTAAGAATTTTTTTAAATAAAACAAATAGTAATCAAAAGAATGTGGATCAAATTTGACTAATGAACAAATTAGAGGATGAAATTGAAAAAAAATAATTTTATAAATTATTTAAAATAAAATAAATAGTAATAAAAAAGTATAGATTAAATTTTAAGAAAAAAAATTTGAATGACTGGTTTGAAAATTTAGAGGGTTATGCGCAAAAATCAAAGAGAAAAATAAGAAGAAAAAAAAGTCATTGCCTCTAAACCAGAGGTTAGTAAGCAACACCGTTAAAAAAAAAAAGTCATTCCCGCCATGTAGGGATGGATGAGTTGCCGAGATGATTCCAACATAGTCACGGAAGACAACGCTTGGTAGCCAAAAGATGCCGCATTTACCGTTCAAAGAGCGCGAGCGTTTTTTATTTACCGGTGCACATCTGTCATTTTTTTATTTAAATTATATTTTATATTTATTAAAATACTAGATTTATTTTTTAGTCAACTTGATTATAATTTAAAAAACTACACTGAAAATATGAAAATGGGTTTGCGTGTGTATTAGCATATTAGTTTGTTTTTTAATTTTTTGAGTTCGAAATAAAGCAAACATCCTCACAAAGTATACATGAAGCATCTCAAATTAGACCTCTATACGAGGACAGAAACAAGAAAGTCTGAAGCGCACAGCCATAAAATCAGCAAATATCAAATACATAACTGACAAAATCTAGGGTTCCGTTTGTATCACTCTTGAAAAAGAAACCGCGGATCAGTTCGTACTCATTGGAAATATCAAAATCACGGTGACCGTGTGGCTTCAAGCTGTAGTTTTCCGTGTAGAAAATGCAAGGAGCCAAGGATTTCCATGTTAATTTGAAGCTTTTGCTTTCTCATGTGCTGCTAACCTGTGACGTTGCGGTACAATATGCTGTGGAGATTCTCTACACAAGTGGTCAAGAAAAAAAATGCAAGCAACGAGTGCTGTTGTGTAGCTAGAAAGCATGCTGAGTGACGGGTTAGTGGAAATCTAACCTTCCGAAAACATGATTGCAATCTGCAGCATAAAGACAATGCTGAGTGTTCTTCGGCACCTTAGCTTTTAATGCAGCTGTGACTTGGCGCGGGTTGAGAATTATCAATTTGGCTGTGAATTTGTTTTTAATTGTTTGATAAATATTTAAAAGTTAATATTACAATTTCTTTTGTGTATTATTTTCAAAAGCTCCAAATTGTTGTTTTTTTTTAAACCACAACCAAAGCCACAAACATAACTTTTCTAAACGGGTCCTTAGCATTTCATATTTGAAAATTGACAACTTGGTCCCTTTATTATTTTTTTTGCTATTATTTTTCAAAAACTCTCATTATATATGTTTATTTTCTTCTAAGAATTAAATCCTCAAATGGTACATTTAAGATTACGAAATAAAAATGAAGAGATTTTTTAACAAATCAACGGTTAGTAAGAGCCAACTATCAATCAAGAGACTAAATTATGAGTTTTCAAATTTCGTCCCCCATTAATAGTAGCACAAGCCAATAATCCAGTGCAATTTAGTTGCGGCGGTTGCTTTGATAAATTATCCTTCAATTCCCTGGAATGAACTATACTATAACTTAATATTATTGAACATAAAAAAAAAAAATTCAAGTGTCATTAATGTATTTTGAAATAAAAAAATTATGTGGTTATTGATTTGATGGAACTTAGTGATGCAATAACTTTTTGAAAAAAAATTCTTAGTTAATTTTATTTTTTAATTTTCTATTTATGTATTAGGGTGCTTTTCTAGTTTTTCTTCTTATATGAAGGGAATAGTTTTTCTAGTTTAATTTTTTATTAAAAAACATTAAGATTTTTTATATATATAAAAGGTATAATAAATTTTTGATAAGTGGAGATATAAATTAATAAAATTAAGTATTTTTTTTGTCTCTTAGTGGTTTTGGTATTCTTCTTTGAAGGTTTTGACTTGTAACAAACCATGTTATTCTTAAACTTTGAATGCTCTATTCCATCAACTTGGTAGGTCTAAAAGCAAGATGATTATTAAAAATATAATTTGATTAAAAATCAAAATAATATTATTTTTTTAATACTGAGATGACAAATAGGATTAACCCATGTCAACTTGGGTTAGTTTGTCAAATTCACGAGCTGGTTATAAAATTATAATAATCCTATAAAAAACAAATCAAAATAAATTTTAAAATCTAATTCACCATCAATTCATTATTAAATGATAAAGTTTTTTTTTTATAAAAAAATTAATCTAATTAATCCGTCAAACACGCAACCAAGACAACTCTATAAATAAATCAAAACAAATTATAATATTAAATAATAAAATTAAAAAAAAAACACATGTTTGTCGTAGCTCACTTCTATCTAAAAGAATTGATCCTCCCTAACGTCTCGATCTCGGACAAAAAAGATAGGAATCGGGTTCTTTAATTTTTAAAATTAGCCAAGAAGGTATTGATCAATTACCTCTGCGATGCCAAACTGCAAGCCTGCAAACTCTGGATCAACTCTTGGGAAACCTTAACCTGCTCGGGCGATCACAGAGCAAATCAAGATTCAAAAAGGAATGCGAGATGTTGACTTTCATCAAGACATTTGACCTCCACTGTTAAATTACCAGCGTTTCATGGTATAAATATTTAAATTCCCATTTAATTTTTTTATATTTTAAAAATAATTAAAATATATTTTTATCTAAAATTAAAATTTTAAAATAAAAAATATTATTTTAATATATTTTCAAATAAAAAATATTTTAAAAAATAACCTCTATTCAACTCCTTTACTTTAAATATAATACAATTCATATAGATTATCTATAATAGATGCGTTAACTGCTACTCTCCATTAAAATAAGCATTTAGACCTGTAGCTATAAGTGCAGGCCGTATAATTTGCCTATGCTGCCGTACGAACTGGTCGCACGATGCGCCGTTTGCAGGATTCATTTGCCCTTCAAGTTGCCAATTTTTTTTTGTCAGCCAGCTCTTCTTCTTCTTCTTCTTCTTGTGTGTTTTTTTTTTTAATAGCTTTCGGCTTTGACTGGTGTGATCTGTGAATCATTTATTTACCTGCATCAAAGAATTTAAATTAAATAATAAACACCAAAACATCTAGTTATAAGATAATAATAAATTTCTCCACGTAAAATCTCAAATCTAGGCGACGACTTCGAAGCAATCATTAATGAGGAGGGGTTCAATCTTGATGTGTAAAAATTGATTTGAAATGTCCTTGTTTTCTTTACTAGAGAATTAGATCATTAACATATGTACTCTAAAAAAGGATATTTCAAAAAATTAGATCATTATTAACATATTAAAAAGTGAAAATGAATAAAAATATGGATATTTTTAATTAAATACAACAACACTTTATAATTGTTTTTATATATTTTTAATATTTAACCGCGGTGAAACACTAATTAAATAGCTAATAAGCACTATAATGCCCAAATAAATTACTATAGCCCACGCTACCATGCATATAAATACAACACATTGTGGATTATTGTAATGCTTTTTTTTTTCAATTTTTTTTTTATTTTAAGACCAGATTGATGGTTAATTTAGATAAATTTGCTAATAAAAGACACTATTTAAGGCAAGAGAATCAAAGTAAAAGAAACATAGAAAATGGGTGTCCGGAGAATTAAAATATTTTTTAGAAAACAAACATAAAAAAATGTTTTTTGAAAAATACTGTCAGGAAACAAACAAATACTGAAAAACTTGAAGAATATTTTCTTATAGAATATTCCAAGCAAAACAAACCGACAATAAGTAAAAAAAAAACCTCCCAACAAGAGTGCTTTATTACTTTTAAAAGCAGAACGCTCTCATTCCATAAATTATCAAGACCAAGCAGTAACTGGTTTTGTTGGATAGACCCTTCTCTCATAAATCGATTCATCCAATTCCAATTGAATAAACCTCTCCACTGTAAATTGATCCATCTAATTCTACGAAAGCATCCTCTGCTAATAATTTTATTGCCTGCCTAATTAACTATCGGCCACCAAGAGCTGCAGTGCGGAACCAGAAATTTGGGTCGCGGTAAAAATCAAAATTTAATAACTCAAAGCTCAAAAAGTCAAACGTAGATGTCGTGGCAGCGATGCAGGCGAGGGTCCGTTGGAGGAAGGGGCGCTGGAAGGTGTGGTTGTGGGGCAGCGAATCAATTGGAGACTGGTCATGACTCGGTCCCTGTCAGGCTCTGGTTTTTCTCTTCTTTTACTCGGCTGCCACCCTCTCTTTCTCCTTTTCACTTCTTTTCACAGCGGCCAAAACCGTGCTTTTCTCTCACCAATCACTATTAACAACAAGCCACAAAAGCAAAAAGTCAGATACTGCGTTTACAAACTGGAACAGATAATATATATATATATAAAAAGAAACCAATAAAGCTAAAGAAGAAAGAGCACCCCAGCAGCGAATTGCAGCACACCCCTCTCCTTCTTTCCACTCCAAAGTAAGTCTAAATCCTATAAAATGCAGGATTTTACTTTTTGAACAACATAGTTTACACCCATCAGGCGTTGCATAACAACCTTTATATTCAACATCAACGGCATTAACTTTGAAAATCCACATCATTGGTGTATGAAATTAATTCTTGAATCCTCGAACTACAATTATTGTAAGCTTGATTGACCAAATCATCTGAATAAACCACACCAACTGTAATGTTAGTTTATTGATAAATTGAGATATCAGATATGATTTATTTTGATCATCAATTCAAAGGCTCTTTTTTCGAGATAGCTCGCTCCCCACCTCCATTCATCCTTGTTATCCCCCAAAGATGGAGATGGGGTTTTTTTTTTTAAAAAAAAATAAAATAAAAACATTTTGTGATAGTAACCCTCTCTTCATGGATGAGCGACACTCTCAAAGAAGGATAAAAGCTGGTGTGCCTTAAATGCTAAGCCCCTGTTTTTTTACTGGAGTCCTCGGTTGCCAAAGTGCATGAATGATAAAAAAAAATAAGATTTTTAATCCATCGAGTTATTTTTATACTGGGAAAAACGCCCACAGTGTGGAGGAGGGGATACTTTCAGGCCCTATCAATAATTTTCTGTATTTATTTTCGAGTTAAGTAATAATTTTTCTTTTTAGGAACTGAAATAATCAAAATCTGGAGAGTTGATAGCCATTTCCAAGCAAAAAGTCGTTGATTTATCACTTTTCTCTTTTTTACTTTAAGCCAGACAAGCATCGATTCCCGAAAGGAATCTGGCGGTCAAGAAATACGACGTCGCGTGAAGCGTTTTTAGCTCACAACTGAAAGCCTGAAACATTGGAAAACGATCCCGTGAATTGTGTGGGTCTCTCTCTCTCTTTTTCTACAAAAAAAAAAAAAA
>Ga0325402_1005449_pt1 | contig 11913 bp, 10 predicted proteins | sample PopdelMetagenome_22_FD_207212 | JGI IMG/M metagenome (GOLD analysis project Ga0325402, IMG submission 207212) | Populus deltoides microbial communities from Bellville, Georgia, United States - Xylem-PdKOR-R3 | ecosystem: Host-associated > Plants > Phyllosphere > Stem > Wood/Secondary xylem...
TACAATTTTTATGTGTTTATATGAAAAAAATAAAATAAAAGAGTAATTAATTTGTGAAAACCATGTTAAAATTCATACTAAAAAATAACAAAATATATATTCTATTTTCATTGAATATTTAAAAAAAATTGCATGCAAGATTTCTATTTAATTATTCATAAAATAATTGCAAATATTACCATAAAAAGCTTGAGTTTTATTTATAGATAATGACATAATTTAATTATATTTTAAAAAAATATATCATTGTAATTAATTATCCAAAAATAATTTTATTATATATATATATAATCAATTTTTAAGAGCATTGTAAATGAACATCAACAACTTAGGCTTAAACCCACGTGCTTGATCCAAAAGAAGAAAGACTCACGGGCAAGGTTGTTAAAATCGTGATTTTAACACGGCACAGAAAGCCGCACGCAAACTCGGATCGTAAAAACGGATCGTAAAATCGTAAAAAAATCGTAAAGAATTTTAAAATACATTAAAAAAAAATTCATACTTCAAATAAAAATTCATACATTAAATTTAAATTATATTGATTTTATATTTAAATTATTTTTTTATTGATTTGATTCTAAGATATTTTGATTTTTTAACTGTGATTTAATTTAGAATTATAATTTAACGAGAACCATTAGAAACATTAGAATTATTTCCAAGAGATCATGCATGATCTCAAGCGTGAGAGTTTTAGACTCGAGATCATTTGAAAATAAGAGAAGCATTAATTAATTCCATTTATTTATATAAAAGTCTTGGCTATTCAATCTCAATAGCAACCATACACTTATTAACCAACCATGCGAATATTTACATCTGACGTGGCAGTTTCATTATTCGTGTTTCAAGAAACAGTTGAACGCTCCATCGATGCAGGAAATTAATATATATATATTTCTCGGGGTTAGGTTGCTAGATAGAATCTTTTTTTTGGTGTGGCAGAAGACTGATTCGGTGAGTCACAGTTACTAAATAAATTGCCTTTGATCTGTTCAAGCCAATAGGCGGGTGACACGTGGCAGATACACTGAATTTTGTTCTCCTGCGGGCAAACTCGTTCAATCGGTGGTAAAATCGCGATTTTATGCGATTTCACCCGATTTTAACGATTTTAACTGTTTTTGACCCGATTTTACTCATTTTTTATTTTTATGAACGATTTAGCACGTAAAGTCTATATTAAATCGTAAAAACGTACGATTTTACGACTTGAATCGTGATTTTACGACTTGAATCGTGATTTTAACAACCATGTTCATGAGCATTAAGAAATAAAATCTCAAATAAATCTGAGAAATTTTTTTGAAACCTTCGATCCCTTTCCTTGTTGATTCCCCATCAGTACACTATTGCAACTAATTCAATACTGTACACATATGTCACTTTAATGCTTATTATTGGTTGACCTTCCTTTCGTGAGAGTTGATGGTGTTGGTGTAACGCTTTTAATTTTATTTTGGTCGGTTAGTATTATATGTATAAACTATTTTGCCTTTGTAAAAATTGATGATATAGTCTATGAATAAGTTAACAACCTATCAGTTTATGATAGTATAAAAGATAAATTATTTGAAAGTAACAATATATAAAGATTATACTTCCTAAATAAAAAATCTCAGTTCATCGCGCAATTAAATAACATATAATTATGTATTTATTTGAATTCTATATCTGTTAAATATCTTTTCCTCAGAATATTTTTTGGTACAAGTCATCCAAGATGGAAGAATATTGACAAGTTTTCACTTGAAGACACTTTTCCAATGTTATCATGCCATGAAACATGTTGATTCTTTTTCTTATGTGAGGCTCGAAATTATATGATATAAATTTTGCGATCTCTTCAATAATATAAACTTTGTATATCAAAGCCTCAACATGCACCTTGTTTTTTACTTTTCTCTTAAGGCTGAACAAGTATCTGCATGAAATTAAATGAATGTTTTATTTTTTTTAAAAAGACTAGAATTTTAATTACGATGCATGTGTAATCTCTAATCTCTCAAATGGATACATCTATCTATATTAGACTAGGACTCTAACTCTCGCTTCAAATAATGGATGTATGGATAGATGCTCTATTGAGTCGAATAACGATAAAATGAAATATCATCTCAAGTTTACAGATTGTCTGGATGATATTCGTTTTAAGCCTCTCTTTGTGTTTTGTCTGCAATTTGTTAGAGCATATATCTCTAAAGAAGTGACTGATTTATGTGAATGCATCCCATATCTTATTTGAAAATAAATCCTTGTAAGCTAGTGAAATGGGTATATGCATAAACACGTGGCGATCATGAACCTTTATTCCATGCAATTTGCAATCCTTCAAATTTACCAACCTTGATATATTTGAAACATGTCCATTAGAAAAATACCGACTCTTAAGCCATTGGTAGACAAGTAACTCTGCATTCTTGTCTATGACGAAGCTAGCTTTGGATTCACCCGGGACCCATCGTAAACCAACTCCATATTTTTATGGTGACAAAACAAAGATATATTCATTATAGCCTTAATGTTGTCCTTTGTCTTCCCTTTCATGTCCATAACCATGTTAAAAATATTTCCAAACACGTTCTTTTCAATATGCATGACATCAAGGTTATGGCGGAGGGATTGGTCTTCTAATAAGAAAGCTTCTAAAATATACTTTGCTTTATCCATTTGTGAGTCAAACCAAAACCATGAAACTTCTGCTTACTGGATTAAAAAACCAAACACAATGTGATCGTACTCCAACACCACGTCATACAATTCTTCACCTAATGGTAACGGTGGTACAACATCTATTTCAACTCTGCTAACAAAGAAGTTCTTTATATTCTTTCTGTACTTGTGATCATTTGGCAAAAATCATCAACGACAATAAAAAAGATGTTTTACCGTTATTTGTTAACGTTAAGGCCTTGTTATTTTCCGTATAGTATGAGCATGTTAGTTTTTCATGTGTGCTCCAACTAGAAACCATTCCATATGCAAGAAAAATATTAATAGTCCACATTAAAGTTGCATTCATTTGAAAATTATGTTTCCTCGATACATCATATGTCAAAGCCTCGGATGACTACAATTACCTTAACTCATCAATTAATGGACAAAGACAAACATCTATATTTCGACCCGGATTATTAGGATCGGGTATAAACGTAGATAAAAACATGAAGTCTAGCCTCTTACACATCCCTAATGACAAGTTGTAAACCGTAAGTAACACCGACCAATAAGAATAAGGAGCAACAAATAACCCGAATGGATTGAATCTGTCTATACATAACCCAAGATACACGTTCCTTGATTCCACTGAAAACTGAGAGTGCACCCTATTAAAATGTTTATAGGCTTCACCATCTCCATCCACCATATCATGTGAATGATGCCATGTCATGTGCTCAATAGTCTTTGGTGACATGAATAACTTTTGCAGTCTAGGTGTGACCAGTAAGTATCTAAGTTTTCTATATGCGACAAGAGTTCTTCCTCTGCCAATTTAGGGTTTATAACGAGCATGCCCACATGTTCTACACTCGGTCAACTATGTATTTTCATGGTAGAACAATATACAGAAGTTTGGACACATGTTTTTATGGTATCCTAAGCCGAGGGATTTCATCATGGATTTAATAGCATAAAAGTTCTTTTTCAGCCTATTCCCTTCAAGTAAAATATTTTTCTCCCTTTCAACAATTATGTCGTGACCTGCCTCACTTAACCCATGATTTGACTTAACGGTAAATACCTGTGCAATGACCGATAATTTATTGTGATTTGTGCACCTATCCAATAATGGTTTGTCAAAGTCTTTCAAAAGATCAAAAAGCCCGGCCGAGTTTGTATTAGGCTCTTCATCTACTATTGGACATTGACTGACATAACCTTGATTAATTCTCATCGCATCCATAACCATATTTCTATAAGGATTATTATTGTCATTTACAACTTTATGCACATTGCTAGAAAGTAGAAGTTGACCCAACCATCATTTCTACCATAGTCTCGTGAGGAATATACAATTCTCCATGTGCAAATCAACACATGTATCTCTCTATAAACCTTTTTTTTATATATAGAATATGCATTGTTACAACATCTGGATTGAGAAACTTTTTATTTTTACACCTCTTACATAAATATTTAATATTGTCTCCATTAATATTTCTCGAATTAGATAGTGTATAATCAATAAAACCCTGAACTCCATTATAATAATCCATCTTACGCAACCCTTCGGGTGAATCTTGATACATCCATGAACGATCATCAATTACTTTTGTCAAACCTATATACAATATTGATGACAACATGTATTAGTTAATTACATAAACTAAATAAATAAAACAAATTAGTTTAACTCAAACTTATTCAAACTATTTTAATAGTACAACTAATTCATTATCAATTATCTACATAAATTCAAAATTTATATACTTTTATCAGAAATTTCAACTCAACAATAAAATTGACAAATTATAAAATGAAATCGTTAAATAAGCCATTATTTATTTCATCACAAACTATCTAAGTTAGAAATTCAAATTAAATTTCATCAATTTACAAACAAATATAATTTTACAAAATCTCAAACAAACCCTAACATGTACGTATCATACATTCATACAATAAATTTCTATGGGAAGAGACTATAAAACAAGTAAATACCCAAACAAAATACATATACTACAAAAACATACAATAAAAATTAACATTTTAAAATTGAGTAAAAAAAAGAGGTAGTTTTGCTTATTTGAAGTGGGGGAATCCTCAATAAAATTTCAATCAAAACAAGGATGTTGACAAACTGAGTGTTGAGGTGGTTAGATTTGTAGTGGGAGGTTGATTTGTGATAAAATTTGGGGGGAGGGGATGTGTTGTTTGTTGTAGAGAAAAATAGAGGAGGAAGAAGAAATGGGGGAGGGAGAGAGCAGGGTCGCTCATCAGGTCATAATTAAATATTATAGACGGATTTACCGATGAATTTAATCGATGGATTTAAATTTATCAGTAATTATTTTTGTAAAAACAACACGTTATCGCACGTTTTAGTTTTTTTTTTTTCATTTCTTCTTTTCCCACTGTAATTCTCTCCATATAAACTAAGAGAATATTTTCATTGGTGTTTACTAATGGATACTATGAGAGCATATTTAGTTAGAAAAGTTCACCGTAGTTTACCGATAAAAATATTTCATTAGTGTGTCTATCTGTATTTGTCAATTTAAGTTTTGGATAATAAAAGAAAAGGGTAAAAACAAAATGTATTTGTTGAAGAATTGAAAACATTTTGAAACTTACCTGAAATTTTTCGTCACACTCCTCTCTGCGTGAGAGGAGACCAAGATAGGAGCTCACTTTCCTTAAAAAAATAATAAAGCAAGAAAGAAAAAGAAATTAAGAAATGCTACAAGCAATATATATAAACTACGAAATCAAGGGCTTGTTTAAAAATATAATAGAAATGTTTTTTTCTTAAAAATATATTAAAATAATACATATTTTTTATTTTTTTAAAATTTATTTTTATCATTATTAGCATATTTAAAAAATAATAATTTAAAACTTAAAAGAATTCAAAATTCTTAAAAATTACAATAAGACCAAACACCACCTATAAGAAGACAACAGTGTCTCTCCTTGTCATCTCCAATCCTCTCGCTCTCTCTATCTTCACTTTCCTCTTCTTCTTCCTCATTGTCATCTCCTGGTACACACGTCTCTCTTTGGATTTGCTTCATTTTTGCACTTTTATGATCGCCAAAAATAGTTTTATATATTATCTATTTAGAAGAGAGAAAAAAAATGGTAGCCCTTAAATACATAACTGAAACACAGGGCAAAAACATCCATATACAAGGGACAAAATCTAGCAAGAGGACTACCACAAACATCAATAACTAGACAAGGCCCTTATCGCCAGTCCTTGAACCCCATGCAACAAAAATAAAAATGAAAAAAAGATGAACTCGTAAGCGAGAGATCTCCTTCGATCAGATCTTCTACAAGAGAAGTAGTTGGAACACTTCATTTCTTAACAAAAGATTTATTTATTTTATATAATAACATTGCATACTCAAACATCATACATAGGGATATTGGAATACAGTTTTAAGGGACAACAATAATTTGTTGTCATTTATTTAAGCTGCTAGGTATTGCCTTGGCTTGATAGACTTTAGGGCCAAATTAAGGAGCGTCTGAGTAATTATTACGACAGACGCCATACCTGGTTAGCTCCTCCGTTGAAATCCCAGATAATTATTTTGAACGGGTTTAGAAGGGAATAGCTCACATCCAACACCAATGCATTATTCACGTTCAAAATGGTGAAAGAAGCTTTGCCGAGGCTGTCCCCAATCGTCCAACGTTGGTTATATGACACAGGGCTACAGGAGACAACGAGGACCGAGCTTCCTCTGGTATTTCCATTACTAGTTAGGCACAAATCTGTGTTTGCATCAAGCCTTATCGAACCATCTGCGTAAAAATTCCATTTTTGTTCAGTCTTGTTCTTCACGCACTTGGCTAACTTTGGGACATATTTGTTAAATTCCAAGCAGTAGCCCCAAAGCCCGACAATGGACTTTGGTGATGGTTTTGAAACACTGGTGAAATTCCAACCTTGGCCCAAGGCATAAACATTGGTTTCCAAGGTGAGTAGGGAGCCACTTTTCCCCGACTTCGAGGTCAAAACTAGTGACGAGGAGGGGTTTAGGATGGAGCCATCCTTTTGTACTTTCCAAAATGTGGCGCTAGCCTTCACCTTGTTGCAGTCAGAGATAAATACATAGCTTCCTGGACTTGTGCCGTTTGTGGCCAAACACTTGCCTTTAGATTGAATGGTTCCGTCCTTCTCCAAGCTCCATTGTTGATTCACATCTCCGTCAGATTTACACGGGTACAACTGTACTAAGTTTCCATCAAAGTAGAGTTCAAGAAACACGTCAACGCACAAATTATTTATGCCAACAATGTGTTGTGTGGACTTTGAACCAGAAACAACATCGTCATTTTTTGGCACGACAGAGCGGATGATCATGTCCCTCCCAGTTTGATCTTCTGCCAATGAGTCCATGTTCCCAGCTTCTGTACTCGCCACGAGTACAGGCGACAAAAGATACGCTGCCACCACAATCCACAGCTTCATATTTCCTTTCAATTGTTTCATCTGTCAAAATATACGTGAAGATGATCAAAATCTATATTTGTTAATTAATAATTAATATCATTAAGTTTTTACATCCCATAAAGAGAGTTTTATTGGGATTTTCACACAGATTAAATAAAATGCATTCAATATCATGTCAACTCATGCACTTTTATTGTATTTAGAGTATTATCTTTTAAAAATAATGGAGTGGGAAAAATATGTGTGAAATCTATCAAAGAGAGATAGAGTAGTAAAATTTATATGGCAGTACTGAATTCTTGTACTTTATATATATAGAAATTGAAACATGTAAATAAGAAAAGGACTCTCATTATGGGATGGAGGGGGAATATGCTAATCATAATATATAGCTAAATTAAGGAAAATGGAAGTAGGCAATGAGGGAAAATTAAAGAATACGAACATCGAAAGTCTGTCTGCAGGGAACTCTTGTGAGGAAATGGGAATTCAAGAGAGGCGAGGGATGATTTCTATCGTTGCAAGTCATCTGCTTTTGTAAGGGGTTCGTGGCTTCGTGCTTTTCCTTGTTTTCTTCAACCACGAATTACACATTTCAAACTGTACATTTCTATCATTAATTGTAATAATTCGAGTATTTTTCACATTGTACGTAAATCTTATATCCATAAATATAATTTTTGTTTACAGAGGCATTTATTTTCATTCTGATAGAATTTGAGCGCTCAAATTACATGTTTTTCACTCCCTTGGATCGATCATCCATTATAAGGAAAATGAATCATCTTATTTTCAAGCCTTACTATCCAACCTTATCTAACATTATGAAAAGAGGATCAACGGCAGAATCCAATTACAAGTCAATAAGGGTTCGAATCTCTGATTTATATATATGATTATAATTATTTTCCTTTTATTAGAACTCTTAATTGTAAGGCTATAAATAGTGAATGTAGAACATTCATCAGCATTAAGAAATTAAATCTCAAATAAATCTAGAAACTTTTTCTAAACCTTCTCTTCCTTCTTGAGTCTCGTCATTGGAGTTTTTATTGAGAGGCTACCATGAATGACATCCCATAAGAAGTAATTGAAGCATTGGAGTCTGGACTTCAAACTCTAAGTTTCTTTTTTTAATTTATAAGCAAAATAGTTAAAGCCTAGAAAAGGCAAAAACAGCAACCCAAGGGGTTAGCTGTAAAATACATCAGTTAAACGACAAGAGCCAAGCAAAAGAGACCTGGGAAAACACAAAGACTAGAAATACAACGATAAAAAAACTCCAGCCGGACCCAACTGATGCCTTTTCCAGAAAACCAACAGAGCAGATAGCACCGAAGCGAATGAAACCCCCAAAAATAGCTTCAGTAACTTCAGCAGAACCTGTCTCTGACTTTTTAGCACATAACAGTAGTCAATTTTAGGAGCAGCAACAAACACTACAGAGATTTGTCATCACGGAAATCTAGCTGAAACCAACTACATCAAAACTCCATAGCCGATGTTTTAATCCCAACTCTTTTATTGTCAAAACATCATCACAACATCACATCCAAGTACAAATCATAGATTCTCGAAACTCCTTGTTTCACAAGTTGGTCTGCCATATGATTTGCTTCCCTCCTAGTATGTGTGGAATTTACAGTCCTCAAAGCATATGAAGATTTAGAAGCCAGGATGAACAGTTCTCGGTAATACCACAGTCTATTACCTGGCGGGGTAAGCACCCAATGTACCGTATTTGCAGAGTCAGATTCAACCATTATACTTCTTCCAAACATATCTTCTCTTGAGGAAGTTAGTTCCAACGCTTTCACAACAGCTATAAATTCAGCTTCATTGGAGTCTTTAATCCCAATAGGTATAGAGAATAAGCATATCACCTTTCCATTCCAGTCTCTTAAAACTCCACCAATACCAGCCATACCAGGTTTGCCTGGTGATGAGCCATCAACATTCCATTTGAGTACCATTGTAGGCTTAAAAGCAGACCATGTAATAGAAGGTCTAATTTTCTTGACATTCGTCCATTTAACTAACCCATCATGAGAAACTAAAAGGTCTAGTGCACAATATGAGAAGGCAGGATACAATGCCTTGATTTATTCCTAAGAATCCATGTAGACCAAGGTATGGCAAAGAACAACATTGACCACACCTTTCTTTGAAACCCCCCATGGACGAGAAACTCCTATTGTTTGAATAGATCCGAAAGATTCCCAGGGCAGCACCAAGAAAGCCCCCACCATTCTATTAATTTCAACCAAATGCTCCAGCGATAGTGACAGTGAATTGTTAAGTGATCAACCAATTCAACAAACGTCGACATACATAATGGACACATAGCATCATTAATCCCCAATATACCTCTTCTAACTAAAACTCCTCTTGTGTTTATTTTGTTTAGAATAACCATCCAAAAAGAGATTTCCATCTTTGGGGGAAGTAAGCCTTTCTATAATCCACAAAATGAGTAATATGATTAAGATTGGAAAGTAGCAGATAGCATTCCACACAGACTTTACCGTATATTTTCCATTTGTATTTGCCTTCCAGATCAACTTATCCATAAAACCATTTGCAATAACAGTTCTTGAAATATTTTCAAGAGTTGAAATGTTCAAACTGGAATTCATGATGTCTAGCAATGGATTAGTCACCTAAAGGAGGTGATCATGAAGAGTCCAGGACAATGCAGTACAAGCTCGGACTCGGGCCGAAAGCTATCTTCTATAGGCAGCGAGTCTGCCTTAGAATCAAGATCGGGAGAAGAAATTTTTTCTACAGAAGAAGGTGCTACTAGCAATCTCGATAGAAAACATTCCTCCAAAACATGTATGAGATTTTTATCTTTTGCAGGGGAGGATCCCGTCGCTTAGATAAGACAAGAATACTAGTTCTTCAGGTTCCAGGAGATTTAAAAGGAAGACAAGGTTAATTACATCTTTTTTTTCCTTGAAAGGGAGGCTAATCTATGGTGGGGGAGGGTTGAGAAGATTTGTTGGGGAAAAAAAAAAACCCATGATATATTGACTATGGTAAGGAGTTATCTCGCATCCAATAAACAGGGGATCTACACTCTTAAAAGAGTTTGAGTGTCTGTCTAATCTAGTGCATAGGTGGATCGAAGGCCCTTGTAGGCACCTTCATTGGAGATGAACCTTTATCGAAGGTCTAAAACTTAATTTTGTAAGAGAAACCAAGGCAAAAAAGCGGAAGGCCATTGAATATGCCCATTTAGAAGATGACCTCATAACTAAAATGCAGAGAAGTACAAAGGACAAGCAGCGTAAATTAGTCATACCATCATCAGAGCTGTAAGCCCAGTCTCTCTCACCGGAGTTAAGTAACTTTCCTAGGAATGATGAGGATCAATGGCAAAATCCAATTACAAGTCAGTAATAGATACTGGCAGGGTAAGAATCTATGATTTAAAAGGTTCTGATCAGAGTCAATTGTCTTAAGACACTATAATAAAGATTGGAGGGAGATTGCTACAAAGATACATCAGATTACTTTTGAAAATGGTCTTCCAAATTATTTCAGAACTATCTCATCAGTGCGGCATGGATTCAATACAATGATAACCAGTACATATGGTGTTCAAGAGGCCTTAAAGGAAGGAATCGATTTCAGATTGGGTGATAGGAGAACGATTAGTTTCTATATAGACAGGTGGAATGATTATGGAATTATGAGGGAGACATTTCCATGACTCTATGCTATAGCTTCAGAACCAACAGCAACAGGTTATGATGTGTTAGCCCAAGATTGAACTTACAGCGGCAAATAGAGCCGGGAGGTACAAAACTATAATCTCTACGCCTTCTATCATCTGAAGGCGTAGGAGTTGTTTTATTGTTTAATCAAGTAGATAGACGGTTTTGGAATCTTAATATAATAGGAGATTACACAATAAATTTTGATCACTATTGACAGGATAATATTTTCAAGTGTTTCCGACCACTTAATTATTATGGAAAGGTCTAATACCTCTTAAGATTGAAGTCCTTCTTTGAAAATCGATGCATAACAACTCATGTACAGGGAGTTTTTAGCATACAGACATATCATATCCCATCAACAAGCGACTTGTCTGTTTTGTGACTATGAAACACAATCCTCAAGTCAATTGTTCCTACATTGTTTAAAGCCATGGAAACTATGGAGTAGATTTATGAATTGGCTTAAGATCCAGTGGTGCATGCCAAATTCAATTGATCATGTCCTGCTGCAGTGGGATCATTTGGTGACAGGGAGATTTTTGTGGCAAGAGATTTTATCATTGTCTTATGGAATTCTTTGAGGGATCTGGGTGACTAGAAAAAATATAGTGTTTTAGAACAAGGATCCAAAATAAAATAGTAATTTTCATCTTATACTTCAGAGGTTAACTGATCTTTGGTTAAGTCTACAAACAAGAATTTTCATTATACAAGTCTGGACCTATATAGAGCCCCGAAAGCATCTTATAATGTACAAACTAGATTTTTAAGAGTCTCACTATTTTAGTTATTCAGTTTGGTAAAGAATTTTCTTTTTTTTTCATTCCTTTTTCTCTCTGTCTATATACACAAACACAACTTTTCTTTTTCTAGTTAGCCAAAGTATGCCGAGTTAATATATTCATGAGCATTAAGAAATAAAATTTCGAATAAATCTGAGAATTTTTTTGAAACCTTCCCTTTCCTTTGTTGATTCCCATCACGCCATTGCAACTTCAATAGCGTACACATATGCCACTTTAATGCTTCTCTTATATTATTGGTTGACATTCCTTTCTT
>Ga0325402_1005456_pt1 | contig 11908 bp, 8 predicted proteins | sample PopdelMetagenome_22_FD_207212 | JGI IMG/M metagenome (GOLD analysis project Ga0325402, IMG submission 207212) | Populus deltoides microbial communities from Bellville, Georgia, United States - Xylem-PdKOR-R3 | ecosystem: Host-associated > Plants > Phyllosphere > Stem > Wood/Secondary xylem...
AAAAAAATACTATAAAAATCAATTCACTACTTTTTCAAGTCAAACACTTTTAAAATGCAATTTTAAACATAAAAACAGTCTCCAGGGTGAAAATTTTTGGAAAACAGATGTTTTCCAACTTCAGGCATTATAGTGGAAAAAGCCAAAAAAAATTTCCTTTTTCTAACTTGTAAAAATAGATCATTTGAACACAAATTTCTTTTTCCATATTTCGTTTTCTATTTTTCTTGAAAATATGGAGTATTACTCCATTACTGAACACACCGATAAATTCTGTCATTCACGGCTTTCTGAACTAAGTACAAAATGAGTACCAAACAATACACATAACCCTGGATTTTTTTTTCCCAGCAGAAACTCTTTACCCAATAGAACTTATCACCTTAGCTACCAACTTGCTTGTTAATGCCACGCAGCTTTATTGCAGAACATGTAAAGAATAGATCACCTCTGACCTCATTTTAGATTTCACATCATACAAGAAGTCTTAAACACCCTGCCCATCTTAACTTGCTTGCTTTATTCTCCTTATTTCATATCCAAATTATAATTATTTCTTACATCATTTCGAACCAGACACCAAGACAAGTCGGATTTTGAAATATTTGACGGAAAAGTCAAGTATTTCCTCTCAAGGCCAAATTTTTATCATTTTGCCGACCACTTATTAACAAACTTGGTACCCAGTCTCGTAGAAGTTGTTAACACCTTCTCCTTTCATATAGTCAAATTAGAACAGTATCAGTAAGAGCAAAAACAACCAACCTCGTTGCCAGGAATCTCTGTTTATGGAAAATGGATGACGAATGAGATCTGTGATATATTTGCCTTCAGAATGGTTCACAAGAAGCAAGTATTTGATAGGCCCCAATAAACTGTAATTAGCCCTGAGAGGAATTTGGCTCTACTCTGTGGATTCTAGTTAGCCAGGTGCTGAATAAGTCTGGAGACTACTTGTTTCAAAAATACTGTTTTGGAAATGAGAAACTAATTCTCCGAACCTGCACCGTTATCTCAAAACTCCAAAAACGAGACCAGTCAAGTAATTAACCAGATGCATCTGATCACTTCTATGAATTGCTTTAATGGAAATCTTCCACGTGGAAATAGAATAATGGAAAAGCCAGATCTGAGATTGGTGCACTTTCTGAGTCTTCTTGATGAATAACAGTCTGCTCTTTGATCAAAATCAAGAAGTTCAAACCACCCCTTTTCTGCTCTAATTTGTAGTTAAGTGGCAATTTCATGCAACATCTAACCAGCTACTACCTAATACTTTAGTCAGTCCTTTCTTCCTCATATTGTTTCTCAAGCTCTCCACAACATCCCACCTATCAATGGATGCATAGAACTTTGAAACCAGCACATGAATGCCATCATTATTTGGTTCTAATTCCAAGAGATGCTTTGCAGCAAACTCACCCCTAGATACATCCAGGTTAAGACAACAAGCATTCACTAGTGCTGCCCACACTGCAGCTGTAGGCCCTATACCCTTTTTAACCATATCATGAAAAAGGCACCATGCATCTTCTATTTGGCCAGCACGGCCTAAGATATCTATGACGCAGGAATAATGCTCCTGACTTGGATCCAGACCATATTTCTCCCTTGCAGAATTAAAAAGTTCTTGGCCTTCTTTGACTAGTCCTGAATGCCCACATGCTGATAGAACAGCAAGAAGTGTCAAAGAATTTGGCAAGACTCTACTTCCTTCTTGCCCCATCTCTTTAAACAGCTTGAGTGCTTCATCCCCATGACCATGCCTTCCATATGCATCTATCATGCTAGTCCAAGAAACAACAGTTTTATGACAGATCCCGTCAAATATTGATCTGGATTTCAAAATTCTCCCACATTTTGCATACATATCTAATAACACATTGCACACTTGAGTATTTGCAATAAATCCAAATCGCAGTGCCACGCAATGAATCTGCATCCCAATCCACAAATCTGAATTATCAGAGCAAGCAGCAAGAGCAGTAGTAAGTGCAACCGCATTTGGTCTCATAGTACTCATCACTAAAAACGCCTCCTCGTATCTCCTATGCTTGACACACCCAGCAATCAAAGAATTGCGCAAAACCTCATCTTTCCTGCAACTCAAACAAGAAAAAACTTTCATAGCTTCGCTAATATACCCCACATTAGAGTAAAAATCAATAAGAGCAGTGCCTAAAACCACCAAATCCCGACCCATCACAATGACCAAGCCATGAACTTGCTTACCTTGTCGAAAAGCCTTAATAAAGGCACAAGCCTTAAGCACAGAACACAGTGTAAACTCAGTTATCTCCACACTCTCCCTCCTCATTGCTCTAAAAACACCAAGCGCTTCATTAGCAAGACCATGCCTAAGAAAACTCGAAACCAAAGCATTCCAAGTCACAACGTCCCGGAATTCCATTTCTTCAAAGACCTTAACTGACTCACCCAAGCACCCATATTTTGAATACATATCCATTACTGCAGTTTTTGTTATAGTTCCCAAATTCGTGCCTGTCTTAATCATTAAAGCATGGACTTGTCTGCCACACTTCGTGTCAGGCAAAGCCGAGCATGCACGGAGAACCGGCGTAAAGGTGTAAGCATCAAGGTCAAGAAATGCAGAATGAATGCGAGAGAAGAGATCCCATGTGGCAAGAAAGTTTCCATCGCGAGAATAGGAGGCGAGTTGAGAGTTGAGGGAGTAGAGGTCTCTGTGAGGTAATTCATCGAACAGGTTGCCGGTATGAACATAACGGTTCTGAAGGTAGATGGTTGCGGTTGCTTCCGAATAACCGTTAATGGGTGTTCTGGCGGAGAAGTTAGGGTAACAAAAGAAACGGTAACAAATGGACAGCGACCGGGGTTTAGGAGGCATCAAATATGAAGAGGGAGTGATTATTTCTTTATTAACAAATGAGGGGAAGAAATGGCTTGTGAAAGTGGACGGCGCCTATTAAATCAAAATTGTTTTGGAAAAAAAAAAAAGAAAAAAAAGGGGTTAATTGGGTAAAATTCGATCAATTTCACACTAATTTAAGCTAAATTTAATAACTATAATCATGGTTGATAAGATTAACCAACTCTAAAACTAAAATTCACATGAACCAGCACTAAAATCTAAAATTGTGAGGATGAATGGATGATAAGGATTTGAACATGGGATGCCTCCATGTTAATAAGTTGAATAATAAATAATAGTTATGGAATAAATATCCATGTAGATAACTGAAAAATGATGAATAAAATATGAATATATAATTTTTTAAATTAATAGGGGTAATAGATAATATATATATATATATATATATATATATATATATATATATAAACTGATATATTCTCATCCCTGAATTAAGTTTTAATTGGATTGTGAAGGGCTGGAGGCTAATTATCAAAGTGAAAATACTCGGTAATGGTGTTAAAATCATGAATGAACTTGTAAAATCTAATAGTTTTATGAGTTAATATAAATTTATCGTATAAGATCGATTTAAAAAATCAAAAACGGAGACAAAATCCGACTAAAATCATCTTGACTCGTTAAAATAGAGTAAAATCATGATTTGAAGACTGATTTTACAAGTTCAATCGATATGCCCTCTCCTTCCTTTTTTCCATTATCGTTGACGTCCTCTCCACCAGCCACCGTGAGATCCAAACAACTTCAGCCCTCTACTGTAGATATGGGTACTAATTAACTGTTCTAGATAGAAGCTAGGAGGATTTTCCCCCTCTGTTTTGGGGTCAGTGGGGAGTTTGAGGAAGGAACAAGGATGTCAATATAAGCACCTGCACCTGGCCTTCCTTGGATCCATAAGCAGCTACTGAGACCGAGAAAGTTCTATTATCATCCCTGTCAAAGATAGAGTCTGTTTGCTTGCTTAAAGGGAGTGGCTGGTTCTTGTTAGGTGGAAATCAATCGTAAAGTTTTACTATTTCTTATTGTATTCTGTAAATTAGCTCCCTTTTGATTCTTCCTCAATTCAAGAACAAGACTTGAAGTGCCACAGATATTGTATTGACAAAAAGAAAATGTGCTTGTTCTTGTCTCTCTCTCACACGCTTTCTTTATTGGGTGTGGGAAGGAAAAATGAAGGAATTTACTTGTGCCATCTTTTATTTGCGCTGTTATGCCATACATCCATGAATTTAACTCCCAGTTTATTGCTAATTGCTTTGGTTCAGCTGATGCCTTTTACTTTAATTCCTTTATTCCAGGACATGATTCTTAATGGCTTGTATTGGCAGCAGTCATTTGCTGCTGCAAGATTTTATTGATCAAGATTAATTTTGCTTCTGCTTTGTCAGTAAAGTACCGTTGAATATCAAGATAAGGCCACCTTGATAATTTTGTTTCTGTTTGATAGAATATCAACACAAGGCCAACTCAAATTCTCCATTTTTGTTCTGCAGATGCTTGTAACATCAAGTAATTTAGAGCAGACAATGATTCAATAAAGAATTCTCAAAAAGCAATTATGTAATCTAAGGTACTTGAACCAAATATAAGAAAACATTTCTTATAATTTTACGATCTGTTTTTACTCTCCAGGTTTACATTACATTTTCAGCGTTTTTGACAACTTCACTCCCAGGTTCTTAATGCGGGATATGCAGGTGCCATGCCATGATGAAAGTAACTTCTAATTAATACAATAATTAAATAGAAGGACAGAGAAGCATCAAGTCAGGATGGCCGAGTGGTCTAAGGCGCCAGACTCAAGTTCTGGTCTTCGAGAGAGGGCGTGGGTTCAAATCCCACTTCTGACATTTTTCTACTTTCATATTATTATTCAGTAGTGAGAAATTGTATGAGCTTTATGTCAACATAACTCACCGATCTAGGATTTATCCTCTGCTGATTTTATGTCAACTGACTAAAAATTGATATGATTGATCTAATTAATCAAATAATCGGTAAAAAAAAGTAACACTTGTAATTTTTTACAAAATAAAATATAATTTTAATTTTTAAAAAAAAAATCTTAAAATATTATGAATTACTCCCAGTTGATCTATCTAATTTTTTTATTTTTTTATAACGTGGTGATGAGGTTGGATTTATATTTTTTAAAAAAAATTACTCCCTTCTTGACCATCATATTGGTATGTGTTTGCTTTTGCTTGAAGGTATGGTTGAATTTTTTAAACAATATCGATAGTATAAACCATATTTTATAAAAAAAAATACATATTTTTTGTATGAATTTTTTTTTTTAAAAAAAAAATCATTACTTCACCAAACCGATCACAGCGGAAAAAGCAGAAATGCAGTTAGTGTTATGATGCGATTTTACCAACTCTTGTTGAAGGCCCGATTCATTAATAATTACATGGAAGCAACCTTGATCACTACTACACCTTTGCTGATCACTGAAATTGTTTTCCTCAAGATCCTCAGTTGCCATGCATGCCACTATCATCATGTTTTCCATCAAACATAACACGCTTACTCTCGTTTTAGTCATCGACGCCTGATCTTATGTTCCTTTTCTCAACTTTTATCCAATTATTAAGGTGGTTGCAGGAAATGATATTCATTTAGAGTGATCGAGATGAACATCTTGAAGCCTTTTTTCGTAAACATTTTAATCAGAGAAGATTATAGGAGAGTGTAATTAGGTTCCGACCAACTACCTGGTCTGGCCAGAGAATAACAACGATAAACCTCTCCCTCTGCTAATTTGTTCACCTCTGTGACTGGACATGTTAATATTAAATAGGGACAAGCCTTCAAGGCTGTCTCCTTCGTATGCAATCTTGTTACATGGAAACTTGATTGGATTGCAGGTTTGAAATACAAATTGGCCACTTTGCATTGAATAATATCTGTTTCTTACCTATTTCCCTTTGAGCATAAATTACATTCTCAAACTGCAAATAGATAATGAAGTATCTGATGGACTCAACGATATTTACCTACAAGACGAATGTATTTACAGAATGAGCTGTCATTTGCGAATAAGTAAATGGCACAGATATGACAAGCTCAGGCTACCGCTCTTCTGAGTTGAACTTGTTCCAAGCCTCCTGAAAATAAACCAGCAATAAAATGATAAGAATACAGATATTTGCAAGAATCTCCATGGTCAGACTTTGCTGCCTCAGCCTGATGGCAGAACAAAACTATGGTTTGGATGGAATGCATACTGTATCTTTGACTCTTGAAAAATAGAAAAGCTATCGACAGGTTTTTAAGCACTACAGGATACTGAACACTGATGACCATTTAGTGAGAGAGCTGAATGCAGCCTCAACAGATGGGATGAGTGAAGCAGAGTAATTCTAACCTAATGAGAAGAGTCTAGGTATAGAACTAGAGATCTTTCTGTGAAGGCTTTTCCATAGGTGTACCAAAGGCTATTTTCCAACAGTAAAAATACAAGAGATGTTGTCTTAAGAATGATTTTGTGATCTTGTAAAGCATATTTTCTAGTTTCAATAATCACTGAAGTTGTTGGAAGTAACGTGCAAAACAGTACCTTCAGAAGATCAAAGACCTTCTCACATATGTACTTCTGCTGAATACTTGCACCCCGTTGTTGTAATTTGTCAGGATGAACACAAAGCGTGGCTTTCCTGTAAGCTTTCTTTACAGCTGCTGAAGTTATTACTTCAGTCAATGGAATTGGCTGCCAGCCGCTGTCAGACCCAAGGATCTGCCACAAAAAAATATTTCAAGTAACATTGTACAGGCCAGATTGAATGAAAACTGAAGAAAGGAGGCCAGAAATCTAAACATCTAGAAAACCTAAAAAAGGAAATGAAATGAAGTAGCTGGTGGAGAGTATTAAACATGAGAAACTCAGCCCAGACACCTTAACAACACAAGAGATACACCTTCTCGTAGTAATTTGGCTATATAAAATATTCATTCAAGTTTATCTTTATATATTATCCAAAAAAGGGTGTAGCAGCAAAAACTTCAATTAATCACATTTTATAAGCATTAAAGGAAACCAGAAGACTTCTTCATTCCTAAAATGATGCAAAGAGAATACAACATACGTATTGTAAAGTTGACAGCAATGCACGCAAGTTTCCTTCTTTCCCGCTGGACCACCTCTTGACATCAGCATCCAGAGTTTCTGCTAATCTCTGCAAGAAAAATTACATTGGAATTATACGTGAGTTATGTGTGAGCAAGTTCGAAAGTTAAAAAAATTCTTCGTGAAAAATCATTACATTTCTCTCTGCTTGTTCTCTCTGAGCAAGAAGATCCCGCATATTTTTCTCCGCTAGAGCTTTTGCCTGCCATAAAGCCAAAACATTACAGAGGAACTCCTTTGATGTAAGCAATTGATTGCTATTTACACTGTAGGAAGAAAATCATACCGCACGTTCAGCTGTTCGCCTATGCCTTTCTAACCTTGCTTTACACCTTTGAGGTGACTCACCTTCCACCCCTTCAGATCTCTCCATATAGTAGGAACCTTTTTGTACAGGGATACATGGTTCAGAAGCAATAAAGGATAAAACAAATATGTGCAAAGGTGTGTAAGAAGTTTTGTATAAAATTCCAGTTTAAACAGTGTACATACCATTGTATACTGAGGGTGAAGAACTAGGTCCCATTCCACCATTCCTGGAAGAAGCAGAGAATTTATCTGAGACAGATCTTTCTACTCGTTCTCTTGCCTCAAAAGCAGTCCTTTCAGACATTACTTTTCCAAAAGCACGCTCGCGTGCCTCTGCAGCAGCTCTCTCTACTGCAGCACGTTCCCTGAGCCTGGCCTCTAAAGATCTGTTATCAGTTAATGACTTCTCCCTAGCCTCTGCACAGGCCTTCTCTAGCCTTTCACGGGCCTCAGTTATTGCTCTTTCCACAGCAGCCCGTTCTGCCCTATCACGAGCTTCGAAATGCACCCTTTCACGAGCATCAAGCGCTGCTCTGTCAACAGCCATTCTGTCCTTTTCTCTTTCTTTTTCCCTCTCCCTCTCTTCTTCTAGCTTTCTAAGACGTTCCATTTCCAGCTCCTTTTCTCTTCTCATCCTTTCAACTTCTTTTTCCTCTGATGATAGGGTCTTATTGAGATTCTTCACTTTTCTTTCACTTGTATTAAGCTGCTGGGTTGATCCTGGGGTACTTCCTTTTGCTTCTAAATTAGCTGGCTGAGCAGCTTCTATTTTCCTTCCAGTCTCAACCGATTTTTTCACTGCTCCAGTTGACATGAAATTTTCCTTTCTGTCTTCATGATTCATAGCAACTGCCTGGGGGATATTCTTTCTTCTGTCGCTCTTGTCCTGAGCAAATTCCTTCCCTTGATTTGCGATATCAGATTCTACTTGGGAGGCTTTCTTAGTTTTCTCTATGCTCTTTCGTCCAGTGCCATTTCCAGCTTCCCCTGCTTTCCTCGTCCTTCCATCACCATAAACTGACACAGCATCATCTTCCACAACATTATTTTCATGTTCTAAGTTGCCTTGAGCCAAACCAGACGCTTTTGTTTTTCCACCAGCCTGTCTGCTCACTGTTTCAACTGCTTCTTCCTTGTCACTGATTTTCAGCTCTTGAGGTACCTTGCCAATTTCTTCATGAGCAATCTCCTCAGTCACTTCTTGTTTTCCATTCTTGCCCTCATGTTTGCCAGCTAATCTAGTTGATCCAAGGTTCCTATTGACTTCCGTCTTACATGCCTGCTTCACTACCCTGCAGTTCTCACCCATCTCATTTAGTATCCCTGGTTTATCATTCTCAGAGCCATCCTTCAGCTTCACCTCAGTGTTTTCCAAGTTGCAGGTCTCTTTGGATGCATCCCCCATTTCTTCTGATGTGCATGTTCCTAGTTCACTTACTTCTCCCTCTGGAGTCTCTCTTAACTTGCCACTTTCATCTTGCTCATTTGTCTCTTCTAGTTGCTTTTCAGTTGTTTCCTGTTCTAGAGTGTCTCCAATCCCTTCATTTTCAAAAACCTCTTTACATTTCTTCTCATTTCCTTCTTTTTCATTAGCCTCTCTCTGTTTTTTCTTATTTTCATGCTCAATAGCTTCTTTTAATCTTTTCTCATTCTCTTCTCTTTGACGAGCTTCTTTTAATCTTTTCTCTTTCTCTTCTCTTTGATGAGCTTCTCTCAGCCTCCCCTCATTCTCTCGTATTCTCCTCTCATTCTCTTCCTTCTCAAGAGCTTTGTTTAACCTCTTCTCATTTTCTTCTCTTTCACGAATCCTTCTTTGTCTCCTCTCATTCTCCTCTCTATCAGCAGCCTCTCTTAGTCTCCTCTCATACTCTTCCTTCTCATGAATCTCTTTCAGTCTCCTCTCATTCTCCTCCTTCACCAAAGCCTCTTTCAATCTCCTCTCATTCTCTTCCTGCTCAAGAGCTTTGTTTAACCTCTTCTCATTTTCTTCTCTTTCACGAATCCTTCTTTGTCTCCTCTCATTCTCCTCTCTATCAGCAGCCTCTCTTAGTCTCCTCTCATACTCTTCCTTCTCATGAATCTCTTTCAGTCTCCTCTCATTCTCCTCCTTCACCAAAGCCTCTTTCAATCTCCTCTCATTTTCTTCCTGCTCAAGAGCTGCTCTTAATCTCTTCTCCTCTTCTTGTGTTTCATAAGCCTCTCTCTGCTTCTTCTCAGTTTCTTCCCTCACACGAGCCTCCTTTATCCTCTTCTCCTTTTCTTTCTGCTCCAATGCCTTCTTCAGCCTTCTCTCATCTTCCAATTGTTCAAGAGCTGCTTTAAGCTTCTTTTCATTTTCTTCCTTCTCAAAAGTGCTCCTTTGTCTCCTTTCACCACCTTCCTTTTTATGAATGAATAGTTTCTCATTCTCCACACTTCTAACAGCCTCTTCCAGCCATGGCTCTTTCTCCTTGTCCTCTGCAGTCCGCTTAGCTTCATGTTTACTTTGTGCTCGTGGAACCTCTCCCATGAGCTCATGTTTTTGTGACCTGTCAGCTCTAGTTCGTCTCTTATCAGTTTCCAAAGACTGCTTGTCCATTCTAAGTTTCTCCTCATCCTCCACTCTAAGAACCTCTTGAGCTACTTGTACCTTCTTCTCAAGCCCTTTCTCTCTGTGTGCCACTTTAGCAGCTTCTGATCTCCCATTGCTTCCCCCCAGGTCACGAGCTGGTTTTGATACTTTAGTGTTCTTGGCATATTCCTCCAGTTCATGATCTGCTGTAACTGCTTGTACTTTCTTGCCATTTTCTAGCTGCTGCTGAGATGCTTCCATGGCTACCTTTTTCACCTTCTGCCCTTGTTCATGGAAATTTGTGTTCTGCAGAAAAATGTTATCATTATTTGACAAGTCAATGACTTTTCTGGGTACATTTGTTCTCACCAGTTCAAAAAATTGAGTAGCTTCTTTCCATTCACTAGCTTCATCAATTTTATCGGATCCTTGAGATGACAAGGATTCCCTTCCAAGCTTCTCATCAGAAGACATTTTTGCTACGTTTTGATGCCTTTTCCCTTCTAAAGAATCTGGAATTTTAACCTTTTGCCTGTCATCCATTCCGTTCTCTTCACTTTCACAAGTGCCTTGCACCCCTTCATATTTTGTACTACCAGACACATCAACAATCTTAACCACCCTACCTTCTCTATCCTTTCTGTCATTTTTTGAACCCAATTTTGTATGGTTTTGAAAACCACCCCTCTTCCTGTCCATCAATTCTTTTGCACTTTTCAGCTTGACTTGAGCTTTCTCCATAGCTTCTTTTATAGCAGCAGCAGAGGCAGCAGCAGAGGAACTTGCATCTACCTCTACATCAAAGTAAGGTGGAGAATTGTCACCAGCACTCCCTGAGGATGCAGTGCTTTGACAGTTTGGAGTTGATTTACAAGAATCTCTCTTTTTGACATCTAATGCAGGCGGTGGTCTCGAAGGTGGTGGCAATTGAGAGGGGTGAGTTTTAAGGCTGACATGAGAAATAGTTACAAACGTCTCATTAGGAAGAGAGCCATTTCGGACATATTCCTTATGCGGTCTAACTTCATTTCCAAAAACTAGATCATCAGCGCTACCATTAGCCGGATGTGACATGGTCTTCCTAAGCTTCTTTGCCCCCAACATTTCCCCAGTGAAATCAATATTGAGATGGCCATCATCACTCACCTGCAGAGGTGGGTGCTCGTCATCTGACTTTGGCAAAGACATGGTTTTATCAACCATAAAAGCATATCCAGGAACATCAAGTGGCTGAGTCACATATGTAATTCCATTTGGCATATCTTTGTTGCTGCTTTGAGTAGCTTTATGGTATGATATGTTAAATTCCATGATCCCATCAATGGACTCGTGAGAGTCACCATTCGACAAGCATTGGTTCTTTGTATAATTATCTGAGTCTTCTGATAGATATTCAGGGTCTTCTGGTGTCCTATGAATGAGTAAACAGAAAAACCAAATTCTACTATCAGATTTTATCTTGCTGGGGGATATACCAAATAAGATGCCATCACTTTTTACTCGATGGAAACAAACATACAGAACCCACAAAACAATTCAAGAAATCAAATAAAATAAACAGCCAGCAACCACATCAGCTTGCAACCAAAGCATCAAGATTTTCATGACTAACTAATCATTTTCAAAATAAACACAACTCCTAATTTTTCAAAGGGCACAATCTCCTTCAAGAAGCTTCTAGCTATGCTTGCATACACTAAAAGTAAAGCTCAATTCCATGGAAAAAAGAAACCTCGTATTTTTCAGAAAATAACACAAATTTCTCCTCGGAGCATCTGATCATCCAGCCTTGAACTTCACAAAGCACCAACATATGCGTGATCACACCACGATCTATGATCACTGAAGCTAAAATTTCAAAATTAAACCTCATATAGTTTACCTCATGCTAACTTCCCGTATACCGTAATCTCCAATATTACACTTTAAATCGACACGCGCACACACAATATATATATATATATATATATATATATATATATATATATATATATATATATATCAAAAT
>Ga0325402_1005459_pt1 | contig 11905 bp, 5 predicted proteins | sample PopdelMetagenome_22_FD_207212 | JGI IMG/M metagenome (GOLD analysis project Ga0325402, IMG submission 207212) | Populus deltoides microbial communities from Bellville, Georgia, United States - Xylem-PdKOR-R3 | ecosystem: Host-associated > Plants > Phyllosphere > Stem > Wood/Secondary xylem...
ACAAATGCATGAGCAAATATAGGGTTAAGCCATGTTTTTTTATCCACAAGTAATATCAATTACTTTTATTTTGTGCCATGCTCTGCCTCATCATCTCTTATGTCACTTTATTGTAGGTTACTGTGGTCAATCCTGCCATGGATAAAGCACTGGAATTCCTGCAAAAGTTTGCCAAGGATGCAAAAAGTGGAAAAATTCCAAAAGATAGATTACGTTTTGGTTCTCCTTGGAAGCATCCTTCAAAACTGGACGACCCTACTCAATGCCAGCAGTGGGCAAAGCTTCAGCTGCTGGATTTTGTTCAATCTCTAATAAATACTGAATTTGGGGTAACATGTTTCCTTTTTTTCATTTTATACTTAATAGTGTTGTGTTTTTTTGCTGTTGCGTATAATTTACAACACCTTTTTTATTTGTATGAGATTTAGTATTTTTTAACATTTTTATGATGCTCAAATTTCCTCCATGTCGGGGTGGTTTAAACAATATATTAGTATAATGTACCTGCTACAAGTTTGTTAAAATGTTTAATGCTGTTCCTGGACTGGACATCCATGATATTTGTTAACAGGTGTTAATTACTTGAAATGACTGTTAAATGTAACAAGCATGCTCAGCTTATATTTGAAGATGGGTTTGTATTTATAAGCTGTTGACGTGGCTATTATTGTTCTCTGAGGCTGTTATTCTTTTGTTTAATTTTTAATTTCTCTCTCTTGGTGTAGGTAAATTACCTAGGTGATTGTAGCTTTGAGATATTTGATGATCCATGCACTCTTGCTTTATTAGAGGTATTATATGCTTTTTTTGCACGTCTTGCTATTATGCATCCATGGATTTGGTTAACCTTCAGTTCACTTTCAGTCCTCATACTGGACTAATGTTCTTAGAGAAGCTCACTTAACATAATTTCTAGGTTGGTTTGCTCTATGCTCAACGCGATCCATCATTCATTCGCCCCATATCTATAGGTATTCAGAGATGTCTTGTGAGATGGTAAGTGATCTTCTCCTTTTGTATCCTATTACCCAAAATGAGCATGAAAATGCTGTGCGTTCGCGTATGTTGATTTTGGCTCACAGGCTTGTCCAGGAACGGATGAAAATGAGTTTACAGAACCTGCTCCAATTTCTGTGGCAGCGAATTATACGTGGCCGTAGTTATCGTCATTTGATGTTACAAGTGGGCTACAAATAACCAAAAAGGTCAAAGAGTATGTGTTGTCTATTAAATCAGCATTTCTCCTATGTTTGCTCTAATTTTGTGCAACAACAGATTTTCAAAAACCTGACTGCTCAAGGGGATTGGCAGTGTCAATACTGTATGGGACCTTGAACCAAATGACTGATTTTGATTTTTTTATTGCACAGGAGATCCTTGTTTGCAACACTTTCTGTGAATATGAGTTTGCTAGAGGCTGTTACCTTGATTACAATACCAAGGTGGTTGACATCCACTCACAAAGCCATCTCAAGTTCAAATGTGAGTAAAACAATATATGATTTTGTTTGTGTTTATTGTTTATATCTTGATTCTTACCTCGGTTATGGGGATGTTGGTTGCAATTATGGCCTTCTAGACTCCAAGAAAGAATTTTGTAAAAACCCTCATTTGCATCATAGCATAAACAAATAATGTATGTGTTTGTCATTGCAGAATTCTTTGCATGAACAGATATATCACGTGGTTAACCTTGCAGGGTTCTTTTGGCAAAGGCATCCTTTGAGGGTGAGTTTCCCTTTGATTTTCACTCATAGATGTAAGTTATTTTTTGAACCCGATGGCTTATAATTGCAAATGACAAATGTGCATACAATGGTCGAAAGCCTTGATTGTTTAACCCCTATTAAAGGTTTGATCTTTTAAGGATTTCTTTGCACATTAATGCTAAATTAGTATATGCAAGAGATATCATCCAAAAAAGCTGGTTATATTGTATAATTGCATTATATTCGGCTCATACAAGCCCTTTAAAGATTTCTTCAACACTCTTTCACGATCCTGCATGTTGTCCCTTGCCAGTCTTTAACACCTTTTTTACTTTTCTCCAGTGTACAGATGTGTTAAAATTGACTACAGATTCAAAGAAAATAGTTTAATACTGTAAGATTCTCCTTCAGTGGACAATTTATCAGCTTTAGCCTCGTATATAACGTGACTATGACTACTCATTTCATTCCTTTAATAATAAAAGGCTAAAAAAATAGCTCCGCATTATTTGTCTTGAGCATGATACCAAGTTCACTAGTTAAACATAGCTTAATCTTGAGCATCATTGAAAAGTCCTTGTTCTTGAATATTTTAACTGGCACTTTCGAGGATCGCATTGCATGGTTTATATTTTTGCTTGAATTACTTCATTAGTCACCATAACATGAGATTTTATAGGGCTAGGATCTCTGACTTTTAAGTTGATACACCTGGCGTGGGCTCCAGGAGATCCAAAGTCCACGTACCCATGTCTTTGACATCATAGCTAGTAGTAGCTAATCATGTTTGCCCTCGACTACTTCTAAGTTCTAACCAAAAGCAAAATTCCTTTTCTGTTGAGTTACTAATTGCGTTCAATAAGATATCGCTAATAGAGCTTTGTCTTCTCTCGTTTTCATTAAACCTGAACTTTCTTTATTTTCAAGTAGCAATATCTTCCTCCATAAACCAATCTCATATTTGTTGTTATTGATATTAAAATCTGAAGAATTCAATATTGTTTAGATAAAATTATTCATCATCCAAAGGAAATAAATCTAAAAAAGAAAAAGTATTACCAAAACTCTTAAGAGCCGCGGTGAAATCACTGTATACCTAGAATCATAGACAAAAAAATATCTATTGCCATAGTGAATTTATTTGTTTACCCTTCTAAGAAATATATGCCTTTGGGGTAGGGGGTAATTCGGCTTTTTTTGCATCTAACATTGAAATGACTAAAATATCTATGAAGTCAAAAAAGTTTTAAGTTGTTGAATGAGTGGTGTCTTTGTTTTGTTAAACATGGTAAAAAGATGTCTTTACCCTGGAGTCAAGAAAGAAAGAAAAAAGCATAAGTGCAGAGGTATTTTTGTCTTTTTACTCATTGAGTCTTGTTTTTGTTATTTCCATATTAAAAAATGATGTTTTTGTTTTTCTTGTGTTGAATAATCAATTTTTAAATTCAAAAAGTTATTGGCATGTGCTTTACACGTGCTAGCACGTGGGCAGTGCATGCGGCGCTTCATGGTGTTCGTGCCTATCTTTTTGTCGTGTTGTTGGAAGTGTCGTCTTGTTTTTTTTTCCTGGTATGGTGCATGATGGTGTAGTTTGGGCGGTTTTTTGTCGATGGTTGTTTCATTTTTTTTCTTATTATCTCTCTCCTCCCCTAAAAGTATATCTCAATTCTCTTTTTATTTTGATATTTGAATTTCAGTTCTTATTCTTTTGATTTTTGTTGGCCCTTTTATAAAAGTTTGGTTTGTTTTTGATTTAGTCCTTCAATTACAATTTATCATATATTATTTTTTCAATTTGATTTTTATTCTTTTAATTTTTAGTTTTTTTTCCTTTACTCTTTTGTTAAAGTTTATTAGTTTTCAATTTCTCTCTTCAATCAAAGTATATAGTGCATTATTTTTTTCAATTTGGTCCTTGTTTTTTTGATTTTTTTTTTGTTAGAGTTCATTTTCTTTTCAATTTAACACTCAAATCAAAAAAATTTGATTGCTTTCTAATTTATTTATTTATTTTGATTTTCATTTTCATTTTTTTAATTATAATTTTTTGTTTTAGATTCTTTTGTGTACTTTGATTTATTTTTTTTCCGGTTTCATTCTTTAATGTTTGATTTGATGACGATTAGATTTTATGGTGCTTCCAGTCTAATGAATCGGGTAACGAGTTTGAAAAATTCGTGAGTTAACATTCTTTTTTGACTCATTTTCTTTTATGATTTCATCGTTCGACGTTATTATTATTCTTTTTTTGAAGATTGGCTTTGTATCTTTCTTCAATTTCTTTTCTATTAGGTTATCTTGATTTTATGATTTGGGCCACAAGTTTTGAGGGTTAACCTTGGTTAGCTTGCCTCTCATTACTTAGGCTATATCCAACTCGGGTTGACTTACACTGTTATTTTTTTTATTTTTTATCTAATTTTTTAATTTCAAGGTTTTTTTTGTAAGTTATCGTGATCTTTTTTATGTGTATGTGTGTAATTTTATTTATCTACTATTGTTGCTTATTTGTTTATTATCAAGTTAAAATAGAATTAACTTATTAAACTCCGTCAAGCCTATAACCCAAGTAATTTGTTTTTCCTATTTTTTTAATTGTGCTTGTGATACCTAACAAGCACTGTTTTTTTTTCTTATTTTAATTTTGGTTTTTATTTCAATTGATACTTTTTTAATGTTTTGTTTTTCAAAAAAATATTTTTTTTACTTTATGTTTCAATTAATATCCTTCCTATATGTTTTTTTTATCTCCCTTATTTAGCTTTTTATCATAAGATTTTTTTTTAAATCATTTTACTTGTATTAAATTTTCAAAGATATTATTCTTATTCATCATTAGGTTTTTCTTCTACATTTTATATATATGAATTTTATTTTTAAAAATAAAAAATATGTATTTTTAAATATTATTTTTAATATATGCAATCTTACATAATATATTCTATTCTTTTGTTTTATTCAATCAATTTCATATGTTTATCTATTTCTATTATTATTTGAATGAATAAATAAATAATTTGAATTAATAAATTCAATAAACACTGGTAAATATCTAATGTTGTAAAATTAAATATTTTAATCTATATCTATTCTTATTTCGTTAGCGCATCCCTTTGACGAATTTTCCTACATGGCCTGGACAGCCCAGCGTCCAGCCCATGTTCATCAAACAATCTGTGCTGCTGATCTTCCTCAACGGGCCTGCAGCTTGCACAAATTTCCGTTGCCGATCTTCTTCACTGTCGGCATGGCTGTCACTGCCCCGATGTCTTGTTGAAAAAAAATTATTTGACCTCCAAAAAAAAAAGGATCAAGTAGATATTTGTTTTTTTTTTATTTCATTACAAGTATCATATTTAAACAAATCATTTTATTAATCAAAACTAAATTATGTTTTTAGTAAAAGAATTTAGTTGTATCACCAAAACTAACTTTCATGAACGTATTGTATGGAATTCTAATTGATTAAATTCTTGGTGAAATCATGATCCAAAAACATTATCTAATTTCAATTGCAAATTTTATAATTGAAGTCGTTACTCATTAAAAAGTACTAGGTAATTTTATTTGTCCCTAGTTTGAAACAAGAAAAAATGCAGGTGCTCATTTTAATAAACGGCAGAATTGAGAGAGAAATTTATGGAGAGAATTATATGTTTTATTGGATAGAGGATTGTTGATAGTAAAAATGAAAAACCACATAGAAAACCGACCACTCTTCTAAAAGAGAGGAAACTTTCAAATCATGATAAAATATATGGTTATCCTTCGATTATATATTAATGAGGTTTATTCTATAATGATTATGATGAGTACTTTTGGAATTCTAAAGGAAACTAACAAAATATATGCGAAGAGTGAGGAATGATAAAATATTGAAAATACAACCTTTTAATTCAAATTCATAAATACATAGAAAATTCATAAAGTAAATTAACATTACAAAGTTTATTTGTTAACATATTGAAGGATGGATGACTGCCTATGATTTTTTTTATGAGGTCTTTTTGTGGTGTGTTTGGAGGTAGAGTCTGCAGCTTGGGGGCTGGTGGCACGGTGGGGGTGTGGAGCAGCGACAGCACATGAGGTGGCAGTAGCGGCAGCCAGGGGGGTGGGAGCATCCATTTTGAGGTTCACCTCATTCACTGGACTTCTCTCGGAATGATAAAATCAGTACGCTTTGCACCACTGGACAATAAAAATAAATCCATTAATAGAGACAATTGCAACGACATAAACAAAGAAAACCAGCAGCAGCAACTTACTCTTGTTCCGAGAAAGTCCGCAAAGAGATGCCCGTAGGGCATCTCTCACGTAGGAATACTGCTTGTCCTCTTATCAAGCATTTTCCATTTGTTATTTTAATTTCAGTTTCGTGAAAACAAATAGTATTTTTTTCGCGTTAAAAATAGCAGGAAAACTATCAGAAGATTCTTCCACTTCAAAGTAACAAAATCTGAATGTAAATAAACTAAAATTTACAAAAAAAAAAATAAATTAATATACTTTGATGGACTGGTTGTGTGTAAATTTTAGTTTATTTGCATTCAGATTTTGTTACTTTGAAATGGAAGAATCTTCTAGTAGTTTTTCTGTTGTTTTTAACATGAAAAAAAGTACTATTTGTTTTTGTGAGGCGGAGATTGAAATAACAAATGGAAAATGCTTGATAAGAGGACAAGCAACATTCCTACGTGAGAGATGCCCTACCGGCATCTCATTGCGGACTTTCTCGGAACAAGAGTAAGTTGTTGCTGCTAGTTTTCTTAGTTTACGTCGTTGCAATTGTCTCTATTAATGGATTTATTTTTATTGTCCAGTGGTGCAAAGCGTACTGATTTTATCATTCCGAGAGAAGTCCCAGTGAATGAGGTGAAACTCAATGGATGCTGCCACCCCCCGGTTGCCGTTGCTGCCACCTCATGTGCTGCTGCTGCTCCACACTCCCACCGTGCCACCAGCCTCCAAAATGCAGACTTCACCTCCAAGCACACCACAAAAAGGCCTCATAAGAAAAATCGTAGGCAAACATTCATCCTTCAATTTGTTAACAAATGAACTTTGTAATATTAATTTACTTTATGAATTTGAATTAAAAGGCTGTATTTTCAATATTTTATCATTCCTCACTCTTCGCATATATTTTTGTTAGTTTCCTTTAGAATTCCAAAAATACTCATCATGATTATCATAGAATAAACCTCATTAATATATAATCGAAGGATAAGTTTATATTTTATCATGATTTGAAAGTTTCCTCTCTTTTAGGCGAGTGGTCGGTTTTCCATGTGGTTTTTCATTTTTACTATCAACAATCCTCTATAAGTTTTTTCATCTCTTTTAGGCGAGTGGTCGGTTTTCCATGTGGTTTTTCATTTTTACTATCAACAATCCTCTATAAGTTTTTTCAACGTGTTTTTTTAACATAAATAATTCTAAATATGAATTAAAAAGTTTATATATATAACTAATTAAATAAATTGAGAACTATTATATCAATCAATAAATAAAAATTATTAACGATAATTAGAGACAAAACTGAAAGATAAATATAGATATAGATATTATATTTAATGACTTTGTTTATTAAAATTAATTTTTATTTAATAAAATAATAATAGAAATAAATACACATGAAATCAATTAAATAAAATCAAAGGGAGAAAAATAACATGTAAGGTTACACATATTAGAAATGTTATCCAAAAATAAATATTTTTTTATTTTTTAAAATAGATTTTATTTATACAAAACATAAAAAAAATTATAAATGAAGGGCAATGGCAGTGCAAAATGCTATTTGAAATTTTAATTGAGAGTTGCTGGATTTTCAATTTGGTAAGTGAGCATCTTAGATTTTTGTATTTTATTGTTGGAAATGATATTTATTAGAGGGACAGATACAAGTGCTCTGTTAAATAAATTTTGGACGTTCAATGCAGCAGATCACAGGCGACAATCCAGAAGGAACCATGGTAGGGACATAATATAACTTCAGGTATACTAGAGGAGCGTCTCCTTTTGTCTTAGCTGAGGCATGACAGTGCATTTAATGGCTCTATAAAAGGGTCTCCAGCCAGCTTTTTCATGGGAGAAATGAAGGAGAAAATGAACACTGGTGCTAAAATGGCACAATTTTGTCCATTTTAATTTATTCCTTCTTTGTTTGTGATGAAGTCCCTAATCTTTCAATTTTGTTGAATTCAGCTAATTTAGGTTAATTTCTAAAAATTCCTTTCGATTAAGTCCCTGGTCATGTTAGTTTCGACCCTCAATTATCAATGCCTTCTACAATATGGCCCTTGGTCTCAAACTTATTTAATTTGATCTTTAATTAAGCCTCAAACTTCTAATTTCTTCAATTCCACCCCCATTTGCAACCTGAATTGGATCTTCAAATTCACATGCTTTTTGCAAAATGATCTTTGGTCTCGAATTTAATTTTCTTGCAATTTTATCTTCAATTTCACCTAAATGAGTTTGGAAAAATTAAATCTGGGCCTCTAAAATTTCAATCTTCTCAATTAAGCTCAAATTAAGCTTTCAAACTTATTTTTTCACCAATTAAGTCCCTAATAAAATTAATTTAACCTATTAAAAGTCCATTTAAGTCATTGCACTTAATTAATTCTTTTAATTTGACCCAAATTAATTCTTAAACTTAATTTAACCTTTAATTAGACATGTGATTAAAAATTAATTTTTATACAAATTCGTCCGATAATCATTTAATTTAACATTGATTTTTGCATTGTCTTTCAATCTTGGGTATAATTGAATTCTTGATGTTGTTCAAAATCTCAGTTTGGTTTCTCAATGTGTTTAAAACCCTTATCAGTTTATTCTTACCAAGTTGTTAGCGTTTCATTTTGTTGTTTTATTTCATTTTTTGTTTTTAATTTTAAAAGAAAAAAATAATTAGAGGAAATCCAAAATTAGGTTATGACATACATGGTAAGTTTTAATTTGAGCGAAAGTTCAAGTGAGCATCAGTGGATATAAGTCACACTTGCCACCTGAATATCTTTATCTAATCCTAAAGAGGTATTAGCTCGGGTCCAGAGCTTTTATTGATTTTTATAAAGTATGTGAAAACTTTAAAAAATAAAATGCATGCACATTCAAACTAACATATTAAAATTAATCGATAAATAAAATTAACATATAAAATTAAATAACATAAATGAAATAAAAATAAATGCTCAATAATAAATGACTATAAAGACATTAAAAGAGAAAACACTTATACAAAAGCTTGACCCTAGTTCTTAGTGAAGTCATCATGTTGTCACATTTAGCACAATGTTTAGACTTTCAAAATAAAAAGGAAATTGGAAAAAAAAAAAAAGGAGTTGCCACCTAGTAATTAAAGGAATAAAAATCCTAAAATAAATATTCATTTTAAAGATTCAGATAAGATGTTGATTATATTTAAAGGAAGATAGATATCACCTTTACCATATCTTTTCAAACAAAATATTACCTTTACTATATGCTTTCTTTTAAATTACATGTATTTAACTGTCTAAATTATTTTTTGAACTTATTTGCAATTTATTTATAATGTCTTTTGTGAAAATTTTATTTATAATGTTACCTTTACTATATGTTTTTCTTATTTTTTTTAATTGTGCTTGTGCTATCTAACAAGCACCGTTTTTTTCTTATTTTAAATTTGATTTTTATTTTAATTGATACTTTTTAATGTTTTTTTTTAAAAAATATTTTTTTACTTTCTGTTTCAATTAATATCCCTCCTATATGATTTTTTATCTCCCTTATTTAGCTTTTTTTTCTTAAGAGTTTTTTTTTTAAATCATTTTACTTGTATTAAATTTTCAAAGATATTATTCTTATTCATCATCTACGTTTTATATAGATGAATTTTTTTTAAAAAAATATATTTTTAAATATTATTTTTAATATGTACAACCTTACATAATATATTCTATTTTTTTGTTTTATTCAATCAATTTCATTTGTTTATCTATTTCTATTTCTATTATTATTTGAATGAATAAATAAATAATTTTAATTAATAAATTCAATAAACACTGTAAATATCTAATGCTGTAAAATTAAATATTTTAATCTATATCTATCTTTTAATTTATTTATTTTTGTTTTTAGTTATGTTAATTATTTTTTATTCAATTATTTATACATATGATTACTAATTCTGTTAATTAGAAGCTCACATAAAATTTTTTATTTATACTTTCAATTTTTTTATGTAAAGGCCAACAACAGAGCGTGGCTTAAATAGCGGGTTAATACTAAACAATGTTTCCAAGGTTAAAATAAAAGGTAAAAAAGAAAGCCAAATACAAAATACTTCCAGTTGAAGTAAAACCCTAAAACAATCTCATATAAGATTCCCAAATCAAGATATTGATGATTCAAGTCCGGGGTCTGCTATGATCTCAAGCGAAAATAATTTTCCAGGGGGGTTTAAATCGTTGGAGGTTATCTGGAACATTTAAATATCTTCTTTATTTTAGGAATGTGGCTGAGCGTCTCAGCACCCTTGAACTCTGTTCTTGGATCCTCCTTCATCGTTTCATCGGGATGGAAGCCGTGGATTGGAGGAAGGATATGATTTGAATCGAGAAAAGAAAAGAACGCTCTTCTGCTTTATGAACAGGATCTAAATCTCAGGCAGGCGACCGCAGCTGTTGGCATCTTGTTATCCTCCATCATTATTTGTTTTCTTACCTAATTCTGGGCATTAGTTATGATTTTGGAATGTTTTTTCAATACGCGGGCAATCCAACCAAAGAGGAAGACGAGGAGGAGGAAGAAGAAGAAGTTTTCTTTTTGTGCGCTCTCCTTCGTCAAATGATAACCTGTAAAATCAGAAAGATGAGACCAAATTGAAGTTTGACAATACGGGAAGAGAGCTCGAGATTTGTAAATTTCAAGAGAAGAGAGAGGTGCGTGCCTAACTTGTGATTGCCGGAAGTCATGGCTTTTTACTCAATCAATATCACCATCCGACACGCTTCCATCAACACCTGTGGGCCATTTATTGAGTTAATACTCGTGTTTTTGACTTTTTAGCCTGGGTTTTGACATAGCTGGTCATGCTATGCTTACGAACCGAATCAATTCTTTTTTAATGAAAAAAAAAAAACATGAGTAGGTGTAAGCCAACGCATTTTTTAGGCTATTTTTTTTTTAAAATTGTAAATATAAAACTTGTTGCGTTTGTTTAATAAATGTTTTTTTTAATAATTTAAACTCCATTAAAAAAAAAGGAATTAAAGTATAATTCTTACATTTTTTATTAATAAACTTTTCCAACAAAAATATAACTTCTTTGTGGCGTGTTCTTAATTTGATAAAGACATAAAACAATTAGAATAGTGGATAAAAAAATATATCTTTTTAATTAAAATATTTTTATTTTATTAATGCCTTTTTTTTTAATCATGATATTTTTTTTGCTTTTAGAAACGGTTTGAGAACGCGTAATTATTTTTTCTAAAAAATAAATTTTATTTTTGCTTAAAATTATTATTATTTTTATTTTTTAAATCGTTTTGATGTGTTGATATCAAAAATAATTTTTAAAAAAATAAAAAAATTATTTTGATTTATTTTCTAACGAAATGTACTTTAAAAAATATATGTTATTACATTTCCAAACACCAATAAAATAAAAATTTAGATAAAAAAGTAAAACCCTCAAATAATATACATCACAATTAAAAAACATTAAGACTTTGGAATCAAAGTCTTTTTCATGAAAAAAAGAAGAAGAAAAGGAGGCTTATATGTTTTGATTTAAGTGTCAAATTTGATCTCTCAAGCTTTCATTATGTTTAATAAAAAAAGTTATTTTATTTTTCTTAATCAACTATCAACTTAATATCAGAACGATTTCTTAATATTATAAAAACCTTTTCTTAATATTATAAAAACCTTGTATTAAGATAATTAAAACAAATTATTAATACTAATCTTCAATCAACTCAATATAAAACAATAAAATTAAAAAAAAAATTTTATGGATTAAAAAAATTCAAAGGATTGAAAGAAAAAGAAAAAGAAAAGGAAAAAGAAAAAGAAAACAATGTGCAATTTCACAATGCTTTCTCTCTTAGTGTATAATAAAAGCAAGAGGCGAATTAGGTTTCTTTATAATATAATGTTTTATTAGATCCTTTTTCTCAATATAATCATGTGTTGTGTAT
>Ga0325402_1005460_pt1 | contig 11904 bp, 7 predicted proteins | sample PopdelMetagenome_22_FD_207212 | JGI IMG/M metagenome (GOLD analysis project Ga0325402, IMG submission 207212) | Populus deltoides microbial communities from Bellville, Georgia, United States - Xylem-PdKOR-R3 | ecosystem: Host-associated > Plants > Phyllosphere > Stem > Wood/Secondary xylem...
AGATAAAAGAAATCCTTAGGTGTTGGGCACCTACCTACTATAAAAGTTTGACTGGTAGTCCCCGACTGTTGTCTGGTCTTGTGGCTCCTCCAGTATTAACAAGTGTACTATGTCATTAATTACGAGCATTTATTCCATCAAATAAAAAGTATATACAATTTCTTTTAATCATCTCATTCGTTATTATCCATATTTCTTAAATTTACATCTCATGTTCCCATTAAATCTTTTTCCTAAAGATTTTTAACAAAAATGCAAATCAACATTACAATCGACGTAATTCTTCATTCGAATATTGTTTTGTGTTTTATCCATAACTAACATTATATAGTTAGTTTTAAGGTGTGGCTTAATCCTTTGGAAAGCTAAGATACAAGGCTATAAATCTATTAAAGGAGAAGAACCTAGTTCTGCTCCTAAAGCCCTAAAAACTACCCGTTATCGAGAAGATGACCAACCGTCCAGTAAGGTTTATCCTGAACCCCTCTCGGTTATTAACATATAACTAGAGTTTTAAAACTCTAAATTAAGCAAGGTAAACTTCCTTGGATAGCTAATATTCAAATCTATAATTTCTATGAGGAGACCTAGTCTGAATTCCCTCACATGCTCGAATTCCCTCTGGAAGATCAAGAGACAAAACTGTCTAGTTTCGTCAACAATTCTGTAACCATTCACACATCACCAATTTAACTTATCCTTATTCAAACCAATTCCTTGTCATGTTATATATACACTATAATGATGTTAAAAACACTTTCTAAGAATTTATTTGTCCATTTTCATTAACTAGTCAATCAACATTCTTCCCAACCCTCTCTAACACCTTCATTGTTATTCCTTCATGCATTTCTCATCATTTTAATTCATATAATCACACATCATCAAGTCAAATATTCAAATAAACATCCTCTTTCTTCCTACATCAATGGCCGACCTCACACTTAGTAAGGGACTACTAATTTCTTTTCAAAATTACTTGTTATCTCAACTCATTTCTATCTTATTACATGTCACAAATATCAATTTAATTCAATTTCTCATTCCCCTCCCTAAATTAATCATAAAACCTAACCTTAGTTTGATGGAAAATCAATGGAAACTTAACAAATATTGTAAGAACTTGTTAAATGGAGGTTGGGACACCTTATCAAGGAGTAATCTAGGTTCCAAGTGCTAACAAATCAAGGATTTCCACCTCTTCTTCCTTGTTTGCTGCTGCCTCCCCTTCCCTCTCATTCCATCCCCAAATTCTTCTTTCAATAACACTCTAAATCTAAGTGATTTTGTTGCCTAAATCCTTTAGTATCACTAATTCTCTTCTTTTCTTGATTTTTTCTTTAGGTTTCTCATGGATTTTTAAAGCAAAATGGAGTTTTCCCTTTCTTCCCTCTCAATCCCCCTATGGTCGATTGCACCCAAGCCTATTATAGGAAAAAATTATCAAAATCCCACTATGTCCCTTCAAATAGTAACTTTTATAGTTATCGGGTATTATTTCCTTCATCTCGGTATATTTTTAATGTCGATTTTCAATGGGCGATATCAAAATTTATTAATTTATACCTCAGTACCTTTCTTTCCTCATAAATTACTTCCATTAAAATTTAATTCACATTTTGAACCTTTTTTATTTTTCTGGCATTTTCGCACTTTTATTTTTAAAAATTTGTTCGCTAACCAATTTTCTGAATTTTGAAGGTCCATATCCCTCCCTTACTGCAAACATCAAATCCCTAATTTTCATAATTTATTAGCTTAATTTCCTTATACACTTCTTTTAGAATTTTTATAGAACTCCTGAGTTGTATCGGGTTTATGTTTCTTAACCAACATTTAAAAGCAGTGATTTCGGATAAATTTTTTTGTATCCTTACCCTTCATATATATATATATATATATATATATATATATATATATATTGTAATAGTCCCATATATCAAAATTCATACATCATTCATTTTATTTTCTTTATCTGATTTAAAATATTTCTTCAATTTCACAATGAATTTACACCTGGGGTTTACAGTATTTTGTGACTACAAAATCACATTTATAAGAACTTGAGAGCTTGGATGAACTCTTGGCATTGGTGATATATTGTTACAAAGGGGAAAATCTTGTAGGGGGCGTCTTCAAGTGGTGTATAATCTTGTCGAATAAGTAAAAGAGTAAAATATTCAAGTACAACTGATACTTGAGATGTCGATGTAGATTTGTCGAACCACATTAAAAATTGAGTTTACAATCTCTTTTTCTTTACCTGTTTATTTTAATCACTTTAATTATATTGTTGGTTATTATATTTATTGTGCTTGGTGTGCTTAATTATTTTAAATTGTATTCTTTGTTGATATTAATGGAACATCTAATCCACCTCTTTAGGTGTTATTGTTGTCTCAATCCTAGAATAACATAAAAAATTAAAGGTAATTTTAATATTCATTTCCATGTTAAATTGTTATTTTTTATTATTTTTAATTTCTCTTATTCTTTTTACCAAATTAATGATGATTGTCGCATGTGTGCAACGTCGCGACGATTTGTCCACCACTCAAGGAAAAATGTATTGGTCTATCTGACAAATATAGAGAAACAAGGAATTCTTGTCTCTTATCAGCAGAAAATTTAAATGGGAGTCGTCACCTAGTATTCTGGTCACTAGAAACCCTAACTGGTCTTAGAGATTGGGTACGGAGACTGTTACGTAAAGGGAAGGTATTAATACCCCAACTACGCCCTACTTAAGGTAAGCTGCATTATTTTGTTGTCTGATAAAATCTAAAGTCTTGTTGTGGTTTCTAATTGTTGGTTTGTGTAAAGTTCAAGAAAAGCCCTCCTTAATAAGGAGGTTCTTTATCTTAATGGGGTAAAATCTAACCGTTCTAGGGTTTGAAAAAAAGAATTTAATATTTGGAATACGTATTACGTGTAATGTCTTATCCTGGATACTAAAAGACAAACAAAATAAATTTTTTGTTGTTTTTAAAATATTGGCCAATGTTCTATTGACTTTAATAAACTGGCTATTAAAGCCAAAATACATGTTAAAACATTGTTTTTTGGTGTATGAAATAAAAGACAGACAAAATAAATTTTTTGTTGTTTTTAAAATTTTGGCCAATGTTCTCTTGACTTTAATAAACTAGCTATTAAAGCCAAAGTACATGTTAAAACATTATTTTTTGGTGTATGAAAAACACAATATGATTTTTCAGCTTTGAGACGCTTGTTGTATGCACAAAAACATTTTTTCAAATTTCTTTTTGTATTTTTGGAAGTTTTGACGAAAACTGAGTATTTTAATATCGGATTCATATTTTTACGAAATAAAATACAGACTAATATTAAGCAAAAAGACGTATAGCAAAAGATGAAAAAGTCACAAAATTTTGAAAATAAATTTTTTTTGAACTGGGCCAGATCCGACCCAGTTCAGTGGTCTAGGGCGAACTCGGCCCAAATGCATGGGTTGGGCTCAGCCCAGCAAAGAAAGAAAAAGGAACAGTGGATCACCCTTCATTGTTCATATGCAGCATGAACAGCGGGGGGTGACGAAGAAGGAAGGTAACGATGGGTGTAATTAACTGGACATCGACCAGTTGCTCGCGGTGCTGACGGTGGGGATGTTGTCCTTGCGGTGAGGGGACTACGATGGCCAGCAGTGCTTCTCCTTCTTCTTTCTCTCCCTCCTCTGTTTTTTTCTCTTCTGTTTTTTTTTCTTTTTCTTTCCTTTTCTCCTCCTCTTTTCTATCTTCTCTACTATGTCATTCTCTTCTCTTTCGATCTTCCCCCCCTTTTCTTCTTCATCTCCTCTGTATTTATAGGAAAACATAGGAGAGACATAGCTAGGGTGGCCACTGTACTGCCGCCCCACGATTGCCCAAGGACCCACGTCTCCTCCATTTCTTCAACACGTGGGAGGCCACGGGTCAGCTGAGCAAGATAAGGTCTTTGGTCGGCGTCTTTTTAAAGGGGAAGACGGTGGAAAACACAGGGGAACAAAAGCTCCCTTCCCCTGTTTTCTGCACGTCCAAGGGAAGAAGAAGACATACGGTGTCGTTCAAAATGGCACCGTTTTGGGTCTTTTTTTTAATGAACAATGTATAAAACAACGCCGTTTTAGCCAAAACGCGTCGTTTCATTTAAAAGGAAAAGGCAGCAAAAACTTATGTCAAAATCCAAATCAATCTATAATTTGTAATTTGTTCAATTAAGTCCTAAATTGCAATTTTGATTTAACAATCAATGCATTGCATCCCTGCCAAAAATCAAACAGCGGCCCTGAAGTTGACTGCCTTCTTCACTTTGGTTTTTGGTTTTGAATTTGTGCAATTTGATCCTCAATTGATCAATAAACTTCTAATTTCTTCAATTTGGCCCCTGATTCAGTTTAATTACAGCCCCTCTATTTACACGCGTTTTTTATTTTGGTCATTGGTTTCGGATTTCTTCAATTAAGTCCCTAATTAGCCATCAAACTTTAATATTTATGCAATTAAGCCCTGATTTGACCAAATTAACTCTAAAAAATTATAATTTGACCCCAGAACTTTAATTTCTTTCAATTAAAGCCTAAATTGACTTAAATATCAATTTTTCTTACAATCAAATCCTCCATAAATTCAATCAAACCTTCAATAAAATTTAATTGAGTATATAAACATCTGATTTTGGACTTTTCTTCCTCAAATTGAATTTTCTTTGTCAATAGGGCTCTCATCAGTCAACAAAATATTGTCAAATTTCAATCTTTGTATTTTTGAACCTCCTCAACCAATTTTTCATAATTTTTTGAGCGTTTTGGCATCCTTTTTTCACTGATATATTTTTTTATAATATTTTTTTATTTTTTTGTATTTTTTTAAGAGAAGAAAAAAAACATGAATTGAAAAATAACCCAAAAATAGGTTATGATAATGCTCGACAAATGTATGCTTTTTGTATTAGCAAATAATTTCAATTTGAACATTGTTGGGTTATCTTAAAAAAAGGAATCCAAATGGCAATATGAGCGTGCAAATCAACAACAAAAGGTCAAACAAAAAACAAAAAGGTCATGCTAGTGCAAGTCCCGCTTCATCAACTCCATTTACTCTTGATTCTGTTAGTTTAGGACAAGATAGTGAATCGTTGACTAATCAAGATAGGCTAAATGGTCAGAAAACTATAAAGAAATGACTTAAACGTAAATAAGATAAAGAGAAAGTGAGAGAGACATCTGTAACAAATCTCTTACAATAATTAAAGGATACTCTAGTTGAAATTGAGGAACAAAAGAAACAAGACAAGAAAGTTATGTTAGAGCAACAAACTACAATGATACAACAAAGTCAAGAGAAATAAGAATTGGAAAGGATCGAGAAAGAAGATCAAATTATGAAAATAGATATTTCTAAGTTGGATTCGATTTCTATAGCATATTTTAAAAATAAGAAGTTGGAAATTATTGAAAAGAGAGGTTTTATTTTTTTAATTAATTAGATTGATGTATTTTCAGGTTAGTGTATATTTAATTAACAATGTTGAAATTTCTTGGTTATTTTAAACTTGTTGATTAATATTTAATTTTACTTTAATATCAATTCACAAAACCTTTTTAAGTTTTTGTAGCACACAACAACAAGTAGGATTAATTAACTTGAAATAGTACAACCATAACAAGAAATAAAACAATATAAAAATATTGGAAAATTATAATAACATAATAAGCTCAAATCTAATGATTTTACTCGTCATCATGTTGTTTCCACAAATGTTCAATCAAATCTTCTTATAATAGAGAGCTAATTACTTTATTCCTGATTCGATTATGAGTTTGAAGAAAATCATGTACTTTTAGTGTTTCACCATCTGACATTGATAAAAGAATTTACTTCATGTTCACGATCAAATACGAGGTTCATTTCTGCTTTATCCTCAATAATTATATCGTATCTTACTATGCAAGCTTTCATAATATTTGCAAGCGTTTTTTCATCTCAATACCACACAATTCCACACACAATTACAAAACGAGACTGCACACCCTAAATGCCCACTCTATGTCATATTTTGCAAACTCTTGCTTGCAAAATATTTCCTCTTTTTTGCTCTTAATGGTCTCAAGATTGTTTTAACAAATGATGATCAAGTAGGATAAATCTCATAAGCTAAATAATATCATTCAATGATCCAATATTCAATTTTAAAAATTCCTCTTTTCCGACGGGTTAGCAAGTATAGGCTTTATCACGGGCTTCAATTACTCAAATTCTGTGTTCATAGTTACAGTAAAATTGTTTATTTAACCAGACCCTTTTAGTGTCTTGTTAATAATTAATAATAATATTATTAAGAAAAGAGAATGTGTTAAAGTTTTTGGAAGGAAGCAAAGCATATGCGATTTGATAAAATCCCCCATGACCATCCAATTAAGAGGGTGTTTAGAAATATCATATTAATTGCTTTTTAAAATGTTTTTTTAAATATATTAAAATAATATATATTTTTTATTTTTTAAAATTTATTTTTAATATTAAGACATCAAAATCATCTAAGAACACAAAAAAATAATTAAAAATAAAAAAACTTTATATTTTTTAAATATAAAAACAAACGGTATGTATACATTTTTTACTTGGTATTTCAATTAAAAGAAAACTGAAGACGAAAAGGAATAAATAATGAAACGACAACGGTTAATGACAAGCGGAGTGGCGGGAAAATCTCTCGCTTTAATACTAGGGTTTTCATTCTCTTACCATCTCATTAACGGGGAAGAGAATCAGGAGACCATCAACAACTTTCCGAGAAACCAACCAGACCCTGGAAAAGGAAAATGCCGACCTACAAGATAAGGGGAATCGACGTTGATTTCCCGTTCGAGGCTTACGATTGTCAGCTCGTTTACATGGAAAAAGTCATACAGTCCCTCCAAAACGTAAGTCCTCAAATATAGAACGCTGCCGTTTCATTGCTTCCTTAAACTTTCCACTCATCACCATTCTTAGCTTCTGATAATGCTCCGTCACGACAAAAATCAACTAATTAGAGAAATTAATTAATTTCAATAGCTATGCTTGACAGCTGTTTCATTTTTCAATCTGAAATACAATTCTTGCAAGTTTTAATCCTTTTGTGTCCTATTATCGAAAAATCTGCCTTTAATTTACTTATTTTAGTTAATTTGTTAGTGTTATAAGTCACAAATTTATGCTGTTTGTTAAAAATATGGCAGAAATGTAATGCCCTTTTGGAGAGTCCAACGGGAACCGGGAAAACTCTATGCCTTCTTTGTGCCACATTGGCTTGGAGGAAGAGTTTAGGTGGATTTTCGACTGGTAAGATTGAAAGGAATGGTCGGATTGCGGGTGGTAAATTGGATATTGTGCCATCATCACAATCTGAGGATCGCAATCTTCCGACTATAGTGTATACTTCACGCACGCACAGCCAACTTCGGCAAGTGATTCAGGAGTTGAAGAGGAGCAGCTACAGGTTGGAGTTCATTTTCTGGTTTGATTTCTTTTGCAGTCAAAATTATTAACAGTGGATGGAATTGAATTCGGTTCTTGATGTGTTGCTTTTGTCTATTACTGTCAGCTGTATTTGTGTCATATGGTGGAAGCCAATGTCTTTATATCGAGGATTGTTGTTAGTTATTCACATATTCTTTTTGAATGATATCAAGGGTGTTGGGCTTCTTTGCAATAGATGTGGTGTTAGTAGTACTAGTAGTCTTTTTATTAGGACAAGTTCAATGGATCAATCTGATTATTGGGTTCAGTTAGAATTTCAATTTGCTAAAATTTAAAGAATATGCAGGCCTAAAATGGTAATATTAGGATCTCGGGAGCAGTTATGCATTCACGAGGAAGTCAGCTTACTACGTGGAAAAGTACAGAATAATGCATGCCATCTTATTTGCAAAACACGGGGAAAGCGTCAATGCACCCATTATTCCCGTGTTGCAGGTATTATACTTTGTGCATTTCTGTTGTGCTTGAATCCATCTACAATTTTTTTATTATGGTAATGTAGCCACAAAATGCTTGAAAGACACGACTTTCCATCTAGATGAAAATTGCACAATCAAGATTTTGGGCTCTCAATAACTTATGCTGTTATATCCTAAACTTAGTCTGGATTACAAATTAATGGATAAAAGTTTCTGGTTGTGCAGGGAGGAGAGTAAGGGTTTATTTATATTAATAGGAAACTATTTTTCTTTTTTATTTTCAGCTTTCTTTTCATTTTCCAGTTTTCCTTTTCCACTGGAAAATTCGAAAACATGTTCATTTGTTGAGAACGAAGATGAATGTTTCCATCAAAACCAGCTTTCCTTTTCCACTGGAAACCTGGAAAACATGTTCATTTGTTGAGAACGAAGACGAATGTTTCCATCCAAAAATAAGAAATATCTCAAGATTACAATTTACAACTATTTTTCATAGAAAAACAAAACCATAATTTATAAGTCATCTTAATATTTTGTATTCATGATAATTTAATTGTAGAATTTATTTCATTCAAATAAAAAATTATCATAAAAAGTTAAATTGTTAGCTTAAATAACATCTTTATATTTGATTTATGATAAAAATTAAATATGACACTAACTAAATATAAAAATGTAAAAACAAATAATTTTAATCTTTTTGTATATAAAAGAATTGTTTATGTCTTTTCTTTATTTGGAAAACGATGGAAAACTTGTAAATTAAGTGTTTTCCTAATTCAATACAAATTTGAAAAATGAAAAACTAGTTTTCCTGTTTTGTAGATGGAGAAATGTTGCATTTGAACATGAAGTTCCAGTTTTCTTCTTTTTTTATACTCCATTTTTTCATGAAATTGAAGTACCACTCTATTTCCGAATAGCTCTTTAAGTGTCATTGATTCTAAACTATGTTGCAACAGTTCATTCATACTAACATTCATTTTGTTTTGCCTGACAACTAGCTAAATGTAAAATACTATCCTATTCATGTAATTTGCAATAGAGAGACTTGTTATGTAAAGTATAAGATGCTCTCTTTTATCCTTGATTTAGCTCCAGTTTTCCTCCCCTTCTCTTCATAGTGTTAGTTGGCCTTTCCTCAAATTTTCTCACTGAATGAAGTTAAATTTAATTTTCTTATTCCTAGACTTGGGCATCAATTCGACATTAAATGCTTCTACATTTCTACCCTTCTTTTTTTCTCTTTACTTCTTGCATGCACTCAGAGGCTATTCTAATCCTTCAAATGCTGTGAATATTTGGTGAATTCATGGATGATAATTAATTAGAATTTTTTTTTTTCAAAAAACAATTTGATGGATAAAGTTCTATGGTGATGATTGTGGTCGAATTTAGCATAGTAAATATTTTATTGAATGTTTAAGATGTCACCGACACTTTCAGATTGCATTTGCAGATCACATACAATAAAGAGGTTGAACAGCTGAGCTCAAAGTTTATTTTTCCATACAGTTATAATCTCAACAAAATCTGACGTCTATATGTGTCTGTTCTTACATTCTAGATTATGTGAAATGCAATCCCCATCTTGGAGATGAGCCTGTCGACATAGAGGATTTGGTTAATATTGGAAGAACATTTGGACCGTAGGTTTAATATCCTCTTTTACAAAAAAAAAATAATAATATTAAAAGGTCGTAGCCATTGATGGTTTTGTGATTATTCTGTCTGCTAATACTTGTAGATGCCCTTACTACATATCAAGGGAGCTCCACAAGGTTGTTGATATTTTGTTTGCACCTTATAACTACCTTATTGATCGTGGAAATCGAAAATCTCTTGCCATTGATTGGGACAACAGTATACTGATATTTGATGAAGCTCATAACCTGGTAAGCAGAAACAATTGGTGTTTTCTTTGCCAGGAAATTAGAATTTTCTTGTAAATTCGTGAAACCATATATGCTGGTTTCTTAATGTTATCATTTCAGAAAACAAATTTTTCTTGCTGACAGTCATCTGCATTTGATGTTATATGAGTTTAAACTCTTATATTAAAAAATACGCTGCAGGAAAGCTTATGTGCAGATGCAGCCTCTTTTGACTTGCCTTCTTGGCTTCTCACAGCTTGCATTTCTGAAGCAAAATCTTGTACTGACCTTTCTGTGACAAGGAGGGAAGAATCAAATGACAAATCATGGAATCCAGATAATTTTGCTATTCTCAGAGGTATTCTGGTCACTGATTGCTTAATTCCGTCAATATGCACTTGCTATTCTTATATGTACGCATTAATTCTTCCTCAACTCAACTTGATCCATGCCTATATTATCTCACTATATGCTGTTTAGGATTGCATGTTCATATATACTTCCTGCTATTCTTCTTACAATTTTGTTGCTATGCTTGTAATTGATATGGCCGTACTTCTTGGGAGCTAATTTTCAACTGTTGCAGCACTTCTTTTGAAGCTTGAGAAGCGGATTGCTGAAGTGCCCATTGAATCCAAGGAATTGGGATTCACCAAACCTGGACCTTACATTTATGAGCTTCTTGCTGATCTTAATGTTACACACGACACTGCAACTAAGATCATTGATATAATCAAAGATGCTGCTGTTCTCCTTGAAGAAGATAAGCAGGACAAGTCAAAAGGCACTGGTTGCAGGCTGGAAAGCATTAGTGATTTCCTTCAAATAATTTTTAGAGAAAAGAACAACTCCCATGCGAATTTCTATCGAGTAAGCTTTAATTTTATTATTTGGTCATAGAATTGTGTAGGACTTGGATGGGAGTTTTATTGCCAATCTCGTTTCCCTTTTCATTTGCTGTTATTTCTGTTTTTTTATTTTCATTGAAACTTATTCTATGTTCCTTTTAGGTTCATGTGCAGGAAAGTGAGGCAAATGCTGCAGATGTCTTAAAAGGTATTCAGGGAAAAATCATGCTCTGATGTTTGGGCCAAAATTTCATAGTGTTCCACTATTCTTTATGTTCTCACTTGCAAAATCTCTTTTGACTTACTTACTGATTTATCAGCTTAAACTTGCAATGCCCAAGTTAAATAACACATTCCATACTTGCATGATGTTTAATGTTTTGTATAAAAACTAACTCTTGGGAATTCATGTAAGAAATTTGTCTTGTTGAAAAGTATTACTGTCCTGCCTTTGATACTGAGCAATTCTGCCATGTAGTTTAGGTTTGGAGCATATCTTACTGAATCTAGAATTATCTTGAAGTAGAGTGGCTTAGTGTCATTGTTGGAACATATTGGAGGGGCCTAGCAGTTTTAGGCTTTATAATGTAGTATAGACAATGGGTTGGTGGTAGCAGAACTTTATTAACAATGTTGTTGGAAAGCTCATCATGGGTCTCTGGTTCCACTTGCTGGGTTATCAGTTAATGTAATTTGCAGGTGATTTCATGTATACTTCAATAACAAAGGGGAAGTATCACAAAAGATTACAATCATATTTGATAAATTACTGACATGCATAAAAAAGGCTTTTAGTTTTTATACTGTAGAGAAAGAACAGAGAGGTTGGGCCAAAACGTGATTCCTCCCCTCCTTTTTTATTTATTTATTTATTCCTGTAGATAATAATTACCTGAAAGATACCAGATTTTCCATCAAACTTGGCACAAAAGAAATAATTCCACTATATTTGGTCGCCAAGCATTATGGCTTATTCATTTCCTGTGATATCTTGTAGAGATACACAATGTGCAACTCCATTTAAAGATTTTTGTGGTTTTAAAGGCTTTCTAACTATGTTATATTTCAAGATTGATTGCATAACTCATGTTTTTCCTGTGATTTCTGGTAGAGATACACAATTGTAGGATATGAGTTGATTATTTTTATTGAACACACGCCTTCCCGCTACAAGGATAATTGTGTGAGTTTATATATATATATATATATATATATATATATATATATATAAAAATATTTTTAT
>Ga0325402_1005462_pt1 | contig 11901 bp, 15 predicted proteins | sample PopdelMetagenome_22_FD_207212 | JGI IMG/M metagenome (GOLD analysis project Ga0325402, IMG submission 207212) | Populus deltoides microbial communities from Bellville, Georgia, United States - Xylem-PdKOR-R3 | ecosystem: Host-associated > Plants > Phyllosphere > Stem > Wood/Secondary xylem...
GCGCACATCTTAGAGCACATGCAGATGAGAACAACTCAGAAATGCAGAATCAACGGCTTTATTTTATTTCTTCAACAAAATGGATCTGTTTCAATTTCTTCGTAATTTCACTTCCATGTTAAACTGCAATGATGAACTAACATGTGCAACCAGTTACGAACAATGGCTAGAGCAAACAGTCCCCAAGCAAGGTTACAAACTTGGAACAGATTGACACAAGTACGAACTAAGTGTATATTGTTCACCCGCTTTATGAGTAAACAAAGGAGTTGACAGACAAATCTATCATGAACACATTTCTCCAGGATTTGTATACAAGGATATTCCGAGAATTACTCGATTTCATGATTTCACATTACCATACATCATTTTGTGTCATCATGTGCATGTGCATGTGAACTCTACCCATCAAAGAGACTTCACATAGGATTCTCATGTTGGTACATTAAAGATTCATATCCAAAGATACAGATCATTGGTCAATCAGACTGGTTTAGTAGTCAAGGTCGAGGCCCTTAGAGACACAGGTTTGAATTTCCACAGCCCAGAACATCGGCTTTGGCCAAAATGAAAAGGAAAAAAAGATTCACACATTGTTCAAAGAATATTAGATAACACCTGGTAGATTCAAGAACAGTGGAGCATGACTGGACAGTACCTTAGATTCTTACCATAGACATATAGGGGTTCTTTAACTTGGTGGGGAGTAAGAATATACAGTGCTATTAATGAGTTCCTGAAAATCTAACTCCAAAGAGAAATCTTGTGTACGCATAATACCAAGGTCCACAAAATGTTTCAAGTAAATATCATGATTACACCACCACCGTATTTCTCATCACATAGGACATAAGTTCATAAGATATAAGTTGAGATTTGCACTACTTCAATGAACATATGGTGTGTATTATGGTTAGATGACCATTGAATTTAATTACCTAAAATATCCTAGAATATAATAAAAACAAAACTGGATAACAAGTTTTTCTATATCCTGAAGGGAAAAGGAGAGAGAAATTAATCAAAAAGTGAAAAATATGTGCAAGTCATTGTCTACTGGTGGTAGGATACTTAAGAGGTCACTTTTGCTATTAAAAATTTCAAGCTTTCTTTAAGTTAAGAATTTTCATCCTAAATATAATAGCTTAAAGATTTTCATGCATTACTTACACACATAGCTCATGGTCTAACACCTTTTCAAAGAGTATTCGACCATTTCAAAGGCTTAAGGCATTTCTTCTTTTACTCTCTTTCTCTTCTTCTTCACAAAACACTCATTCTCCCACCAAAACACTTTGCTTTTCCATCTCCAAAAATGCCCCCTTGAAGAAGACAAAACTTTACCTCTTTAAATTATTAGGTAATTTCCTCTTCTCAAACTACTCCTTTGTCACAAGGTGAATTCTCACACTTTTCTACCTCACCTGCAAACAACATTCCATCCAATGTTCTTGAAATCCCTTTTGATGATAGCCCTCTTTATCCAAGATCTTTCTTTGTAAATCATAAGTCCTATGAAAGATATTATGCTCAAATGTTCTATAAGAGAAAGGTTGTTCATGGATGTCAAGTTTATCTTGATGGGTTGGGGATGTTTTCAAATGTTAAAGAGTTGATAATCCATACACAATGGAACTCATTTGTGGAAAATAAAGGTAAGAAAGTCTTTACAGAGACGGTGAGACAATTTTATGCTAATCCTAGGACTAATTCAAGAATAAATGAAAAGGTCTATGAGGTATCAAGCATGGTGAATAAAAGGCATATAACTGTCACCTTGAAAGATGGTGCCCTCTACCTAATGCTCCCTCTTCATGGGGAAGATATATTTAATGAAGAAGGTCATATGGATATGAATATGACTTTTTCACCAAATAAGCAGTATGAGATACTATTGGGTAACAACAATGAAGAAATGTCTACGGGCTCTCGATCGGCCACTCTTCTGACTGTTTCGGATAGAATCCTTTTTAAAATAGTCAATAAAGTTATTTTTCCCTATGGTAATCAAAACAATGAACTTGAGTAACTTACAAGCTAGGTTATGGCTAGCTTGAAGACTCAACAGAAAATCAATCTTCCAGTTCTTATACTCTGAAATATCCTGATCATTTCAAAATCTCCAAATTCATCTCTTATCTATGGTTATTTCCTTACAAAGTTTTTTTTATAGTCAACCAAGTCAATCTTCAAGGACCCTCAGTTGAAACCCTCATGTATATCAACCACGGCTTCTTTCTCAAACATTTGTTTAAGTGGGATGATGTACTAACGAAATCATCTACAAAGAAACCACAACTTCATTCCTCGGCCGACTCTCTCATCTCTCAACTAAATGATGAGTGATCTCACCTCTACAGTCCATAGCAAAAAAATAAATAAATATGGGATCTTGAAGTGAGGTCAAAAACAATTCACAGAACGGAAATAGATCAAGGAAAAAAATTTGCAGATGTGTTCACCAAGATTTGTGCAGCTATTAAACTTGCCTTTCCTTATGGCATGTATAGCTGTCATTTTTTGCAAGATTGGATAACAGTACAGTTGAAACTTTGTTCAACCATGGTCTTGGTTTCAGGAAAGTGAACCTCTAGACATGCCAACCAGCATCGAAATAGAGAGATTTTTCCAAGAAATTTCATACTGTAAAAAAGAAATACTTAGCAGTCCTAGCACTGCTCTATATCAGAGAATTTCTAAATTACAGCACTGGATGCAGTATGAATAGCCTTTTTCTTCAGGAAATTTAGAATAAGTGAATCAATGAATGAACAGAAATATGCAAAACTAACAGCAACATAAAAAAAAAGAATATGGACCACACCTCTCCATCAGATCCTCGTATCGTGACACGGTATACCACAGTCACACTTCCATTTTCTGCAAATATAACATCACGTATTTCTCCACACCATCCTGCCAAAAAGGATTTTAATAGACTATTTGTTCACAAAAGACCAATTATGTATTCCAAGTTGTACTATCCATGACACAAGCTACTCAATTATAAAATTAAATGGCTTGAAAGGAAAACATGGATAGAGGTTCATAGATTATTGCCCAAAAGAGCTCTCTTTTGACCAGACTTGATTGTGCGGTTCCCCTGATTCAGCTTTGTCTAGCCAGCCACCATGCTAATAATATGCATAGATATCTTGCTCCCCAAAGAGTGATTATTCCACTAACAGTAATTTTGGAATGTATTTCAACTGCTCCCGGCCCTAGTTATAAAACTACAAGACGGCATTTTTCCGTAGCAAGGAGTCGATCAATGTGTCTCTTAATAGGCATGGATTTAGAAATTAACAGTATATGTTTGGGAAGAAATGGAAATGGCATTTGAACTGGGCGAAAACAAGTGCAGCAGCATGCCAATTTTATTGCCAAATTACAACATACGACAACATCATAGAAATGGATCAATGTAGAGATTAATGGCATTGCAGATAAAAAGTCAACCGCTAAAAATTAAAATAAAAAAAGAGGAAAAGACAAACCAGGAGCATAGAAGCTGAGCATGCGGTTTGCGTGGAACCTACAAAATCAACTAGCAAAAATAAATCACCAGCACTCATCAAGACCATCAATCACAGCTTCATCAGTTGAATTACATTAAAAAAAAACATAATCTATAATTAATAATAATAATAATGAATTTATGTACCAGGGGATAAGGGTGGAAGAGGAATTAGGAGGCTTAATGATGTTATCAGGAATCCTCTTATTGAGATCACGCAAGATCTCCGAGAGAGGCCGCGTAATACATGAAGTGTAAGCAGAAGCCAAAGAATTATCAAGCGGGACCACATAATTGGAATTTGGCACTCCTTTCTTCTTCACTCCACCATCTCCTCCTCCTACTCCGGCCGGACCGCTTCCACCACTACCGTTCCCACTGCTTCCAGCTATTACAGAATGCATGATCAATTTACAATTCCTAGTCCTAAAGTAATTATCACGACTATCAATCATGTTCAATCTACATGATGGAGATAAAAGAGCCGCCGGCGACGGTGATTTTGTGAGGAAGACGACGGAAGAGGAGTTGTGCACTGACATTATTTTGGTTTTCGCTTGTTTGTTGAGTGTCAGTTACGAAATTTCTGAGAGGTGCGTGCTGGATGGGATCTCCTTACTTACCCACCAACTACTGGTATTATTATTATTATTAGTTAGGCGTTGTTAACTTAGGTTTTTGACTTGGTCAAATTTACGACTTTGTTTGAATGGAAGGTTGTTATTACAGTTTAGCGCGATTTGTTGTCTGAACGGAGCAAGGATATCTGTGTAATTTCGGCTTGTTCTTGGGTAAGTCGTTGTTAGTATGTGGTGTATGCACGTGCTTCTTTCTTTTCCAGCTACTACACGCTTGGTGGTGGGTGGCTGTTTCCACGGTACCTATTTCTTGTCTGAAAATTCTCTCTCGCTCACGATGATTAGAGGGTGACAGTTTGACACTGACGTTGTAATTAGCTCAGGGGATTGGATTACACAAAAAAAAGAATTTTCTTGTATGCCATGTCCCTTTCCTCCACTAAGAGGCCGGAAACAAGTGAATTTACGGGCTGCCATAACCAACAGTGGGCCAAAATACAAGAAAAGTACGCTGACCACAGCATACTCTAGCCAAGCTAAAGAAGTAGCATTGACAGCTGAGTTGAATCTGTTGCTCTTTTACAGTGCCTTTTTGTTTTTGCTTCTAGACAGCTTTGGGTGCCTTGTCACCTTGCTCAGTACTTTTGACCCGCGTGAAAGAGAAGAATGCTAGTCCTTTCACACCCATAATGAATAACAAGATTTGCCAACGGCATCCATAGAGGATAATAAGCTGTCCTCTCATATTGGGCACAAAAGTGCTTAACACGGTCAGGCAACTATTTCCCATAGGATTCCTTGCCTATTTATTTAACGCAGAAAAAGACGGAACATGTTGGGATGCAGCAGATTCTGCAGCTTCTAGCAAGTGCTTGCAACCTCAGATGGGAGCCTACTTTCATATTTTCCTCTGGATGAAGGGGGCTGAGAAGGAATTTTCAAGGATTTTAATGGAGGGAAAGATGTCGATCAGGGGCTCGATTTACACAAGCAAGCCCGTCGCACTGCAATTTAATACAGGAAGAAGTAAGACTGCAGCACAGCACTGCATATCAAGTGGCTAAGACATCAGGTTCCTGTCACATCGAACCGCTATTTCCACTGATATATTGAACAAAAAGAACACTACTGGAATTAGCTCTATTTTTCACGAGCTTTTCTTCCTTTTTTTTTTTTAATATGAAGTTTGAGAATTTAATTGTAATTATTTTTTAGAGTGTTTTTTATTTGGAAATATATCAAAATAATATATTTTTTATTTTTTAAAAATTATTTTTGATATCAACACATCAAAATAATCTAAAAACATCAAAAAAATATTAATTTAAAATAAAAAAAATAAAATAAAATTTAATTTTTTTCAAAAACACTTTTAAAATGTAAAAACAAACAAGCCTAATTAGAATGGTTTGTTTATGCATTTCAAAAGTATTTTTGACAGGTGAAAGTAATTCTTGTATGGAAAATTTTTTTTTTGGCAAAACATGTTAGAACTACTACAGCAAAACTAGCCGCTCTATTCCTATTAAGAAACCCATAGCAAGGAGACTGATGTAAGCACCATAATCATGACATTATAAAAATTGCATGGGTGCAGAAATATCTCGTCGTGTTGGAAGCTTCATCACCTGTTACAAAATTCCGGTTAATTCCTTCTAGTCAAATAAGAATGCATGAAATTATTGCCAGAAACCAAAGAAGTTCTATTTTCCACCTTTCCTAGCTTTTCATGGAAAATCAGCTCCACTTCTCTTCGGAGGTTTTCCAAATCCAATGCATAGTCCGACGATCTTCCGATGCCATCAAATCTAGCAGTTGCTGCCTCATCCTCACCAAAGAACCATTTAAATCACAGAAATCCTTAAAAATCAAAGCCTCGGTTGTTTTAAGTTGCAGCAGATTCTTGATAGCAACAAGGGCCTGTGGTAATCAAAAACACAGGTTAAAACAAAGCATTGTCTGCATCAAATGCATTATGACTCCGATTGAAACAGATACCCAACATCTGGTATTGTTTTATACTCTACCAGCAATAAGCAAAAAGAGTAAGAGGCAGTTGGATTGTAACAATCTTTTCCTAAGCATTATGATGGGCATGAGTTTTGGGCTCCCAATCATTTACCAGTAAAGACTTCAACTCATGACCTCTCACCAAACCACCTGCAAGTGCAGTTTTCCCAAGACAGATACACCAATAAAAATGCTACCTTGCAAGATTCTTCTTTTATGGCATATACTGATTCATCAACTATTAGGTCCACATTAAGCATGCACGGAAGTAGGAAAACAGCAATTCATTGCAACAACAAAACAGATCCTAAAGAACTACCTTTTCCTGGAGATCTAGATCTGTAGATGCAGTTAGATCAACTACAGATTTCAGGAAGAAGCGATTTCTAAAGAATGGAGACTCAGCTCTTGCTAAATTTTCCAATTGGCATTCAACTAAATCAGCGACTAGAAAAACAGCTTTCCTGTGGAGTCTGATATCACTGCTCGAGTTACTCAGTATTTCCTGAAAAGTGAGGGAGAATGGAGAGATCAATTCCAACTTTCAAAGTGTCAGCACTTGGAAAACATTAAAAAAAAAATCCATGCAAACATCAGCACTGCATAGAACACCTAAAACTTTAACTAATTCCGACGGTACCTGAAGCATTGTATCCCCAGCTTCAGCATAAAACAACTCCTGACCAGATAAATTGTTTTGGATCAATGCCGAAACAGCATATAGTGCTTTAATGGCTTCTTCTATGGAAGTAGATTTTACCATCTTTATTAGCTTAGTCAGTGCCCCAAGTTCCAAAATCTGACAGACATAATATTGCAGAATTAGCTATTGACTCATTGCTAAGAGTATCAGTTAAAAAGAAGAGAGCCATACAACAGAGAACAAGCAAATATTATTGACGAAGAGAATAAACATGAAGGATAGATTTTGTAAACTATAGAATTTATGGTAAAACATGATCCAACAAGTTCACATAAGAAAATTAGCAGACCTGTTTTTGAACAACTGGATTATTTTGACATGCTTTTCCGAGAACCCATGCAGAAAGTCTCCTTATGTCTGGGTCAGGATGATTAAGTTCTTGGATTACTATGGCAAGACCACCAAGTTTGTTCAAATCTGACACAAAACACAGTACCAAAATTAGCCAACAATAATGCAGCCAAAACATCTAGACTCTCTCGAAACAAAACAAGTATAGGGTTTGCAATTATTATGATCATGTGCAATTAAGTAATGCAAAAAATCTCCAGGCATATCCTACAAAACAGGGCAATCAAGGTTCAATAAATATGCTCACTAGATTATTCTGGATTATTGTAGTCTGATGCCAGCAGAGGATCAAGAGACTAGAAGAAGAGGACAAGATCCTACATGTTTCTAAAAATAACACGAACTCCTGACAGTACTACGACAAAAAACAATTTTATATGTGCCACAATGAGACATTTTCCTGCCACTCAAAGAACTCATGGCTTGCAGACGTGAAGTCATTTAGAGATGCTCGTCTTAGATTCTAAAGTAACCAACCATCTATCCACCCATTGCAAACATCACAGAGCCTCCACTGGATCCAAAACATTAAGGAGGAGGAAGTAGATATCAGCTCAAGTCAGTCTGACTCAAAGTCAAACCATGGCACAACAGCGCAAGCATACATGCACACACATTTATATCTGTAACTCTAGTGATCCATTACAATCATCTCCTGGAGCTCAGTTTTGCAATTCTGCTGATAATATTGGATGCAATGGTAAAATTGAGAAATAAAAAGGAACAATATCTCTAAGCTTGCTTATGATAATGCAATAAACTGGAATTCAAAGTCTATTGGCTCATATCCCAGAAGGAATTTATGAGAAATAGCTAGACTTGAACTACCATTTGCATTATCAAGTGGCTCAACAAGTATGAGAAGTTCCTGCAACGCACGTTGGCGATCTTCCAAAGATGAAGATGAATTGTTTAAATCATCTATCGCTATCTGCATCAACTGTGCATCGGATGGCATGTTCATCTTCTCTATAAACTCCTACATCACCAGAACGAAAAAAGAAACAAGCAATTAATAACAGCAGCAAAATTAATCAAAGCCTTGGTTACTAAAAATTCTAACCTTAATTTCTAATTGACGCTTCTGTAACTCACTAGCAGACAACCTCTGAACATCTTCTGCACTTTCTTTTAATTTCGCTGGATCAGAATGCCCTAAATTTATCACAAAAACAAGCAATATATTATAACAAAACCACATAGAAAAAAATATTCAAAAAACTTGAAACGGTGTTTTAATACCAATGGCCCATCGTAACACTCCATCAAGAGAAGAAAACCCGCCGTCAAGGTCATCATGGTCGTCAACATCCGCACCCGCGGATAAATAGTCGCTGTTTCCCGGCTCAGGCTTGCTCAAGAGATCAGACTCCAGTTTTCCTTTTGACCACACTAACTCCGCTGTAGCAGAAGTTTCTTTGACTCGCTCGCCACTAATCACCGTTGCAGCGGTTAAAATCACTGCCGAGGCCAACAGAAACCTTAAAACGACACGCTCCATATTAACTAAAGATTAAACAAGGTTTTGTTTTAGTTGATGTAAAGGATTAATTGGTAATCATATTATGAAGTTGGTTTGGTTTATATGAAGTGGGTTTTGGTTCCGTCTGTGAATGCTCTGTTGTGGTACCTACGGGTTTCTGAAAAAGAAGGAAAGAGAGCGGGGCCGGGTGGGTTTGAGGAAGAAGATAACGAGATGACACGTTATGTCTTCGAATCCATACCGTTAGTTGGTGATCAAGCGGTGTCTATGGACTTCGATGATGGAAGATAATGATCCACGTAGATAATTTGAACACGATAACAAATATAGTCATATTTTTCATGTCCCGCGCCTTTTCTTTATATAAGTGTTTTAAAAATATTTAAAAAATATATTAATTTTTTTTATTTTTTTAAATTAAATTTTTTATATTTTCAGATTATTTTAATATAATAATATTAAAAATAATTTTTAAAAACTAAAAAAATATTTTTAATATATTTTTAAATAAAAAATACTCTAAAAATAATTATTATTACAATATCAATTGCATTATTTTTCCAGTGTTTTTGTTATTTTTGTCATCACAACATCATTTTGTTAATATCAGATATTTTGGAAGAGGGATGAAATTGATACAAAAACGAGTAGAGGGACGTTTTAAGAATAAAATGAAGAGTACAAGGGCTCTGCAAGCATTAACCCATGCTAAAGGAGGAAAAGCAGCGGTAGTATTAGGTTACAGCAGCATTGGTTGGGGTTCCCGGTTCGCTCCGTTAGGCATATAGCAAAAAATTAGTAGCAGCGCGTGATTGCATAAATAGAATAGCTGAAAGCAGTACCAGCTAAGGGCCGTAGAGGAGAGGAGAGGAGAGGAGGAGAAGAGAGGAGCAAAGAAGATATGGTGAGACTGACAGCCGACTTGATTTGGAAAAGTCCTCATTTCTTCAATGCCATCAAGGAACGCGAATTGGATCTTCGAGGTCTCCTCTTAATTTTATTTCTCTTTCAAAACCCTAACCCTAACATACACAGGCACCACGCCCATACTCTCTCTTTCTGTGTCTTCTATTGCTTCCTTATTTGTTTAATGAAAATCGAATCTTGGCCTGCAGGTAACAAGATTCCTGTAATTGAAAACTTGGGTGCTACTGAGGTACTACTTCACTTCTTTTTACTTGAGCCTGAGATAAAGTCGCTTTTTCTTCATGTATATAATGCCTACCCCAAACTAAATCTGGACTGAAGTAGGTTTTGTACTCTCTGTACATTGCTAGTTAATTTCGTCAATGTTCTTGCTTTTATATATATAATTCGAGCTAATATACTTGCTGCTACTATCTCTAAACTGAAATTCAAACCTAGTAATGATCATCAGCTTAATAATATTGCACTTACAATTCAATGACTCTGGGTTTGCTTTTGCTATTATTCACCAGGACCAATTTGATACGATTGATTTGTCTGACAATGAGATTGTCAAGCTGGAAAACATGCCATATCTTAATCGGTTGGGCACTTTGATAATTAATAACAACAGAATTACCCGAATCAATCCCAACATTGGAGGTAAGTTTTTAATAATCCTTTAATTCTTTCAAGTTACGCATCCCAATGTGGACAGGCCTTATGACGTGTCCTGTTTTCGTGGTTGTACTAAGTACAAGAAGTTTATTTTGCTTTGTTTTGCAGAGTACTTGCCAAAACTACACACGTTGGTTCTTACAAATAATAGGCTTGTCAATTTGGCGGAGATTGATCCTCTCTCTTCTCTTCCAAAGCTGCAGTTCCTTAGTCTTTTGGATAATACCATTACAAAAAAGCCAAATTATAGGCTGTACGTGATTCATAAACTAAAATCACTCCGGGTTCTTGATTTTAAGAAAGTCAAAGCCAAGGTGAGACTTTGCTTCATTGTTCTGCAGTTCCTTAAAATTTTTGCATTCTTGGTGTCTTTATTTTTTTGTCATACACATTGCTTTTCTTAAGTGATGTACCTATATTTTACCCCAACAAAACTATAGTTTTAAATAAGTGCTATTGCATAGAAGATCGAAAAGTGTTCCTTCTGTCTGGTATTTTTTTAAATATAGTTTTTTTTATTCATTTTGAATTGCTTTGCAATCTTGCCCTTGAATTGCAGGAGAGAGCAGAAGCAGAACATTTGTTTTCATCCAAAGAGGTTGAAGAAGAGGCTAAAAGGGAATCTGTCAAGACATTCACTCCAGGTGAGATTCCAAATATTCCAGAAGTTGCAGAGGAACAACAGGCTCCTAAAGTGGTTGCCCCTACACCTGAGCAGATTATAGCAATCAAGGTACTATGCTCATTACACTTAACTGCTTGATGTCAACCCCCATCAAACTTTGGCAGGTCTGGAGGTGTTGAGTTTGTTCTAACATTATGTTGAGAACCTTGGCATTAACTTCAGTGCTAAAAAATTTCCTTGCTTTTGCTCATTTATTTTGGAAGGAAAAGGGTATCTTCAATTATGATGTGCTCTGGAGCATCAGGGGTGTTCACCATGTCTGTCCTTTCCAACTTTACCCTATCCAACCATGCTCGATCTTATTTTCCAATTATTTAGGAAAGGGAGTCAGCTCAGTTACTGATCATGAAATAATGGTAGCTTGGGCTATCATTTGAGGATGACTGAATACATTTTCCCTAACATGAACAGCATCATTTTGTAATTTCTTTTCTTTTACTATTTCTACGAAACACCAAAATTCCAGATGGCATTCTCAATTTCAATCTGCCTTGCCCACCTATATGTGGAAAAACATCAAATTCGCTCAATTTCAAATTGATTCTACCTTATTGACCTGTTTTTGGGGTCGGGCTATGGATTTTGCTAGCAAATTCAAATAACCAACAAGTATTGAGTTGACTGAAATGTTACTCTCTAAACATTCTATCTGAATCTTTGAGCATATGCTATTGAGCACGGCATGTTGTTTTTGGTTGATATTTGATGCCCTTGTCCTTTTCTTTTAGTTATATATGAGAATTGTTAGGTAGTGTTTGGCTATTGTCTCTGGACATAAGAGACAGAGATAGTGGGGACAAAGTAGACATGTCTTCTTATACTTACTATTTTGAAAGTACAAAAATTTCCTCTAAAACTGTCCAAAGATTTTATTTTATGTTTCTATCACCGTCTCTTCAAGCAAACATGTTTATGTCTCTTATGTATCTTTCCCTTCTATCCTAGACACTAACCAAATGCAACCTTCATTACCAAATATTCAGAGATAAA
>Ga0325402_1005465_pt1 | contig 11900 bp, 7 predicted proteins | sample PopdelMetagenome_22_FD_207212 | JGI IMG/M metagenome (GOLD analysis project Ga0325402, IMG submission 207212) | Populus deltoides microbial communities from Bellville, Georgia, United States - Xylem-PdKOR-R3 | ecosystem: Host-associated > Plants > Phyllosphere > Stem > Wood/Secondary xylem...
TTCACCCAAAACATCCATCACAAATCAAAAATAAGAACATGTGTTTTTTTAAAACAAAATATTACCAACAATGTTTTGCACACATTAAAAGCAACTCCTATTTTAGTTGGTGATGTAGACAATAATTAATACTAGTGGTATTCTTTCCTTTTGTTGAAATGGTCGATGACTCGATGTTGCTTTGCGTACTTGATGGACTACGTGGATAGTACGATTTTTAAGACCAGAAGGCAGGATGACCTTGTCCAATCCCTCCCCCGTGCCCCTTCCTTTCCTCAGGAGTCGAGAGGTGTACGAATAGTCCCCGTCTAGCTAGCTGTCTCTTTCTAACAATAACAAGAATTCCAACGACCGACCGCGTGAAAACCGACCGCTACTAAAGAGAATCAAATTTCTACGGACAGATGATTGGCCCCTCTCGAAACTGAAAGAACATGGTCCTGAAAGAATATACATTTTAATTAAAATTTAAATTATTTAAATGAAGCTGACTGTAGCAGCTTATCCTGTAGCAGCTAGTTACAATAAAATTTATTTGAGCAAACAAATAAGGGTTCGAAATTGTCTAGTCAATTTATACAGGAACAAAACCTTCAAGATTCTTTTCCATCCTTGCATATAAACTATGATTTATGAGCAATTATCACATCGAATTTTCATTCATATTTAGAGTATTTTACCCTAGTCTCCGACTTCCATATTATTAAATTAGGTCGTCCCATTTGAATTTGAAGCAGGCAAGTTCCCCTTTCACTTGTACCTCCATGAAACGTTTTTTTTACACGAAGGGAATTTTGTACTGCGGGCGTCATGTATTCGATACCATACAAAGGAAACTTCTCAGCCCAAAATCCCGAACTTTTGAGAGTGGAGTGTGTGTCAGCGACCTCTCTTTACGCTTTAGTGCCAGAACCACGCCCAGCACGCCATTTAAGATTCCGTTCGTAGTACGGTGTTCAATTATATTTTTAAAGATTTTTAAAATTATCTTTTTATATTTAAATTAAATTTTTTAATGGTTTTAGATCAGTTGAAAATATATTTTAAAAATAATATATATTATTATTTCTCTAGCTACCGTGAGTACATAGAACATAACTGGGAAGACAAACTTATTCTTCGTCTTGCTTCTCTCTACCTCTTTCTCTCCCTATCTTTCTTGCTCTCTCCAAAAAAAAAACCTCAAACAAATTAAAATGATATAAGAAATTTTTTTTACCTATAAAAAACCACTCCATACGTCGCTCAAAGTATATAATAATTTCAGCTCTCTAAAGCGTGTAATGATTTTTCAATTAAAAAATTATTATTTTAAAAAAGAATTATATTATTATCTTCAACTAAATTTATAATTAACAACAAAACTTAGATTGAAATATTCAAATACTCCTAACTACAATGAATTAAATATCTTGCATCAAACAATACATGTGTAATTCTACCGTGCAAGAAAAAATAAAAATATCTGAACATCCCTGCCCAAAACCGCTATTTCTTTTTTTGTTTTACTCTTGGGCGTATATTGATTATCTTATAGTTTACAAAACATTAAATAGATAAAAATACCTTTAAATAAATAAGTAATGGCCAATGTACCCTGTGAATATGCCAAAATAATCCTAGTTTGAAGACATGTGATTTTTGTACGAGAATAACAAATTAATTATTACATTGTAACGGCAAATAAATAGAAAAAAGTGAGAAGGACTATAATAAATCCTTCTTTTATTTTAGTTGTTTATATATAATCATTTGTTATATAGTCCTTTAAAATTAATCATGAATGAATTTAGTAATGATGGACAAACCAAGTTTTTTTGTCTTTTTTCTTTCAATCGAAACTTTGTTTAAAAAGAATATTTCTACAATTTTGGCTTAATGGATTGATGCCTTGTGGAACGTAAGGAGGGAACAGAGTGCGCACTGAGCTGTGTAGAAGTAGCCGTGAAACTTCTACAGGACATAATGTGGTGTGATTAAAAAGGGACAGACATGTTTACATAAAATGTCAGCTCAGACACAACTCGTCCCAGCATTTCTCTACAGCTCACACAACTGTAGTGGTGAGCCGAGGAAGGCAACTAATTAACTTCGTCATACTCCACCGAGCCATTTCCTGTTTATTTCTTGGAAGCACTCAGTACTGACACAAATAATTATTGGAGTAAGAAGTGAGGGTCTATCTTCAATTAAAGAAGTATTTAATAATAATAATAAAAAACTCATTGCGGTAGTCTCGATAATAATCTGTATACATGTTTTTTAAAGTATTTTTTTAAAATATATTAAAATAATAATTTTTTTAAAAAAATTATTTTTAATTTCAGTATATTAAAATGATATGAAAACACCAAAAATTATTAATTTCAAGGGAAAAAAATAAAAAAATATTAATTTTTTTTAAAATATTTTTAAAATGTAAAAACAAATAGGGCTTTAATAAATGAATCTCATGCTGTTTATTATTGTACCCTAGAATCCAATAAAAGCTTGCAATAAATATTTTTTAGAAAAATAAAGAATAATCAAGTTATATAGTATAGATAATTTATTTAAAACTCAAAAAAGAAATTATGAATCAATCGAGAAGAAAAATAGTCTTGAGATCCAGAAGCACATTGGTCGCATGGGGTCCCTGCTTGACTTTCCTGATTCCCGGTTGCTTTTCTTCGATCGTTGGACTTGTAACCGTTGATGTTGCTTTCCTGCCTTGGTGGACGCTGAGATGGAATGATTTATAATAATACGAATTTGACCTTATTTGATTGTTGTCCTTTCATTAACTTCCGGAGTCATCAGCGTACGAGCCAGCATTCTCCTGCTAATAAAAACTCCCAAAGACAATTTCAACGACCGTGTAGAAATCCACAGAAACCCTCTCTAGAACGTTAGATACTTGACAGCCGAGCTAATTTTTGTTTGAGTTACCTCTACGGTTCTTCTACTGGATTATAATTATTTTTTTTAAATAAATATATTAATTTTTTTATTTAATATATTAAAATAATCTAAAAGTACTAAAAAAATTTAATTTAAAATAAAATAATAGTAAATTTTAATTAAAAACGTGTTAAAACCAATTCCTAATATATTTTGGTTTGGTCTTCCAGAACAACTTTTTAAGTTGGTGCTATATTGTTTGGAAATACGGTCCAACTTGTTTTTTTTTTAATTTTTAAATTTATTTTTTACTTAAAATTAATAATTTTTTAGTGTTTTTGGATTGTTTTGATACACTGATATCAAAAATATTTTTTTAAAAATAATAAAAAAATTATTTTGATGTATTTATGATTGAAAAATATTTTAAAAAATAACCACATTCCCAAACACAACTTAAAAATAATAGAACCATTTAGAAATTAGAAATTAAAAATTAAAAATTTCGGACCACTCTTTATCTATTCTATTCTTTAAATTATTTTGTAGAGTGTGATAATTTATCATTTTTTTTAACAACTGTGCTAGTAACAAAAAGAAACTAATAATTTCTCTGGAAATTGTACTGCCGATGTCATGTATTCAAGGAAACTTCTAAGGTATCGAATACAAACTTTCCAGAGTGGGAGTATATGCCAGCAAGCTCTCTTTACTCATTTAATGCTTGAGTGCTAAAGCCTAGCACAATAAGCCGCGTGCACTTCAACCGCGTGCACAATAAGCTCTCTTTACTCTTTTAATGTTTCCCACGTCACATGAAAACAAAAAAAAAAACCCTCCTCTGACACCAAATGTCCAGAACAACACTCCAAAACATCCCCACGTGCCTTTATAGCCTTCTAACCCCGTGTGCATTAAGTGTGACAGCTGGTTAGCCACGTCACTATTGCCATCCATATATACTCCCCCCCCCCCCTCTTTCTCTCTCATAAAAAAAACACAAATTCGCAGCAGAGCAGAACAAATCAAAAGAAAACATTTGACGCAGGAAGCAGAAGTGCAAAAACAGTTTAAAAAATGCAAAGATCTCCAAAGAGGCCCAAAATCAATGAAGCTCCGTCAGCGACTCTCTTTTCACCGCCGGCAGATCCACCGCTAAGATTGTCCCAAGAGCAGGAGTTGGCCGTGATGGTTGCTGCTCTCAAAAACGTAGTTTCTGGCACCGCTTCAATGGATTTCTCAAGGGAGATGAATAGTATTAATATGCCAATCATCACTTCACATCCACAATTTGGAAGTGCAAGCAATAACGGGAACGGTTTTTGCAACTCTATATTGCCTCCATCTTCGGATCTTGACACGTGTGGTGTTTGCAAGATCAAAGGGTGCTTAGGATGCAACTTTTTCCCGCCAAATCAAGAAGATAAAAAGGACGACAAGAAAGGGAAACGAAAGAGAGTAAAGAAGAATTATAGAGGTGTAAGGCAACGGCCATGGGGAAAATGGGCTGCAGAGATAAGAGATCCACGGAAAGCGGCAAGGGTTTGGTTAGGGACGTTTAACACTGCAGAGGAGGCGGCAAGGGCTTATGACAAGGCAGCCATTGATTTTAGAGGGCCAAGAGCTAAGCTTAATTTTCCATTTCCTGATAGTGGTATTGCTAGTTTTGAAGAGAGTAAAGAAAAGCAAGAAAAGCAGCCGGAAATCAGTGAGAAGAGAAGTGAATTTGAAACGGAAATGGGGAAAGACAATGAGTTCTTGGATAATATTGTAGACGAAGAGTTACAAGAATGGATGACAATGATCATGGATTTTGGTAATGGTGGTTCTTCCAATTCTTCCGGTACCGCAAGTGCTGCTGCTACCATTGGTTTTTAATTAAAGTTCCAGGTTTTGTTAATGTTAATTTAGGTGCCTAAGAATGGCAGCTGTAAGAAATTTTCGATTCTTTTGTTATTTTTCAAGGAAGAATCATCAAGTCGCTGGTCGTAGAATGTTAACTTGTACAATTCTTACTGTACAATTTAAGGAAATTTGTACTAAATTGTTGTTTCGAGTGGCATAGAGAATTAACGAGACAAAAGGTTCCGCACACACGAGTTCCTCTGTTTTTCTGCTCTGTAGTCTGTTCCCGCTCTGTTTTGAGCTGCTGCGAAAACCTGGACTGTTGACCAGGGACCCACGTCAGGTATAAACTGACAGGAAAATCTCACCTGATGAAAGGGCCACTGTGGTCCTGTGGGTTCCACTCATGTTGCAGGGTAATGTCCATTCCTCTTTCAGAAGTGACAGTGCCACCTGTACACGCAGCAACCAAGCTACGATGACTTGACCATGCTATGTAATTTAGCATGTGGGTTTTCTCTGTGGACAACAAGACGAGGAATCAATTTCCAATCTTGTTGAACATGTGTGTAAATAAACCATCACGTGTAAAAAAGAAGTTGAGCAAGCTGAAAAGAAACGAAAGATAATGGCGATGATAAGAATATCCAGAGAGTAAGAGAGTGATTAAAGTTTTTAATGGAGCCAGATACTAAATTATCACTTGATTGGTTGATTTGGTGGGGATTAGAGGTTTGCTTTACTCGAGTGATTGTGACTTTGTCTGGAAGCAGAAAGGGCCCTGCCAATAAATAATTGAGTTCAACTAAACACATGTTAATTTCACCACATTGTTTATGCAAAACGATGTGATCGTGGCAAACTTTTTTAAGTTGATATAGTGCCTCTTTCTTGTCATCTGTGCGCGTTGCATAGTGAATATAGTCTTCCTTCTTTCTTTTTTAAAAAAGAAATCAAATCAAATCGGATTGTGGTGCAAATCACTCTCTCAAGTAGATTAATTAAGCACTTAAAAAAGACTCCTAATCTTTTTCCTTGTGAAACGACAGATTCCTCTATTACACCAGCAATCTAGAATTAACACGATGATCATTTTTCTCCTTCAATCGACTACGTTGCATTTGCTTTATTGTGTCTCATCAAGTTCTTGATGTCCCTAGTTTCTCTATTGCCAGTGAATGATAGATTTGAATCTTAACTTCGCTTGGACTTGAAGGAATAACAGTATCATTATACTTATAGCAGATTTTTTTTTTTTTGTAAATCTCAATTCGAGATCCAATGATTTTAATCTGGAAAACGAAATCATCGATGCCATTAATGCTAATTATAGTCAGATATCCACTTAGTAAAGAAAGAAAGTCGAAAGCTTGGAAGAACATCAAGTTTCATAGAAAGTGCAGGTTTTCCTCTTACGGATGGATGAATAGCATGTTTGTACGAATCCAACTACATGGAGTTATATCCCTTGTGGCTATAAGGAGTTGGTTAGGGTTGATGGGGTCATCTTAGTTTTTTATTTGTTCTTTCTCCTTTTAATTTCATAACGATAAAAAAAAAAACGGATTTTTTCCGAGTACGGATTACAGAACAAGAAAAGATAATTATTCCCTCGGTAGAAATTCACAGCTAAAGCACAACCTGTGAAAATTAGGACATGAAACGCGTGTTATATTTACTCACACTGGCTTTATACCTAAAACTCATGATTCCAATAAAGACAAAAGACAAAACCCGTGTAATGTCGCCTGTTTTCACCCCCAGCTTCAATGAGAAAAAGGGAATTAATCACAAACGTTAAAATGCATGCCACGTCTAGGCGACAAGGCATAATCTAGGGGCGACCAGTCGGTGATCCCTTATCCATCTAGTAAATAGTTTACTGATAAGAAATTAATATTAAAAAGTTGGCTCTTGTGGTTTTAGGTTAGTTGTTTGTATGATTTTATGATTTATAAAATTACTTAACTTACTTATAAACTTAATAATAATAATAATAAAAAGTTTGCTTTTATGAGATTTTAGGTTTGAATTTTGTGATTGTTTATATAATTGTTAATTTTATGAAATTAGTTAAGATACATATAAACTGTACGTTCGGACATATATGTTAATAATAATAATAAAAAAATAACTGAACCCTTAAGAAAAAAAAATAAAAAAAATTTACGCTGTCACGTGCGCTGCCATTTTAAATTAGCAATGGTAAGGCGCATATTTTTATTCTCATCAACCAGGCTCCACATTCTAACATCTAAAGCTCAAACCATCTGAGCTGGAAGCCCATGTCTTAATTACCAATTTATTGATTATTCAACATCAACACAAAACATCCTTTATCTTGGTGTTTCTGAACGCGCTCAATTTCAGAGCCAATCTGTTCATATTTAGCCAAGAAGAAAAATATATCAGGATTCCTTTCCTTTCTACAATCATTCTGACCTCGGATCGTGCTTTAGAATAAAAATCAGTGAAACTCATGATAGGCCAGAAATCTTAATGACGCAATTTGCAAGAAACCAAGTTTCATACATTTATTCACCTTAAAAAACAACTATTCACAAGGTAATGGTAAGAAAACAAGATGAAAGATTCACACTAGATTCAAGTAGAAGCCACGATCAACTAGAAGATGCGGAAAATGAAGCAAATTAAACTGAAGATAGCAGAAATGAACTGTACAAATCGAAAAGAAATAAACAAGGACGGTTCAGTTTCAGCCACGTGAGCGTTTGCCAGAAAGGCTGATAGAACTGACTTTCATTGGGGTTGCCACCACCAGTGGAGCTTCTGGGGAGTCACTGACAGCATAATTCTCATGCATGAAACGGCTTTCTACAATAGACTCGTCCTTCAACACAATCTTGTAACAATAACAGCTCTTGAGACCATGCTGATTTCGGTAGCAGTCGTGAGCGCTGTTCTTCACCCGCTGGAAATCCCATATCACACTGAACTTGCCCACCGTCACGACTAGGTGACGCTCTTGTTTACCATTCTCGGTGACCTGAAAGATAACATTGAACATGAGACAAACGCATAAACCAATAGAGTCCATTAATATCAGGGCATAACAGGATGACAAGCAATTGCAAACACCCGACTCAGGACCATAAACGGGTTAACACTTGTAGATTAATGTGAGGATTTAGACGCTTTTCTCCACTACATTAAGTGGATAACATTGGGGAAATCACATTAACATGAATGTCCAAAGAGTTCACATGGTGAAACAAATTCTATATTTCCATGAATTGATTATGCCATCAACTTCATCTTGCTTGATAAATCCAATTTTTTCAACTCCACGGACCATTTATTAAAGTAATGTTTATGCTATCAGTTGACAGTTTAAACCTTCTATTTCTTTCTCTGTCTTATATCTCTATCAATTTACCGTTACTTCTCTACACTGAAGGTTCACCGGGACACTGATATAGGAGAAAGAAAGAACAAATGCATCCAAGCTACAAAATTCATTACAAAATTGGAACACAATAAAGATTTACCAAGTATCATGAATATATTGTTTTCTAGCAAGATAACTAACATGGTTACTATGAAACTTATCAACCATGTTTGCTAATTCATGAAATTGCCTAGGACACTTGAAAGCATTAGCCAGTTTGTGTGGATGCTATTCCCATAGAGGTTGAAATGGTGGTTATGCTAAATTGATTTTACTCTATGCATCATAATAGGCGATTGCAAAGCCTGCAAGATTGACTTATCATGTTTAGCAAAAGGATTTCCGTATGCATACACTAACAAGAGCACATAAATTGGAAGTGAAATGTAAACTCAAGACAGTCTTATGGTGGTTCTTGCTGTTTAAGGATTTTTCAGCTTGAAAAACAGATAGCATGAAGCACAACTTCTGCGAGGATCTTATTTATGGCCCAATTAAATGCACTTCGTGTGTGTATTTAAATAATGATCAGAGAATTATCAAACTGAACACAATTGCCACATATTAATTAAAAGCGGTAGCCAGTTTAAAGTAACAGTAAATAGCACATAGCAACCAACAACAAAGGCATATAAACGCAATAACAAAAACATACTGCAAAAGCATTGACAGGTATGTGTGCTTACCCATGAGAAATGGCCACCGTGAAACTTATTATTCGCACCAGCCAAATGTGAATCCAAAGGAGTCAGCTTCAACAATCTTGGAGCTGGTATCTTATTTCCCATTCTACCACCAAAACCAGTCCTAGTCTTTCCATCCTTATCTGTAAACAGGGTGCAAATGAGGATCAAATACGTATCAGTTGTCCCCAACACCCATTTACCATCATATGTAACATCCACATGAGTGATCGGTGAACCAAGTCCTGGAAAAGCCGTCTTAGCCTGCCTCATTGATGTCTTGGAATACAACCTAATCTTCCCATCACGTGATCCGACAACTATTGATCCATCACCCGTACTAGCAAAGCACTGAAAATTAGTCCCTCTGGAAAACTGATGCCCCTGACTCCAATTCAAAACCGGTGAATCACCACCCTTAACAATATCCTGCACTATCCCTCTCCTATCCCTCATATCCCATTGACACAACCTATTATCATCCAACCCCAAAAATGTACTCTCCGATGGATCCAATTGCGACCCTTTAGTGTCATTTGTTATATCCCTCATGGTAATTTCTGTCCCATCTTTCTCAAACTTCCACTCAGTCACAATCTTCCCTGTCTCAATATCAAGGTGCTTAATCGCAGTTGAATGTGGCTTCCCTTCCTTCAATGGACTCATTAACATCATATTCGTCTCCGCCCTCATTAACATTGCCTTCTTTGGCGTAGATTGCTCCAAACTAGACCCTTCACTCCTATTATTGTCAAACTTCACACAAATACCCTTCCCATAAATCCCTTTATTATAATTCCTAAGAACTTGAACACCCAAATCATTAACCAAAAAACTATTATCTAAAGCACCTAAACTCAAACTTTGCACACCCCCATTCGCTGCCTCCTCAAACTCCTCCAATAAATCCTGATTAACACGCACTGGCTCTTCCTCCTTCTCCTCCACTGCATCTTCCCACATCGAATCATCAGCTATTTCAGGCTTAAGCCAACCAATAAACTCCTTTGAATAAATTTTCAACTTATTTTCTTCAGTAGCATTAAGCCCGTGAACATTTTCAAACAAACAATCTTGAAACAAACTTAAAAACTTCCTGTACTCCTCATCACTAAAAAATCTCAGAGCCCAAACACCATTATTCACAAAATCGACTCGCCTTTGATCACCAAACATTTTCAATTGCATTTCCGTCGAAATCCTAGCTTTCACTTTAGACCCCACTTTCAAAACCCAAAAAGAATTCCCATCGCCTTCCTTGTCATCATGATCAGAATCAGAATCATCAGGGCCGTTAGTTTTGATGAATTTGTAAGAAGTGAGTTTATCAGAGAGGATCCATTTAGCATTTGGCGAGTCACCGCCTATGTGGAGGTAGAGCTTGACGGTGTTGAGGGTAGTTTGGGAATCTGAAGGGTATTTGAGTTTGAGGGATTTGAGTTTGGAATCGATTTCATCCAGGGTTTTTTTGGACGAGGAAGTGGCTTGTGGGGTTTCCTGGCGTTCAACGGCGTCGTAATGGAATTCTTCTTCTTCTTCTTCTACTTCTTCTTCTTCTGATTGGTATTCTGATTCCGTATCTGAGAATTCTTGGCCTTCACGGCTTTGAGAGGTTCCCATTTTTGCTTTGAGCTCTTGGAAAAAGAGAAATGATGTTCTTGGGATTAGTGAATCGAATAAAAGAGAGACTGGTGGGTTTGGAATATGATCTATCTGACGGAGAGAAGATAAGATAAGAGAGTGGAATTTTCAGATTTGTGTTGATTGATGGATTAGACTGATCTCTTGGAGGCAGTTATGGGTTTTATTTATAGAGGATCTTTATTGACCGGTTATATCGGTTTTAATTATAGATTTAGTTTTTTGCATTGATGCCCTCAGGTCTATTATATTTGTATTGGTGGCTTTTTTAAAAAACATCTAGCAATTTGCAAACAAATTTTGAATTTCATGGTTCGAATGCCCCCCCTTCCCCCCTTTTGTTTGGGAACTCATACTACTCTATGCTCTTCTAGGACACAAACAGTAATTTGTAATAATGGCTTGTAATAATTTTTTTTACATGAGAAAAAAATCTAAACAACAAGAATAATCTTATAATCTAGAGAAAATAAATGATATTATTCAAATCATGCTTGTACTTTGAATAAATTATATTTTTTAATCTGATTTGTATTGAAGTTATTTATTTTCATAGACATTGTCAAGAAAATATAAAAAAAGAGTTAGCTATCAATAAAATAGATAACTTTTATGTGTTATAATATAATTGAACAAAGTATTTTAAATTATTTTCAATTAAAATAAGAAAATTGATCAATTTGAAAAAAATTAAAATATGTAACTCATCCAAAGAAATATGAAAAATATAAAAAACAATAAATGGTGACTTCATAATGTTGAATTTTCTTATGATTTCCATCGAACAAACGAAGGTGAGATCATGGATGCATTATCGCATAGGGAGGGTGTAAAAAGGATGCTTCGAGTAAAAGAAAGTAGACCTGCGAAAGCATTAAAGTTAAGGGGCCCCAAAGCAAAAACGCCCCACCTTTTGTCATCTGCAAGACTACCGGCTATCGATTGTTACACTTTAGCGTCGAACAGACGTCCGCAATTTACTTGGCATCGAAGACACCGAGGTTCGCTTGTAAAGGTTGCCACGTGTTGTCCCCGTGTTTGGATCGTGTCATAAGAGAAACTTTAAACGTGGTTAAGAAATATCCTATCTGTCATTAGTATTTTTTTAATCACTAACAGTACCACACATCTTCCTTAAGATGAGAAAATTAACCCTAAACAAAATTTTAATTCAAAAGTTAGAAAGAGGACCTCATCTTTTTTCCGCACATTTATTTGAATCTCGTGATGGCGCGATTCCCTTAATACCGATTAACTATATTATCACCGCCCTGCGCTATAGCCTATAGATGAGATTATTCTTTTTAATATAAAAAATATCAAGATATTCTTAATTGTTTTCGAAAACAAATTACATGGAGAATAATTTAATGATACCTGATTAACTTAACTTGATATATTTATAAATAATTTGAATGATTAATACAAATATAATTTGATTT
>Ga0325402_1005467_pt1 | contig 11898 bp, 9 predicted proteins | sample PopdelMetagenome_22_FD_207212 | JGI IMG/M metagenome (GOLD analysis project Ga0325402, IMG submission 207212) | Populus deltoides microbial communities from Bellville, Georgia, United States - Xylem-PdKOR-R3 | ecosystem: Host-associated > Plants > Phyllosphere > Stem > Wood/Secondary xylem...
AAAAAAAACCATGCTCGTTTGAGAATGATAGTAGAAAAAATGAATGAGAAAAGGCTGGCAGTACTGTTATTTATACCTAAAGGCCAAAATTGCTAGCATTGCCATGGTGGATTCCTTCTTTGATAGAGTTTGTTACGATGAGTGGTGAAAGTGCACCAAAAGCTGCTCCAATTATCCCCATATCGAGCCGGATGATGCTATCCAACAACAATGGTCACATAAGGTGCCCTCACTCTTGTAAACTTTAATTACAGAACGTTGCTCCTTTTACTTGGCATCCATGGCCAATCCTTCAATAAAGTAAACTTCGGGATCATGTATAGCTAGCGAGGAAGTCACCAGCCGCTGAACCCTTTCCATTAACACAGCTAATTAATAAGACCCTTGTGAAAACCAGCCAAGTGAAAGGAATTAATGGACCATGTGAAGGGCAAGCTACAGCACCCTGCTAGAAATTATAGGGGCGTGGTGACTTAATTTGACCAGCAAAAGCTGTTATGTGAGCATACATACATGTCCTTTCAAGTGGAATAACGCTTCTTATTCAACTTATATGCAATGAGAGACAGAATTTGGGGATCATCGGGGGTTAGATTTCTACCTGGATTGGAGGTTTAAGCACAAGGGAGTTTCCAGTAAGTGGTGCAAGAGCAATTCTCTACATAGCAAGGGTGACAGGATAGTTGAATTGTGGGATAGCCTGCAAAACCTTGTGGAATCTGCATGCCACTGTCAATCCAAGTAAGGCCAGAGTCGAGTGCGGAATGTGTATAAAATTGGCGTTGGGTAAGGTATTCAGTGGGTGAAATGATAGATACGATGATTATGAATGCCATAAAAAACCTATCCTGAATGGTTCTTATCTAGGTTTACATGATAAATTCACAAAGTTCTCGCATTCGATCTTTTTTTTTTTTCTTTACATCAATTACCGTTTGCCTTTCACTGGAGACTTGGAGCTACTTTGACCTTTGGTTTTCTTTGTCTTTGGTTACAAGATTGGCCTACTCTATCCAGCTCGGGAGAGGAGAGAGAGGGGGGGAGGGAGAGGGGAGAGAGGAACATGCTCTTTCTCTTCAACCGAGCAGGTACAGAAAGCCACTGGTTTGATATAAAAAAGTCCAAAAACCTTGGGTTTGGCCTTACATGTGCTTTGGATGCACCCAAGTGCTGTGTCACTGAGAGACATGCATCAGTTCTTACTGTGCTCGTCTTTGATGGGTTTCTCTTTTAGTTCATGGTTTTTGCTTGAGTGGTTGGTGGTGGTGGTGGTGGTGGTGACCGGTGGGCATTGCCTTTTCACCGATTTGCCTAGGCTCTGTCAACAGCTACACAAACCAATAAAGAACACCAGAGCAAGGAGAAGGAAAGGAAGGAAAGGAAGGAAAGAATAAAGATAGAGTAGCCTTTAAACTTATTTATTTACTAATTCAATTAAACATTTCTCGCTTTATTTAAACGCGACAATTACTTTGCCTTGACTGGAAATAACTAAGTTTAAGGACGTTGATTTAATATACCGTTTCATTTTACCGAAAAAATTTAATTTTTTAATTTTTAATTAATATTTTTAAATCTTTTTAATATATCAATGTTAAAAATATTTTTTTAAAAATAAAAAAATATTATTTTATTATATTTCCAAATAAAAATTATTTTAAAAAGTAATTAATATCATATTTTTAAATATCTTTAAAAATATGTCACCTCTTGTATCTCACCCGACGATCTTACAAATAAATATTTATCTAAAATAATATAAAAATATGTCATTTTATTAAAATACTTTAACTTTAACTTGTATTATTCTGTTAAAATTTTTAAATTTCTAAGCTATTTTTTTTTTTAAATCCAAATTTGAGTGAAGTTCCAACTTCCAAGTCAATGGCCAGTTCCACCCAATACCAGCTCTCCACATCACCAATACCCCACCTGTCATCTTCCCATTGGCTCAACGCATGTCACTAAACGCAGTTAACCCCCCTCCCCCTCCTTCTCCTCCTTCCTTTCTCTGCATCTCATCCCCGTATCCATAAAAAAAAACCAAAATAAAAAAGAAATCTCTAAATCTGATTAATCACCGTGGCTTCCTCTGGCCAGCAATCCCTCTCGAGAAGAAAACCCTCTTCATCATCTTCATCATCACAATCACGATCACAGCCGACTGCAACTAGAATCGTGTACAGAGAAACACTAATCCCTTTCTGGCAACAAAACTGGTTCATTGCTCTACTCTTCGTCATGGCTCTTGCTTTCTTCGGTCTCTCTATCTTCCTCTTCCTCAATCTTGATCTTGACGGCGCTTCCTTCTCCCCTGCCTCCGCCGCCTCTGATTCCGGTCTCGAGGTCAGATTAGTTGTTTTGCTTCTTTTTAATTTTGAGCAAATTTTAAATGAGTCCCTAATTGAGAAAATAGATGAGCTGAGAGAGAGACTAATTTGAGCTTAATTTTGAGGAATAATGTTTAATGGGTTCGTATTCAGATCAAGAACTAAGAGTTTTTTGAAACCTTTTGGTACCCAATTCGGGAAATTAAATTGTTCAGGAACTGAAATTGAGGTTTCGAATAAAGTTGGGGTCCTAATGAATTTTTGGTTTGTTTTAGATTACTTATGGGAGTGTTGTTAAGCTGATGCACGAGAGGACGAAGTATCGACTGCATTCACATGATGTGCCATATGGCTCTGGAAGTGGGCAGCAATCTGTTACTGGGTTTCCTAATGTTGACGATGCTAATAGCTATTGGGTATGTAACTCTACATATCTCTCTGTTTTTCGGCTCTTTGTTTTGTTTTGTGTGTTTTAATTTTCATTTACTTGGCTACCATGGTATGGGCTATGAGTTTTTTATAACATTTTTGTATTTGGAAGTAATTAGTGATTGAAAGTAGTTCAAAATGTATAGTTTCGTGTCTCAATCGTACATCTTTAGCTTTCCTGAATAGGTATTTGGATTTGTGCAAGCTTTTAGTTTTATAAAAATAGTTTTCTGCTACTCATGAGGTTATGATATTAATACTGAGAAATTTGGTTCGTGCTGGTGAAACTTGTGCTTGCTTAATGGCATTTTCATTGTGGCAATTTTCGGACAGTGAAAAGAATCTCATACAACATTTATTAGCGAATACAAAGACACAGTTGACCTTTAATTTTCAAGTAACATCTTTGAATTTTTACCAAATAAAAAGGGTAGTTTTGTTACTTTACCAAAAAATGATTGTAGAATGGCTTTTTGGTGTGGAGATGGCAAAACCCTTTTTTTTATTTTGGTTGGTAAACCGTGGATGGATGATTGGATGTTCTGTTGTTGTATTTGATGAGATGGAAGTTCTATTTTGTAGATTGTTAGGCCTCAGCCAGGGACAAATGCTAAACAAGGCGACTCCATTAAAACTGGGACAATTATCCGTTTGCAACACATGAAGACTAGGAAGTGGCTGCACAGTCATTTGCATGCATCCCCAATCTCTGGCAACCTAGAGGTTAGTATGGGTTTAACTGTTCTGCATCTGTTTCTATTGCCTTTCATGGACTGTTGAATCTGAATAGCCAAACTTGTATATAATAATGGCATTGGATATTATGGTTCATTATGCACATATCTACTAAATGAAAGTATGGAAATGATTTGATATCAGAGATTAGTTGATTGTGGAGGCCCCTGTTTTATGGGAAAAGTATGGAAATGATTTGATATTAGAGATTAGTTGATTGTGGAGGCCCCTGTTTTACGGGGAGTATCACTGCCTTTTCAGATGAAAGATTTCATTGACCTGAACACTCACATTGACTTTCAGTTTCTGTCCTGAGGGGAAAAACGCATTGAATATTCTGTAGTTAAATGGCTTGATGAAGAAGTATTGATGTTAATCACTGTGTTGTGTAATGGTAATTTTACTTCAGTGACCATAGAATAACTTAATGGACTGTTAAACATGTATATTGTATGAATGACACAATCCTCTCACTTTGCTTGGTGTAGGTTAGTTGCTTTGGGGGGGAGAATGAATCTGATACCGGAGATTACTGGAGGTGAACCTATATAACATTCTTTCAAGTTTTTCTTATGCCTTGAACTTCTTTGTCTGGAAACTCATGCTACCTTCCTTTTCCAGGCTTATGATTGAAGGGAGTGGAAAGACATGGAAGCAAGACCAAAGGATTCGTCTTCACCATGTTGACACCAATGGCTACTTGCATAGTCATGACAAGAGATACCAACGAATTGCTGGGGGGCAGCAGGAGGTAATAAAAAGCATTGCAGATAGCACTAGTAACATTTTTGAAGCTTGTCTTTAGAGACTTTAAGTTTGCACCTAGCTGTTATTTTTTTTCCCTACAACAGCCCTGGAACCATGCGTGTTTGGTTAACTTGACTGAACTAAAATCCTAACGGGCTTCTTGGGGTGGTGACTAATTTATCTATGAAAAAGGAGAATAAACTTTGGCAGATACTCATAGTGGTGTTTTGTTTTTCGGCAGCAGAGGACATCTTACAGAGATCATGCTGCTTTTTTAAGTTTTCGTAATTAATTCTTTTGTATACTTCCTGATCTATTTGCTAATATAGGTGTGCGGTGTCCGAGAAAAGCGTGCTGACAATGTTTGGCTGGCAGCAGAAGGCATATACCTCCCTGTTACTGAAAGCAAGTAAACATGATTATGGATTGGCTTTGCAAAAACAACAACCTGCGTCTTGATATCATTGGTGGCTGGTGCCTGTTCTTACATTAGCTGTAGATGTTCCATTAAATGAGGATATATACGACACCAAAAACTGATTAAATATGCTTTGCATGAAAGCATGAAACCTTTTGTATCTGAAGAAACACTAATTTAGCTTCTTTTTTTTAATTTGTTTCTGAATACACATGAGCAATTTAAATGCCTTTGAATTTTACAGATTAAGGAGGTAATGCTAAAGTAGAAGAATTGCAATTTACGATTTAGTAGAGCTTGAGGTACATTTCCAAAGATCTTAATTTGTGCGTGCCATCTACACTGATTCAAGCTTGTCTGGGAAGTAAAAATGCCCAATACAGTGATGCCCTTATCCCAGTTATGGATACATGGGATCTGCTTGAGCCCTTTGTGAATGGGTAGGCGTGCATGTTTACACGAAGCAAATCTGCTATTACTACACCATTTCACCTTGTGAAGCTAGAGCACTTTGCCTAGTGAAAATCTTTGCATCTTGCATGCTTTTTTGAGTTTTAATGTTTAAAAGATTGGTGTTGAAGTTAGAACCATGTCAATCCATGAGCATAAGATTGTTTCTTGTTCTTTTCCTGTTATCCAAGAACTTGATTTATGATACTTTTGCTGGGCATGCCATGCTGTAATGGTGATATATATATATATTAGTAGCAGCTTGATTTTCCCATGTTCTTGGCTTTTATTACCCTTACATTTTATTTCAAAAATGACCATGAGGTAAAAAGAAGAATTACCCCAATTTGTTCTTACATTTTTTTTTTTTTTTATCGTTATTAGATATTTTTATCTAAATTAATGAACACGCACCTGGACGAGACTCAAACCTTACCTCATTTATTAAGAAAAAAACCATAAAAAAATAAATTTTAATATCACATTACAAGTTTTTTTTTTAAATAAATTAAGTGGAGTTTAAGTCGTGCAGATACTAGATCAAGCTTGTTTGAATTGGAAAATTAGAGAAGTTTGGAAGATTGAATGAGAAAGGCTTTAAAAATAAGATTGAAAATAAAAATGTATTATTTAATTAAAAATATTTTTTAAAAGCGAAACAAGTATTTAAATGTATATATATAGAAAGTTAATGCCTGTCGGTGGCAGACAGGAGCATTGACACAGAATGCTCTGCTGTGGGACGGTGATGCAACCACCCTTGAAATGCAGACCGTGGCCTGAAAGCTGCCAATCTCTCTCTCCTTGATCTAAGCATTTCGAGGCCCACCAAATCGGACGGTTTGATCAGCAAATTGACAGATCATATTTCACTAGGAGGAGGAGCGGGGAGGACCCCATATAATATGGGGTATGCTCTCTGCAAGGACAACCGTCCTTGCTCACTTGACTGTCTTGATTTATGATCTCTTGCTAAAGTCATGGACATTATTGCATTATAATACATGGAAGTAGTGTGATATTAGTTTTTTTTAAGTATTTTTTATTTGAAAATTGATTAAAATAATATTTTTTTAATTTTTAAAAATTATTTTTAATATTAGTAAATTAAAATAATCTAAAAATACTAAAAATATATTAATTCTAAACTAATAAAATAATTTTAAAAAATCACTTTTAAAATAAAATATTCGTGAATTTTCTGAGTTAACCTACTCAAACAAATTGTATTTAGAACGTGTTTGTTTTTTGCATTCAAAAGGTGTTTTTTAAATTTTTTGAAATTTTCTTTTACTTCAAATTATTATTTTTTATAATTTTGGATTGTTTTGATATGTTAATGTTGAAAATAATTTTTTTAAAAAAAATATTATTTTAATATATTTTTAAGCAAAAAAAAACACTTTAAAAACAACTATTACTACAATCTCGAACACTATCTTACTAATTATGGTGTTTTTGTGATTGCAAATTGAAAAATTAAGTTCTAAAAAGTAAAAAATTATAGTTTTTTTAACCAATATTTCAAAAAAGTTTTTAATGAAACATATATAAAATTATAGTGTTTATTAATTAATCAAACACTTTCAAATATCACCCCAACACAACTAAGCTTAATCAAAGTATACTTTAATATCATGATAGCAATTATTTTTTAAAGTGTTTTTTACTCGGAAATGCATCAAAATAATATTTTTTTATTTTTAAAATTTATCAACCCTTTAAAATAATCTAAAACCATAAAAAATTCAATTTTAAACCAAAAAAATTCTTTTTTTTTTTTTTGAAAGGGAGCAATGAATCTTCCTATATTTTGTTTTTTCTTTTGATTATAAGTTTACATAACCAATGCCAGGACATTTGTTGTCAGATTGCAGAACCTTCTAGTTGGAAGAAGTTAGAAACATCAATTTAAGAGGATGGGCTCTTTTATTTGCTAGGATGCTAAAAGACTCCATGGTAGGCCAGACGGCATCCTACTGCTACAACGCTGCTTGCATTGCATTTGACCAGCTTAATCACCAGACTTCCCATACCCCAAAAGCACTAAGCAGAGCAAGTTCATCTTTTTCACCCTTTTTTCATGATTAGGGCAAATTCATCTTTTTGTCAGACTGGTCACCGATGAGTGAAGAAAGCAACTAGCCCCACTCCCCCTTTACTCTTTTATTTTTTGGGGATTCCCTTCACTTGTGGAGTCTTTTCTTTTCGTCATAACCTAATTTACTGCTGTGTAGGCAAGGGATTCATGTCTGTAAGAGAAGGAAAAGAGTTATTTCTTGGAGATCTACCCTAATTTATTTAAATCTGTAAATTAATTTAATGGCGGATGGAGAATAGTGACATTTAATTCTTCTGGCCAGTTGTTGAGATAAATCATAATGGGCCATTGTGACTGTATCTGTCATAAGAAGCTGCAGATCTACCTGTTGAGGCAGGCAAGCAGTAAATATACGACTAGAACTCACTCACAAACCTGCCCACCATAACTCTCAACAATCCCCTGTATCTTTCTCAGTTATAAAGGGATCGTTATAGTAGCTAGACCTCTAGTATTCAGCAGCAGCAGCCCCAACTTCCTAAAATTGACCACCTCATAAGAGGAGAGCTACACTACAAGTAGCGGTCCTTTTTCCCATAAACTGTATTGGCTACACACCTAATGTAGTTTATTGTCTCCATCTTCTCCAGCAAAGCATCCTCTGGCTCTTTTAACATTAAGAAAATGGACCCCTGCCCAAATTATGGAGATGCACAACATAGTTTATGATCTACCATCTCCTCAGCTGTCAGCGTCATATAAGAAAAAACAGAATTAATTGCCCTTGATTCATTCACCAACAAGCTACTGCTTCCAATAACTTTCATTGATGACTATAAATCACGAAAAAGAAGCGTGCCAAATGTGAACTTTTTTCCAATGTGTAATCAGGTTGCAAGAGGTGTAACTGGAGACAATAATTTCATAATGATGCAAAGCACTCCATAGGATGGACCCCAAATCTAATCCGCCGTCGATGTCCATCACATCCGGCCTATGGACATCGGCAGTTCCCTAGAATTTTATGGGTTTATGAGAAAAATTCAGTTCGAAGTTTCAACTCGCTTGCTGCGGACGCAAATGGAGCTGTAAGTGCTTGCATGCATAGAATAAGTTATCCAAGATTGTACAGATAAGTGCTAATATTACAGCAGAATATATTTACAACAAAGCAGGCCAACAAGAAAAGCTGCAGGACAGGGAAATGATAAGGTATAGCATAAAAGATTACAAAATGACCATACCCCACCATGCAATATGATGTAAAATATGAACCTTGTGGGGAGCAAAGTTGCACAGGTGCTACACGCAGTACAGCTAATCTCAGATTCTTCTTCCTCTGCTGGCCTGTAAAATATATCAGTAAACCAGGTCAATGCACATGTTGTGCAGCAAGTGAAAAATACTAATCAAATGAATGAAGGGATTACTCTCCAAGATCTCACAACAAGAAGTAAAAAATTCAATCAATTCTGAAAGTCCAAAGATTCTTGTTTAGAGCTTGAATAAAAAAACATTACTGATTAACAAGATGACAGATTCGAATAGGCAGTGAATAGCCAGGCCATAAATATGTGCAAAAGAATATCACTGACCCCTCTTTCAAGACAGATGTAACATGGTGGGAATATAAAAATAAGGGCAAGGGGCCAGAAGGGTGGACAAAAATGTACTGCAAGGGTTGAAAATGACCCCCCTTGATTGTGGGGATTCTCCATAACAATGTCTATCTAGCAGGCAATGACAAAATCATCCCTCTGATTTTTCCAAATTTCCAGGTCATGCTATGCTACTGACAGGAAGCAACTGTAGGAAAAAGATCTCACCATTTCATGGTTGTTTTTAATTATTATATCACAAGCATTCTGCAAACAGACTTAAAAGTCAAAGTAGATCTCAATGGAAGGATTTGTAACTCATCCAAGCACCAAAAACTGAACTTTTTTACTAAGTTTCTGATTAACTATATAGTAAATTTCAACATATGGTGGTATTTCATACATTACTACTGCCACTAGGAGAGTAGAAGGTTTTAAGATAATGAAAAGAAACACTAACTTCAAGTTGCTCCTCTTCAATCCTTTTGTGATTGATCCAATGTCCTCAAAATGGTAAACTCTTGGAGGTTGAACTTGATGTGAGGGACTTGAAATGTTCTGATGGAACAAAATCTTGCGGCAAATTGGCCCTCTTGACGATTCTCCTCATATTGTTCTGCAAACTCTGCTGGACTAATTGTTTCACAGCTTTCTTTTCCTCGCTCATCATATCTTCTGTCTCCTCTAGACACTCCTTTGAAACGAGGTTGGGGTTTGAAGAAGATGATGGAGTTCCATAAATAGGAGCAGACACTGCTGCACCCATATTGCCACCATAATTCCCCGAAACTTGTTTCCCTTTATCAACCCTCAAACATTCCAAGATCCTTGAAGCCCTCTTCTGCGCCAAAGTACTACCCAAAAGCGTTAATTCAAGCAAGGATGATACGATTCCTGCCTCAATCATGGCCTGTCTATCTCCATATGCTTTGTGTGCCATCACCATCAATATGTAAGATGCCTTTTCTTGGCAACCTGGTGAATCGGTCCAATTCAAGACATCAACCAAAATAGGGAAAGCATCTGGCATGGCGCTAATTGCCTTTCTACCTTCCGGGGTTGATACTGCATTGCTCAAAATTGAAAGAACTCTTTCACTCACTTCCATGTCTCCCAGCGAACCCATCAGAAATGAGATCAAATCTGTTTCTAGAATAAATGAGATGTTTGATGGGGATATCGAAAGATTGTACAGAGCTCTAAGAGCATCTTGTTGTGCTTGGGACCTATTTTTGTGATCCAAATCCTTGAGGGAATTCACCAAGAAGGGGATTGCACCCGAAGAGCCGATGATCGGTTTATTCGAATCCAATGCACTCAACCCAAGAAAATTCGCCACTATCGCTTCAGATACAGATGGATTTGCAGCATTTGGAGATTCGATGATCTTTAGCATCTTGTGAACAGCTCCTGCTTTAACAATGGCAGCTTTGTTCCTGCAAAATTTTGTTAACAGAACCATATTTAGTCCACATTAGTGTAAAAATAAATGCAAAAACTGTTTCAAGAAAATAACATGGAAGATGACTTGTCAAAATCAAATCATATAACATGTTAATAATAATTAAAAAAAAAAACAGAAAACAACAAATGCGAGAAAATGACACTACATTCTTGATCTAAAAAGCAAATTAATCCACGTAATTCAGTCATGTATAACTAAAGGAAACAGCGACTTCAAATTATTCTTTAACACATCCAGAACACAGAAAAAGACTTCTCCTTTTATCAAATTAGGAGCCAGAACATTAAAAAAAAAATTCAATCAAAACAAAACAATGTACAAACTGAGAATGCTATCAGAAAAGGACTTCGAATTAACATCAAATCAACCATTGAAATCCAAAACCAAAAAACGAAAAACCTTTACTCATCAAAATCAATCAAAACACAGAAAGCATCTTCTCCTTGAAACAAAATCACAAATTGAGAAAGCCAAAATCCCACTTCAAGAGACCTCGATTGACATCAAATAAACCATGGAAACCCCAAATTACTTACAAAATTTGAGAGCACAAAATCTAACTTTGAAAAAGACAATCATTAATCTTGAAAAAAAGACCAAAAAAATGGGGATACTCACACATCATTTCCGATCCCAAGATTAAGCAAAGCATAAAGAGCATCGATTTGACACTCAAAGTCCTCCAAATCAAGCATTCCAACAAGAGGAGGAATAGCTCCTAACATAGAAAGAGTAACTCTTGCTTTCCCATCTTCTTTACACAACAACCTTACATTACATGCAGCTTCTCTTCTCTTCACTCCTTCATCAACTTGCAATTCTCTAACAACCTTTTTCATCCCTTCCAAAACCTCAACTTTCTTCCTGGTCTCACTCTCACTCTCCGCCTCCGCCATACTCAACAGATCTGACAACTTCTCTGATTTCCCATTTCTTACTTTAACTCTTCCTTTCTCTCCTTCAACATTCAAGCTTTGCTGATTCCCGTTTTCTTCTTTTCTTGAATTAATAGTAACACTAAGCGTTGTCTTGTTCTGTTTCTCTCTTGAAACATTAGCGGTGGCATTGGTAGCGGTGGTGGTGAAGGAGGGGATGTCATCTTCGTAATGGCGATACCGTGAGCTGCCACCACAGCTGACAGCATCAAAAATTTTGCGGGAGAAGGCTGTCCATAGACGGGAATGGTGATTTCCGGTGGCGGTGGTGGTGGTAGAGGTGTGGTCGAGGAGTAAAGAACCTATGTTGTTGGTGTGACACTTGGCCATTGTTGGAAAAAGAAGCTGTACTCTACATTGCTTAGTAAGACACACAAACTGTCTAGTTCTACAGATAGACACACACACTCGCACTATAAGAGAACATGTAGAGAGGGAGGTGGGGTTCGGTTATTCTGGTTTGCTTGATTTCAGAGAGAGATAGAGAGAGAGAGGGAGGGAGAGTGATTTTTATAGCAATAAAAGTTGTGAGAGAGAGGGAAGGAGGAAAGGTCATGTTAAGGATGTGTTTGGATGGTTTTTTAATAGAGGAAAGAACTAAGAAGGACAATTTTTTAAGCTAGGAAATATAGTATTAAAAATTTAATGCTGTTTTATTTTTTGGTATTTTTTTTAATTGAGCAAGAATTTTTGGGTAGGTTGACTTTGGGTGTGTGGGTGGGGCTACGAGGGATTTAAAGAAATTATCAT
>Ga0325402_1005468_pt1 | contig 11897 bp, 6 predicted proteins | sample PopdelMetagenome_22_FD_207212 | JGI IMG/M metagenome (GOLD analysis project Ga0325402, IMG submission 207212) | Populus deltoides microbial communities from Bellville, Georgia, United States - Xylem-PdKOR-R3 | ecosystem: Host-associated > Plants > Phyllosphere > Stem > Wood/Secondary xylem...
TCATCCACTTACAAAAGATGTCTCCCACTGCTGTAAAAGACGTCATCCACTTACAAAAGGTGTCCCCCACTACTGCAAAAGGGACCGTCCACTTACAAAAGATGATTCCCACTACTACAAAAACAAGGACTCCCCTCCTCTATAAAAAGGGGCCTTTTCCATTACAAGTGGAGCAAAATACAACTATTTATCTTGCTTCTGTGCAAACGAATCATTTTCTTTTGTATTCTTTGTATCAATTCCCAAAACTTGTAACCCATATCTCCTAAGAAATTATCACCAGCTTTGTATTAATACAAATTTCAATTTGAAGGTCCATTTCTTTAAACTTTTATATGCTTGTATTTACATTCCTTTAAATTTTCTTGCAAATTAAGTGTATATATATATTGTTTAATTTAAGCAATGCATGTTTAAGTAAGAATGTTTTTTTTTTTTGTGTCCTAGGTCAGTTCATGGCCAAAATAAGCTTAGAGGATCCAATTTTGAATCCATATTACATGAACATGTAATTTGTTTTAAGTTGATAGTTTTTGGATTTGTTACCTCATGCATGATTTTGATGCTTTGATGTTATTTGTTATTTTTTAGATTCAAATATGTTTGTGTATGATAATGTGACATGTTAGGATAAAGATAACATGTTTTAAAAGCCAAAAATGCCCATTTCTGAGGCTTGGAAGTATTGAGTAGTAGCTGGGTTTTTGGGCATGTTCTTCGTGTTTTCTAGAAGAACATTATCTTAGCCCTATGATTTGGACCAATTTTGGTCCATTTCTTTGTAGTTAACCATTCAGGCAACTTGATTAGTTGATAATTTAAGATTTATTCACATTAATAGCAAGTTTTTGATGGACTTTAATCTTAGGGTTTCAGTTTTGAACTGAAACCCATTTTGACAAAATCATGTTTATTATTTGATAATTGAAGTGAATGGATATTAGATTATTGATCCTTGCATGATTTCTAAGATGTAGATGCCTTTTGTTTGACCGTATCTGGTCTGACTTAGACTTCATGTTGCTCAGTTTGGTCTGGGCATGTTCTTCGTGTTTTTGGGAAAAACCTTGCTTTAGAACCTTGATTCGAACCAATTTTGATCCATTTCTTTGCACATAACCCTTGTTTATGCTTTGATTAGTAAATAATCTAGGGCTTATTGTATCAATAACAAGTTTTGATGGATTTTAATTCCAGGGTTTCGGTTCAAAACCTATTTTGACAAAATCATAATGTGTTAAGTTATAATTGAAGTGAATGGTTACTAGATTATTGATCATTGCATAATTTCCAACATGTATGTGCCTTTGTTTTGATCGTATCTAATATGATTTGGGTTTCACATTGCTGAGTTTAGGTTTTTGTGTTCTTCATGTTTTTTTGTGTTTGATCTATTTTATTCAAGAGTTTCTGAGTTTTTTTGGCGTTTAATCCATTTTTTTAGCTTCGGTTTTGTTTTTTGGTTGTTTTGAGGTCAAACCAGGATTTTGGGTTTGGTTTATGGTTGAACCAAAACTTTCAGGCCAACCTAGTGCGGTCAAAATTGGGTCAAAGGTTTAAGATTATGTTTGGATTGCCATGTTTTTTGTTAAAGGTTTTTTAGTTTAAGAGTATGTTTGACAAACATCTCTTAGACCTATTTTGATAGTTTTATTACTAGAAAAAATGAGTTTTTTTTGCCAAACAAAGCTTATATATATATATATATATATATATATATATATATATATATATATTCTTACATACGGTCAAATTCTAAAATCTTCATGCATATTTTATTTTTTATATTTTTTATCATACTTTGAAAAAAAAATATAAGAATTAGTCAAATGGTATCATAACTAATTTATGATTATTCATAAGAACTTGACCTATATTTCAAAAACACAAAAAAATTATTTTGTTTTTTTTAATATACGAGATTAATTGTATTTCTGATATTAAATAATAAAATAGTTCATTTTTGTTATGTTTTTGCATTATAATGGGTAGGTTTTAATCTGATAAGGTAGAGACCTTCTTATTAATGAGGTTTTTTTCTTAAACCCTAGATAAACCAACGATTATAAAACACAACATTATCTTAGTTTAAATCAGATAACTACATAATACAACTTACCTTTGATAAGATGTACTAGGTACTAATACCTTCACTTTACGCAATCAGTCCCCTTATCCAAACTTTGAGACCAGTTAGAGTTCTTAGTGACCAAAATACTAGGTAACGACTCTCATTCCCCTTCTTTTACTAATAAAGGACAATAATTTCTTGTCCTTTCCACTCATATTATTCAAGATAATCATGATCCGAAATGATGATCTCTGTGATGCCGTACACATGCGACAATATTCTTGGTTGCTTTATGAATGATTACATATTAACCTAATATGCAAAAACATTTAAATAATTTTCTTATTAATATTGAATGAGAATAAAATATTTATTTTCTTTATTGTAAATTTTTCATATAGTTTTCTCAAATTTATTATTCTCAAATTATTTCTTATATAATTGTGGAGAGGTGATACATTTATAATTTTGTAATTTTTTATTCATGCTTGCTTTCACACATCATAATAAGTTTTTGCTTAAAAAACAATATTTCTTATAAAAAAAAACATGTTCTTATCATAATAAAAAAGACATGTGTGAATAAGAAGATTATTTTTAAAAAAAAAATTAAAAATACATGTATTTTTCTTTTTAGTTCAAATCATTATAGTTTTTCAAAAATATTTTTTATAATTTTTTTTTATTCAATGAATTGTTGCTAATAAAAAAAATCATTTTATTGTAAAAAAAAATTACATGGATCAAAAGAGACAATTTTGATAAAATAAAATACATCTTTGTCCATATTTGTATTCATTATTATATATATGAATGTCTATTTTTATCATTGTATAATTAAATAAAAAATAGATTTATAAAAAAAATTATTAAACTTAATTAGTTTTATGTCTTAGATTGTAAATTGGGCGAGCTAATTTGGTTTGACTTAAGTGAATTTAAAATGTTGTTATTTCAATATTCTTTTAAAAGAATTAAATCAACATCATTTTTATTTTTTATTTTTAAAATCAAACCATGTTTTGATTAAATTAATCAAGTCATGAAGACACTATCCAAGTTTATTGTCATATTGAGTTAATTTTTATTGAGCTAGAAGTTATGTCAATGAATCATTATTTAACCCTTAAAAACAGGCCAAGAAGTTTAATAAAATATCGTGAAAAGTTCCCAATTTCCAAGAGAAACAAAGAATTCATTTGTTTTTACATTTTAAAAGAATTTTTAATAAAAAAATTAATTTTTTTTTGTTGCTTTAAATTATTTTTTTATTTTATGTTTTAAATTTTTTTTGATGGATTAATGTTAAAATAAATTTTTAAAATAAAAAATATTATCTCAATATATTTCCAAACAAAAAATATTTTGAAAAACAACTACTATTACAATATCAAACGTGCTCTAAATGTTTATTTTTACGTTTTAAAAGTGTTTTTGAAAAAAATTAAATTTTTTTATTTACTTCAAATTAATATTTTTTTAGTATTTTTAAATCATTTTGATATACTGATATCAAAAATAATTTTTTTAAAATAAAAAACATTTTAAAAAACGAATCAACCTAACTCAAAGTTAAAGTTGTACCTCTATAATCCAATTGTTAAATTTATTTAGGCCTCGTTTGTTTGCTGAAAAGTAGTTTTCTTTTGGAAAGTGAATTCCAGAAAAGTAAATTACTTTCTGATATTTGGTAGTGTAATGAAAAATAAATTGGAAAACACTTTTCAGTGTTTGATTATGTCATGGAAAATGAGTTGGAAAATAACTTATTAATTTTTTATTTTTCTCAAGTTTATTAAAATAATAAAGAACAAATCTTACAAATTAAAAAGTTGAATAAGAATAAAATTGAAAAAAATATAATTTAATAAATTATCTCAAATAAAATAAATAATAATAATAATAATAATAGAGATCAAATCTAAAAAATAAAAAAAATAAAAGATGAAGAAATTAAAATAACAATAATTAACATTTCATAAATTATTTCAAATAAAATAAGTAACAATAAAAAAAAATGATGATCAAATTTGATAGATAAAAAATTTCAATAAAAAAATGATAAGGGAAAAGCAAATAACAATTATAAAAATGAGGATCAAAGTTAATATAAAAATTAAATTTTAAGAGATGAAATTGAAAAATAAATATTTAAAATAATATATATATATATCAATCAAAAGTTTGAGGATCAAATTTGATATAATCATCAAATAATATAATATTTTTAAATTTTTCACAATTTCCGGAAAGTATTCTCCACTCAAATTTTTCAAGAAAACACTTTTCTAAAAACTAAGTCAAATTTTTCTTCAACTAGAAAATATTTTCTATTAACTAATTTTTTTAATAATAAATAAACACAAAAAAATTTTAAAAATTATTTTTTAAAAATTATTTTTCAAGAAACAAATTAATCAATTCATCTATCTATATTCTACGGTGAGTGAGTCCATGATACTATTACTCCTGTCGTCGAGTCACCGCCAATACCGTCAATTTGCACAGAAGAGAAAGGGCTTAGGGGCTCAGGGGTTTAGAGGAAGCAAAGCAACACTAAAGATAGAATGACAACTCGAATAGCTCCAGGTGTCGGAGCTAATTTACTTGGCCAACACTCATCGGAGAGAAATCAAGATGCCACTGTTTACGTTAGAAATCTTGGTCCTCAACTCTCCGAGGATTTACTTTGGGAATTATTTGTTCAAGCCGGTCCTGTTGGTTGGTAATACCTTTTTACTTTACTTTAGGAAAATGTGGTTTTATTTTTAAACCCCCCTTTTCTGTTGTTGTTTCAGTTAATGTCTATGTTCCAAAAGATAGAGTAACAAATCTTCACCAAGGATATGGATTCGTAGAGTTTCGGAGCGACGAAGATTCTGATTATGTAAGTGGGTTTTGAATTTCATCCGCAGTTACTTGTCTTTTACAAGAAAAATAGTTCATATTTTTATATTATATGGTTCAAACAAACGTGGGATTTATGTTTTACTTTTGGATTTTGACTGTGCAGGCAATTAAGGTTTTGAATATGATTAAGCTTTATGGGAAAGGTATGAGAATATTGTGTGTTCATGTTTTTTTTTCTTTGTTAATGTACATCTTCATATAGTTTTAACGTTGGGTTTTATTTGGGTGGCCGATCGTGGTTTTAGGCGTCGCAAGACAAAAAGAGCTTGGATGTGGGAGCGAATCTCTTTATTGGAAATCTTGACCCTGTAAGTTGTTTAATTCTTTCAAAGGATGCTTGTGAGAATATGAAGTGTTTTGTTTCTTTTAATTTTGCGGCTAAAAGCTGCCTTTTTTGTTTCTTGCAGGATGTTGATGAGAAACTTCTGCATGATACTTTCAGTGCATTTGGAGTAATTGTTACAAATCCCAAGGTAATTATTAGTTTATGTTTACTTCTTTAATTTTGACGTCCATGAGTCTTGAAAATGAGGAGAGAACAAAAATAAATCAAATTATGATGCTTTGACCCATGCTTTTTTTTCTTCACACATTGCTTTTGTATGTGCTTTCATGAAGTTTGCAATGGTTAACTAGTCAATGTAGTTGAACTTGCATGTGACACCTTTAAGTCCAGAATTTGCTAATGAGACCCAAATGCCGAGAAGTTTATAATGCTATCAAATTAGCAGAATACAGAGGGTATCATTTGCTATGATATCAAACCAAGTGCTAGTCATTTAGTGTATAAGTTATGGCATCGATTGACGTGGTGCAAATTGTCACAGGCCAAGCTCAATGCTCTGCAAAGCTTGTCCAGCCAAATTTCTTGTTTATAGTGGTTACTTTTGTGCCATTGGAGCTTGTATATAATGTGGTATTTTAGTTAGATCTTGGTATGCCAGCCCTAAAGCACAGAATGGACCTGAGCTATGAGCAAGAGCTTTGGAGCATTAGCAGAGCATTGTTGATGTTACTGATCAATGTAGTCACTGCGTAAGACACTGATGTTTGCTAAGCTTGCTGATTATAGACTATTACTGAGCAGTTATTGTAAATAAGCGAAATGAAATTCAGTTTTATTATGATGCATTGGAATTATCTTACATTTGATGAATAATGGGCAGCAATTAGTCTGATTTGTATTAAGTGAGAAAAGAAATCTGGGAAAAAAAGGGTTGTTCTTGATTGCTTTAATAGGTTGACTATCCAAATGCATGCTTAGGAACAAGGAAGGGAAGAAGCTTTGAATTCTTAAAATTGCGTGAATATGCATCTCTGTATATTTTAGGCATAAACGTTTTGCTTGTCAATCATAGGAAGTGCAGAACTTATTTACCACTGTTTTCTATGTATCATTTTAATGCATATGGTAGAATGTACCACAGTGATCTAGTGAACATTGGATGACTTGCCTGTTTTGATTTCTTATGAATGACTTTTTTCTTGTCAATCTTGGAAAGTGTAGATCTTTTTTAAATTTGTTTTATATATCATTTTATGCAAGTGAAATGAATGTAGTGGAATGCTTGCGGTTTAATGGACATCTGGGACTCAGCTGTTTTAATTATGGTACCAAGACGATTCAGAGTAACTCAATGATTAGAGATCTTTTTCTTTATATGAACTTACAAGCAACATAACTTGTGTTTTCAAACATTCTAGTGCATTGATTTCTTTTGTGGATTTGACTATGAACCCCTAGCATTCTAATTATTACCTATTTGTGAATTGCTGTTCTTTTTTTGTCTTGTTATTATTGTATCCTGATGTTTGGCATTGATATTTTCAGATAATGAGAGATCCAGAGACTGGAAATTCCCGCGGTTTTGGTTTCATCAGTTATGATTCGTTTGAGGCATCCGATGCAGCTATCGAGGTAATTCCTCATGTTCTTTTTGAAACAATCAGTTTAAATAGTTAGAGATAAGCACAAATTGTTGGCTGTGTTTTTACATCATTTTGGACTGTGGGAAGTAATTTTACTTTACACCGAAAGGATGCAGAACTACAGATAATTGTATTAAATGCTAATCTGTTAGGTAAATTCTGGATGAGATAAACTGCTTATGCTAATCTGTTAGGTAAATTCTGGATGAGATAAACTGCTTAATGTTTGATCTTAAGATTCCATGAGCACTCTGGCTTGATTTTTGGCTTACATTGACCAAACAGAGTTGATCAGTTAATAGTATTTTGGACTTCAACAGGCAATGAATGGTCAATATCTCTGCAACCGTCAGATAACAGTCTCATATGCGTACAAGAAAGACACTAAAGGGGAGCGCCATGGTACTCCAGCAGGTGAGGCTTTTTGTCATCGAAATGTTGCTTTAAATACCCAATTTACAAATTACAATTTCTTTTGTCGCCACTTGGTATAAGGGTCCTTTGAACTTAACTAAATGAATACCTGTCTTCTTATTTTAGAATGTAATAGAAAGTTTCCATTGATGGTTTCATGTATTGAACTGGTTTAATTGCTGCCATCATTGATGCAGAGAGAGTTTTGGCTGCAAGCAATCCAACTAACCAAAAGAGCAGGCCCCATACTCTGTTTGCTAGTGGACCTGCAACACTTCCCACTCATGCCAATGGTGCTGTGATGGCACCTGTTCCTCCACGGCCCTTTGCAGATGGCGCCGTTGCTCCAGGACCAGTTCCAGCACTGCACCGACCACCCCCACCAAATGCAGCATTCACACCAATGCAGGTAGCTGGACAACCAGCTTGGCAGGGTCAGCCACTGCAGCAAGGTCAACCAATGCCTCCACCTCCAGTTCAATTCAGGCCACCTCCTCCAAACATTGCTCGACCTCCTCCACAGGCAGCTCCTCTGTTCCCAAGGCCTCCCCCACAGCACATGGCAATGGAAGCCCAACCACAAGTTTGGCAACAGCCACCACCACCACCACTACAGCATTTTCTGGGAGGCCCCCTATGCCGCAAATGCTGATGCAACCACGTCCCCCACCCAATGCCCTACCACCACCACCATCAAGTTGAGACTAGAGCAGCTGCGGCTATTCATTAGCTATTATTCTGAATGTTATTGTATCACGTGTGCGCTCATTGTAGGACATTTTCTTAATTAGTACCATAGAGGTGGTAACCTAAACTGTCCTTGACAATGTTACAGCCATCATTTTTGCTTATTGACTGGAGTCTGCACGCTTCCCCCGGAATATTCATTTGAAGTAACAAATCTCGGCTTGTAAAGTTTCTAGTCACGTAACGGATCCAGCTGGCCACCGTGTCTGTATAATGAGGTCATTGACGATCATTAATACCAATTATTTGCTTAATTATATTCTTTTGTAGTTTAACTAAAGAGTTGGTCATGACTTATTAACAAGTCAATTCTGGTCTATCAGGCCATTAATTCTGTTTATCCTCGGAAGGCGAGTTGGCGGAAGCACAACATTCATATTCTCTGAACAAGTCAACTTCTTTTTATTTGAAGATTTAGGCAACAATCTCCATTATTTGCATTAAGTTTGCCATCATGTGAGTCTCACTAGTATTACCAATTGGAAATGCAAATTAGAGAGTCTATCATTGTAATGAGACTAGTTCAAGATAGTTTTGTTCTGTCGTATCCAATCGTAGGTGCTTAATATAAGCATGTTCTTTGGCATTCTTAACTTGCCTCTTCTCCAAAAATTAGTGTAACCAAATGATACATGTTCAGGAATTCTTGCTTCAGTGACACTTGGGAATGTTTGGTACATGTGGTCTTCTCTAATGGATGGTTGCTACGTGTGTTTTCGAATCTCAAATGATTGGGAATTCTTGTGAAATCCTCTGTAAAAATAAAAATATCATTGACATTCTAGTGTATACGTACATTGTAATTGTATATAAATTGTGGTTGAATGTTGCACTTTGTATTCTAATAAATTTGTTACGTGTCACTGTTTCATTGCATACTTGGCTAGGAAGGTTTATCCAATCTTTAACTCAACACTTAAACCATAATTCCTACAACTCAAAGCTCAATCGTTGCATATCATTATATAAGCTTTGCTAGTATCATCAAATTTTGGAACATGAGATCTCATGAATTGTAGTTGGTTTATTGACTTACAAAATTCATCTTTTTTTAGTGAGTTAACTAAACTCGAAGAAAGAATACTCTCATCTTTATCATCACTTGATTTAGAGTCATTGTTACTATATACATGGTTAAATATATTTGGATCTTCACTTTCCATAATTTTAGGTATCGAAAGTAGGCTAACTTTATAACTATTCAAAATGGACAAGCATATTGTGATGCTTGCGTAACCATTTGAGTATAACTTGGGATACGAGTGTACTCGTTTAGATCTATTGTTCAAGTAAAGCTCTATATATTCTAATCCATATTTAATGGCCAACCTAATTATAGATTTCAGATTGACGTAAAAAGAAATATGCATAGCAATATAACTAACTAGACATTTTGCAACTTATATCTTCCAAGTAATATTAACTTAAAAATTTATAGAATTTCACCAAATGCCTCTATATATAACTTATTTTAGTTCGACTAGTGAAATATCTAGTTTAGCACTAACAATAACATTACTTCCTTCAATATAAAATATTATTCTCACTATCAGTAATATATAATAATGTCATATTAAAATATGTTTTTTAAACCAACAAGTTTTAATGTTATCATATAAAAGTTTTAAACAATAATTAACTTATCTAATTTATAACTATTTTAAACATAAAAATCTTAAACACTAACCATTTTCTACAATTCTAGAAATATTACATAATTTGATAAAATTCAACAATTCTCCAAAAATTTATCAATTCTTACCAAAATTTATCAATAGAAATTTTTTTGCATAATTTACATAAATTTTAATATAAAAAAATTTATTATGCAATTTTTTTTAAAATTATAAAAAATTGAAATCTCAAAAAAATAAAAAATAAAATTGTATAATTTCAAAATCTTAATAGGTTAACATAGCTTATTGTGCTCCCAAGAGAAGTGCAACCTAAGGGTGTTAAAAAAATTAGTTCATTTATAATATTTATATTATCTAATCAAATTCAACTCAGTAAAGTTGAATAATATAAATATTATGGATGATAGTGGGTTAACAAAATCATGGGTCTAATAACAAGTTGAGATTTTTAAATCCGGTCAACTCGACCCAATATGTATAATTTATACTTCTTTTGTCTTTATATTTGATAGTTTATGGATTGAATATTTATTTTTATTTTATTTAGAAATGTTTCGGCTCTATAATTTGTGTTAATGGACTTCCTATTAGATTTCTTTAACGTAACAAAAAAAAAAAAGATTTGTCTCTTGGTTGAGGGGAGGGAGAGGTAACTAAAATTTAATGGTGATGCAAAATATGAAAATTAAATCTAACATTAGGGGTGTCAAGACACCTGTAATCTAGATTATAAGTCTGTTTCTAAATGTGGATCCATGAAAATTAGCAATATAACCCCTAATGACACCCCACTTGGTTATATTTGTAATATCCACACACAAAAAATAACTCAAATTGATACATTCAGCCCACTTGGATCTAAAAAAACTTGAATGAATTAGGTTTATAATTTGTAAAATACCAAAAATTAAGCCGGATACAATTATATCTCTTATATTTATTTTTTTGTAAATTATTAAAAATAATTATTGAAGCTTCATTGGTGGGTCATTATTGTGAAGCAAAACAAAGTAAAAGGTTTTCAAGGAAAAGGATTTTTGTATTCTTTTGCAGTTCTGTTTTCATTATGTGTACCAACAAGTTCCATGAAATCACATCCAAAATTTTCAAGGTTTTCAAGGAAAAGGTTTTTTGAACAAGAGAAGCAACAGCTGTTTATGTGATATGAAGCATGCATCCTTAATTTCTAGGTTGGATTTGTTGTTTAGGTACTGCCATTTGTCTTCTTTGTTGCTAGGTTTATTTTTGGTGTGTTTGCTTTTTTATTTTATTTTATTTTTTGTTTTGGTAGAACAGAGGAAGAAGAACTCATGGAAATTAAAATATCACTTTGAATTAGGAATAATTAAAAAAACAAATTATATAGTTTTACCGTATTCTCACTTTTATATTGTATTTTACTTCTCGGTCAAATAAAAATTAAAAAATGATTAAATAACTGAATTAAATTGCCCACTATCTCTCTTGAATAATAAATCTCATGAATCACATGCTGCACACAACCAAATTATCATACTTTTTACACCTTACCTGATCTATAACCCGGATTTTGAGTTTTAACCGGATTATTCGGGTTAATTTTTTTAAAATCAAAATGACATCGTTTTAATTAAAAAAAATTAACAGGTTGCAACCGGATTGATGGGTTAACCCACCAGGTCACATCAGGTTTTTTCTTCCCTATTTCTTCTTCAATCCAGCCCGGTTCAAGTCCCGAACTAGATTCTAAATCATCCCACCAGGCCAAACCAGATTTTAAAACTATCCAAATTATATGTTATTGTTGCCCTTTCTAATTTTTTCGGGGTTTCTGGCTGTAACTGATTTGTGGTCTTCGGTACGTCAAGGAAGCATAAAGTCAAGGGGGGAAATAGAGAGGGAACAAATTAGTACCACAACCCAAGAATTTAACATCACTAATCTAAGAGTAAACTTCATTTTATATTTGACCATAAATAAATTAAATCCATTTTCACACCCTAAAAGAAAAGGTGAATATTCTAATTTTAATCAAAACAAAAGAAGAATATATATATATTGCAGAAATGAAAGATCTTAGGACTAACACAGCGAGTCCAAAAAGAGTGGTCTGCTCCATTGTATTTTTTTTTTAATCTATACAGCGTTGCTATTCCATGCGACCCTGTCATCTGTCCTTTTTTTTTTTTTGCCTAACTACGCAAAAAAAA
>Ga0325402_1005469_pt1 | contig 11895 bp, 12 predicted proteins | sample PopdelMetagenome_22_FD_207212 | JGI IMG/M metagenome (GOLD analysis project Ga0325402, IMG submission 207212) | Populus deltoides microbial communities from Bellville, Georgia, United States - Xylem-PdKOR-R3 | ecosystem: Host-associated > Plants > Phyllosphere > Stem > Wood/Secondary xylem...
ATCCAAGATCTGTTGTTGCTTAACCGCATATAGCAATTTTAACAACACAGTGCAGAAGCTAATGAATAGGAAAAAGTGGAACCTGTCTCTGGAAAACCATGTCTTAAAGATTGGCTTTCTTCTCCAATTTGCAATTTTATACACACACACACACACACACACACACACACACACACACACACACACACACACACACACTCCATATACACTTCCAGTCATAAATAACGCATGCTGGTTTAAATTTCTACCTTTTAGAGAATCGTTTTAGTAAGCTCAGCAGCTATATTAAAGAGTATCAAAGGAGGACTTTTTTTTCCTGCTCATGATTCTATGTTAGATTTTCTTGCAAACGTAATGTGGCAGATGATTCTTTTTGCAGTTTCATCCCCTTTGCATCCTCTGTATAGTTGTAAATGTGCATCCCATTAATTTCCTCTCAAAGTCTAGTTTGTCAAGCTTTTCCTCCCCCCTTTTTCATTCTTAGCAGATAGTGATTGAATCTACACAAAACTCTAGGATATAATTATTAAATTTTTTTTACAGCTTCTGGATTTTTTTATTTAATACACATTGTTAACTATTACAGCCGGTTTATATTAATGAAAGATTTTACATGGAACAAATCATACAAAAAGTGCTTTCATATAGATGTGGCAAGTGATGGATGGTTTATATAAAAAATAATTTGATTGGTTTGCCATGAACTAGAATAACCACAGCAATAACTGGTAATAATTGTTTGCAAGATTTAATTGTGTTTCTAGCATTCCTCTTCAACTGTTCTATTAACTTTGAGTTTTTGCTTTTTAATGCAGCTCCTGAGGTGGTTGAGAAGCCTGGTGATACTTCGTTGGCAAAGCTCAAAAATTTATATACTCAGGCCAAAGAACTTTCAGAGAGTGAAGTAAGGTACATGTATATAAATCTTTAGTAAAGTTAACCACTCTCTCCCTTCTGACTAAAGCTGAGTGTTTGTGCTTGCTCAATAAAATTCTTTCATAATGTGTAGCACGTTAATGATATGCTGTAGTGGTTGGCTCCTAACACGTGTTAATTTTGAATGTAATTGATAGTTTATACCAACCATATTTTTTTCTCTCGGTGGATGCAGTGTTTCCAGTGCCCTGTTGACTCAATTGGATGCTCTGTTACCATCTGGACCTCCAGGTCAACAACGAAGAAGGATAGGTGTGTGCTACATACTGTTGAGTTTTGCATATGAGATGTGCATATAGAAAGTATTCGTGTTTGCTTTAATGTTGTAAGGAAGTTCTTATGTGTAAATTTCAGTGAAGGTCTATCACTACATGATGTATTAGGGACTCAAATCATTCATTTGTATTGAAGTGAAAGTAAACTCTGCAGCAGTATATGCATACATGTATGAACATAAGGAGGTTGGTACGGGCTACGTGCAATTCCAAAAATTGGAAATCAGTGTTCAAGCTGCTAGATATCAAGTACCCCAGGAATGTATTGAGTATCTATTGTAACTTGAATGAGCATATAGCTATTTCACTGCCAAGGAACCACCTCACACCCTCAAGGATGAAGTTCTTTTGGAAGACATCCCTTGTCTCAAGACATTAATTCATTTATAGAAGCTTTGAATATTATTAACTACTGTCCTTGGTGCATGTGTTGTCCAATGGCCTGACTACAAAACCAGCTGTCTCAATATAAGACATTCTTTCTGAAGATAACTTTAGGTCTCTGGTACTGTGCAAAAGATTTTACCAGCTAACTACCTGGGACTTTCAATAACTAGAGATTGACATGTTCATTGGTTATGATAAATTGCACCAAGTGAGCATGAGACAAGACCTTATACAACTAAATAAATACTAAACACAGGATAGCATTTAGACTTGCAAACATGGATGGCTGAACTGTAGAATAGATGACTTATGCCTAGGAAAATGACTTTCATTTTCTCTATCTTGATTTTAGTTAGATGCTGCTACTGTTATTTGAGAAACTCCATATATCATGAAAAAATGTAAAATAAATTGCAGAAGGTAATGATCAGAAAAGGAAAAGAATCAAAGCCGATTCAGATATCTCAAGGCTCTCTCCTGCAGTAAGAAGTCAACTTGAAGCATGTGCTAGTCTAAAGGGTGAACAGGTTTGCATGTCTTTTTAAAGAACATAATATATTTATATCCCCTTTTCTTTCTTTCATTCTTTGTTTTTTTTTTTAATTAATTTGCAAGTAGAGTTCCATTTCATTCTGTTTCGCAGAAGTGATTGACATGTTGCTATATTCAGGTAGCAGCTAGGGTCACAGGTGATAATGCTGAAAAGGATGAGTGGTTTGTTGTAAAAGTGATTCATTTTGATAGGGAAACAAAAGAGTAAGTTGAGCTGTTGTATATGAGATTCTTCAATAATTACCTTGCGTAATAGTTGGATCGCTTATGATGTGTTTTGTTGACTATTATAATTTGGTGCACCATATTATTAATTCATTTTTAATGGTAATTTTATAGATGTGAATGCATAGGTATTTCTTTGATGTTAGCTACCTTGCCTATTATTTAAGAATGTTGTCATGTATATGGACTATATTTTTATTGCCCCTCCAACCACTATGAAGCACATATACTTAAAAATCTCTGATCTATTCCTATCAGGCCATATCCGATACCATGCTTGGCCCAATACTTCATGATATGTGTGGAATACTTCTCAAACATGTCCAAAGTTAACAAGTAAAAGAATATTATTTTGGATACTTGAGGACACAGAAAATAATATTTTGAGAAGATTGTAGTTTATAATTTTATAATATCAATCAAAGCTTACATGGATAATAATTGGTGAATATCGTTGAAGAAAATAAAAAATATGATTGTACATTCTTGTTATAGTTGTATTCACACTAATACGAGCGCATTAATAGAATATGCATTTTTATTTGCTTTTTTCTTAAAAAGATAGCTATAGCTTACATCTTCTAAATAATAATAGAGTAAATGGGAATAAATATTAAAATTGATCTGTAACATATCATATCCTAAGATTTCAAGAATTGACATATCACGTTTCTATACTTTGTCTTGCCCGTTCCCTGTATCCCTATCCGTGCTTCGTCACCCTGAACTATTCGGAGTCAGTTACATGTATACTTTTTCCTCATTTTTTTTTCTATTTTGAGCCAAAAACCCTCACAAGTTATTGTGATGCTAAATCAGGTTAAATATATTATACATGATTTCTATTTTCAAATAAATGCTAAATGGACATAATCTTAAAAGCAAATGTCACTCCACTAGCTCATTTATTTCAATATGTAATCTTCTGGTACTCTATCCATAATTAGTAACTTTATGTGCAGATTCGAAGTACTTGATGAGGAGCCGGGAGATGACGAAGAGAGTGGTGGCCAAAGGTTGATTTGCCTTTTGATACACCCTTATTATCAGGAACTGAATTTCTTATTCGCAGTATTTCTTTCCTGGAGATTGTACATTAGTATCTTGTGATTTGTCCTATGAAATGCCTAAACCAAGTATGCTGGTTTACTCACATGAATGGGTTTTTTTTTTTTTTTTCACTTGCTTCAGAAAGTACAAGCTGCCCATGTCATGTATTATACCTTTCCCCAAGCGAAATGATCCTTCTAGTGCCCCAGATTTTCCTCCTGGGAGACATGTTTTGGCTGTCTATCCAGGAACAACAGCACTTTATAAGGCAACTGTTGTGAGCCCCCTTCGGAAGGTAACTATTCCACCCACCTAGTTAGATAGATTTGAATCCAAACTAAAGTAACTGCAATTTTCCTTGGGAATCCTGCTCTTCAGTAGTTTTGTTTCCCAGTTTTGAATGTGCTTGGTGACTGACTTTGGACTGACAATTAATTATATTGTGCATGCTGTGGGATGCCATCAACAAATCATTCTGTGTTTTTCAGAGGAAGATAGATGAGTAAGTAATATCTTTCTCATGTTCTATCCTTAGTTTGCTGATTTTGGAAATTGTCCAGTATTGTTCTGGTGTTTACGTTATGTTACACTATAATGATTGCAATATTCCATGCCCTTCTCCCTGCTTTCCTTTTCTTCGTTTCTTTGCAGATGGTTTTCTTTATTCTTTTTCTTCATTTTTTTTTGTTAGATAGATGAACACAATGATTATTCCACAGATTCTCTTAATTGTTTTATCCAAAGAATCTCCAAGATGGTAATATATAATAAAATAGGAGGGCTAATCTGGTAGTCTATCTTGACATATTTAAGAAACAAAACTTTTGCAGATTGTAAATGGTTTGCCCTTAGAAGTACAGTCTGGAACAAGATATGTTATGCATGTGGTTTCCAAATGCTATGCCCTTCTTATTTATGTTATTTTTATCATGCTCTCATAGCTGTTATTGTTTTGGTTGGACAGTTATTTGCTGGAGTTTGATGACGATGAAGAAGATGGAGCCTTGCCTCAGAGGATTGTTCCCTTCTATAAGGTGGTTCCCTTACCAGAAGGGCATCGTCAATGAGTCCTTGTTCATAGTTGTGTGTAAATAAAGCTCCTGTGTAGCAGTGTGTAGCAGTGTAATACAGACCATGCATCTTGCATCCTCTTACCTCCTTTCTTCGACCTAAAGGGGCAATGCCTTGAAAAGAGACGTACCATATTTATTTATTTGGTTGTGTAGTGAAGTGGGCTTTTCCTTGCACCGTTCTCTGTTTTTGGTCGTGAATTTGTCAGGGATGCAACAGAACAGAACATTTAGATTTTAGGGAACCCAAGATTGCTCCATGAAGGTTTAAAAGTGAGTAATTATTGAGCGCCAATGGTTAAAAGCAGTTTTGAATCTGGTCCGATCCAGGGCTGGTCATGCTAAATTTGCCTTGAGATGGTGTTGAATGTGGATGAATTCAATTTGTTTTATTTTTCCTTCATAAAAACAATGAGAGTTCAACGGCAGGGCAGAGGGGCCTAGCTCACTGGGCAACCAAGAAGAGTCGTGAAAGATTTGAAACCAGAGGATTACAAGCTAAACTCCTGCCTTGTCGAAATAGAAAGTAATTAAAGATAATCAAGCTTTCAATATCACCATCAAGCATTCACTCTAGAGTCTAGTCCATAATTGAACTAGTCATCCATGAGAAGAAAATTAATGGAGTACGGAAATATTTGTTTATTGCCCGTTGTTCATCTGTTCTCTCTAGTTGAGATACAAGTTCTCCAGGTCTTGATCGACTTTTCTCACCGACACTGGCAACCTTACCCTTGCACCTTAGGTTTTGACAACAAGCTACTCTATTAATGGCACTTTCAACACTAAGACCCCCTTGTTTTGACTATTGCTTGCTACACTCACATCCGACGACATGCTTGAGTAACAGGGATTGGCGGGTCTGTCAGAGAACCATTCTGTGTATGATCAGCAACCCATTGGTTTGCAGCCTGAGAATGGTGAACGCCATCCCAACTTATGAAGACTGATGGATCTTTACAAGAGGCACCATAGACTACAGAATCGTTCACTTTTCCTTTGTTTCCACACCATATATGGTCAAAATTCACATGATACCCACAGCAGACCTTTAGAGGATCAGCGAATCCTGCAAATTGAAGTGCGTACAGCATTAATGGTGAATCTTGACAAGAGGTTTGCTTGATGAACTGTGTCTAACCTAGTTAAAAAATGATGTTTACAATTACCTAAGTTCTTTGCATTGCTAATAAGTCCATACTTTGCAGAGTAGACATCCACATATGTTATTGCTGCTTCTGGGAGCTCAGCTTTTAATCTGACAATTCTCTCCTTGAGTTTGCTGTTAAACTCGATCGCCATTTCATTTTGAGCCTTGACACAGCCATGCTCATCAAGATAACCAGGTGCTGGGTTTGATACATAGAATAGATTCACAGGCAAGCACCCAATTGGACCTGTGTTGTGTATCCAGAATGCCCTCCCTCCTTGTTCATATAAATGCTACAAAAAGGTGTGAAAAAACATGTTGGTAAACAGAAATCATCGTAGCATATGCAGCAGCACTACTTACTTGGACAGCTGATGCCAACTGGTTAACGATGTCTGGCATTGCTGCTCGAAGCTGATCAAAACTCATCTTTCTAAAACCAACAGAAAGATCATTTTGGCCTATATCAAATGTGTAAAGAGCCTTTGAGAACTCCTCAGCCCTGGGTAGTTTTTCTGCATCTGGGGTACTTTTCACTGAACAAACATCATGAAGAAAAGAAAAACATGTCAATATCAATGAAATGATAGGCTGTCTAAAGAGAGGGAATTTTGATTCAAATTAGGAACCTTGATTGTAGAGATCAGTGGTCCTAGCTTTGAACTGATCAAATTGAACAATCTGCATATCAAGAGCAAAAGGACTAATCCCGTACTCAAATATGGTCTCATTCTGCCTCCTGATGGTTGATCCTCCTGTGGCAAAATTTGCACCATGCCTATAATTTGTTCCAATTGAATTCAGGTATGCACTCAAGTAGGGTAATTTCAAGCGCTCAGCTGCATAAATAAATAAATAGTTGAGCCAATTAACAAACACTCAATAAAGAAAGTGAGAAAGAAATGTAAGTGTGATGCTGCATTGCTGGGATGTTTTTCTTTTCTTTACCTATAAAGTCAATAATCAGGCGGCCATCAGAGTCTCTGCCAGCAGGTTTGTGAAAGAAAGCCTCACCATATGGTGCAGAGATGGGCACAAATGCAGCTGATATACCACCAGTGTCTGAGTTTGAGTCACCAAAGTTGTAAATTGCAGGGAATTCACAGCGTGGCACGGGATCAGCAACTACAACAGAACTCAAAAACCACAAAACCACAAGAAGAAACCAAGTTGCCACAACTGATCTCCAAAACCCCATTTGTCTTTGTCTCTATCTATCTATCTAGCTATGCTCACTCTGGCTCTCTGGGAACTTCTTCTAGTGTTTTAAGGAGACCCAATGGCGTAAGGACAAAAGTATATCTCCTTTTTCTTTTTTTGGGATCTGAAGTAAAAATCTACTTCTCTCTCTCTCTCTCTCTCTCTCTCTCTCATCTTGGTCACTCCTGTTTTCCACATACGAGACCTGCTCTTTTTGGTGTTGTCATCCACCATCACTGCCTACCGTTTTTATTAGCAAGCAAGCACTATATAGTTTCACACCGTTGAGTTGATATGGGATGGTATAGTCTTTTTTTTTTATTTATTAAGTAAAGAATTTCTATTAAAAAAACTAAACCCCTCAAACTTCTAAGGGCTAGACACATTTATCAATTCTTTTTTCTATGTGAGTTGTAAACAAAATAATTTTTCAATCCTGATTTTATATTGTAGATGACAGGTTAGTAAAGTAAACTCGAATTAACTCGAATTTTTTTCTAATATTTTTATAAAAATATTTTTTTTAATTTCAATTTTTGAGATTATGTTTTTAAATCTTGAGATTTGTGGTTTGTTTCGCTTTCCATTCTAAAAAGTATTTGAATCTCATATCTTATACGTTTGTCAATTTAACCTAGGTTGACTAAGGTTATTATAACATAAACATATTGTTTTATGTTAGAAAAAATCTTACTCGACCTGCGACGTAACATTGAAAAAAAATATGTTATTTATACTATATTCATCAAATATCGGGTATTTATATTAACAAAATACTAAAGGGTGTGGCTAAAATATTATAGCCACATCCATAAAACACTTTTTATTGCGATAGTGTTTTGTGTTTTGTTTTACTTTTTATTGTTTAGTTATTTTTTTTAATTTCACCTTATAATAATTGGTCTTCTTTATATTTATTTATCATTCAATTTTGTCCTTGAAATTTAGGTTGTTTTGAGAATTGTGCTTTGTTTTTTTCTTTATGTTAGGTTATATATCGGTATTATAGATTTAGTTTTTTTTTCTCGATTTCAACTTTCAACATTGGACATATTGGAAGTGGAGCTTTATAATCTTTTATTTATTAATATCTTATAAATTTATATCGGTCTCATGATTCAAGTCGCAAGCTTAACAAGTTAGATTAGGTTGACTTGAGTTTTTTTTTAATTGATTTTTTTTTCAATTTCATCTTCCAACATTGAGTTAGTTGGAAATTGAGCTTTATAGTTTATTTTGATTTATTTTTTATGGCATTATCTTGATCTCATAACTCAGGTCACGAGTTTGATAAATTTACCCGAATTGACTCTCTTTATATTTTTCGGGTCCTTTTTTAATTGAGTATTTTTTTTTAACTAGCTTCATTTTTTTTTATTTGCTTTCTATGAAGTCATCTCAATCTTCTAATCTATGTCATGGGTTTGGCAGGTAGACACGGGTTGACTCGGTTCATATTTTGGGTCCTTCTTCAATTGAGTATTTTTCTTTTCAACTTCACCCTGTAACTACTCAATATTCTTTTTTATTTAGTTTTTTCTTTTTAATTTTATCATTTATTATTAGGTTTTTGGAAATTGGGTTTCGTATTTTTTTTTCTTTTTTTGTGTGGAGTTATTCTGGTCTCATGAATTTTTTATTTGATTGTTATACGTCAAATCGTGTATTTAACATGTTAATTTAGGTTGACTTGGGTTATTGTTTTAAGGTTTTTTTTTCTAATTGAACTACATGATTTATTTTCAATTTCTTTTTTATGGGGTTATCATGATCTCATGACTCGAGTCATGAGTTTGACAGGATAATTCGGTTTGACCCGTGTATTTTTTTTAATCTTTTTTTAATTAATGTTTTTTTTTTGTAATTTTGTCCTTCAAAATTAGGTTGCTTAGGAATACTTCATAATTTATTTTTTATTTTCTTTCTATAGGGTTATCATAGTCTCATGACTCGAGTCATAAATTTGACAGGTTAACCCAAGTCGCTCCAATTTATAGTCATTTCAATATTTGAAAAAACAATATCATAAAATATGTCAGTGTCAATATTAAAAAAAATATTAATATGTATCATATTTTGAGTTCATGATTAATTTTTTTAATTCGAAAATACACTAACACCAGTTTGATATTTTCTCACATTAAAAACATTTGATCTGACTCGCAGTAGGGCACAAGTTAATGATTTAATTATAGAAAACACTAAGCTGTGTGGAAAATTCATTGTAGCTTCTTTCACTATTCACTCTTTCACAAATCACTCTAGGTTGAAATAGTCAAATTTCTTTTAAAAAATTTATTGGTCCTCGAACTTTTTTTATCACGATTGAGCTCTTAGCATCTAATTGCATATATTTTTTTGGAAGAAAAGGTTAAATTGAAAAACAGAGAACTAAAGTGCAAAAGGCCGGTAAAATAAAATGGTGTCTTAGAGTTTCATTTAAAAAGTTAATTTTAGTTTGCCATCTTTTTTAGCTATTAGGTAATTAATCCCTTTAATTTTCTGAAATTCAATTTTAGTATCAAACTTTATTTCCCTAATTTTCAGTCTTTTTTGTGAGAGGGGAGAAAGGCTTGCTGAATTTTGGGATAAAAAGAGAAACTCATTATTGTTGATGATTTCGAACATAAAATGGTTGATATTTGTATCAATAAGTTCCATTTCATGAGAGGGGTTTGACCTAGGTTTTTTTTTTCCTTCTCCTTTCCTGAAATGGTAAATCTGACACCGATAATAATTTTAGTTTTAGGTTGATATCAGTTTTTTGAGTCATTTTTTTATAGCCATGGATAGATTTATCAAGGTGCTTTAATTTTTTTTTTTGTTTTGTGTAAAAACAAAAAGGTTCAAATGAGTTTTTAATAAATAAAAAACCAAACCCTTGATTTTCAAGCGACCATAATCGATGGAATCTGCAGAAAGCAAACGATACATAATCTGTTGCCTTTTTTTTAAAAAAAAGAAATTACATTGATGACATGTTGTCCGCCTTTTTAAAAAATAAAAAAATAAGTCAGGCAAAAGCTTGGCGAGAAGCCCTCGTGCCTAGGTTGTTGTTTTTTTAATGATCATACTCATGTGGTTGGGCTCTTTTTGATATATTTTTATTTTGCTATTTTATATTTGATTTAAAAAATTTGATAAAAGAAATCATTGAATCCAATAGCGTCAATTATCCAAGTAACAAGTTTAACAGGTTAATCCACAACATCCATGCTATTATTTTATTTTATTTTATTTTATGTTTAATGACTTTTCTATTCCTCAATTTTTTTAAAATATAATTTTATCATTTGTTATCAATGATTTATTTTTCTTTATTTAATTTGAACCTAAAAGAATACAATTTCATTATTTGTTGTTGATGATTTACCTTTGATATCTCGGCCCCGCGTGCCTGTCATGATTTTTTTACTTTAAAAAAAATATATTGTTTTATACAAAAAAGAAATATCATGCACTTTATTATTGTATAATTAAATGAAAAATAATCTCTGAAATAAAATTTTTATTGAGTCTGATGACGTGTATGACTTTCGTCGTGAGTTTATTTGGTTGATTTGAGTTCATTTTATTTTTTTAATCAAATGTTGTTTTTTTACTGATTTTATAATTCAATACTGTTTTAATTTGAGATTAAGCATTCTAATTTATTTCTTTAAAGATTATCCACATGAGTTTTACAGATGAACTCAAGTTAATCCAAATAAATCAAATGTTTTCATTATAATACCAAAACCTAAATATTTCTTTAATGCTAAAATTTCTTTTTACTGTAAGCAGCCGTGGCATACTCCAGACTAATAAGCTGGTAAATATCTATTGAATAACTATTATTTATTATTGGATAAAGTGTGAGCGCCCTACAGGTGTCAAGGGATTAAATGCTGAGGGACCTACTACACTCACTCGGTAGGGTTCTCCATTTTGTGATTGACTGGCTAAAATGGATAATCATGGGGTTGTGATCGTAAATATCCTCAAAGTGAAAGGAATCGGTGATAATGCATACCAGAAGTCTCTCGAGGGTGGCCCACATGGTTTGTTTGGGTGCATGCAAGGCAGACAAGCAGCCACTACAGTCTGTAACGTAGGCATGGAACATATCTAGGAACACTGTTTTGTTTTCTTGTATAAACGAAAATTAACGGTGACCGAGCCCAGCCATTTAATATGACATATTCTTTTTTTCTTTTAACACAAGAACTTTCGTTAATAAAATGATGAATATACCATACACAAAGATTCAAAACAAGCACCATATATATACCCTACTAGACGAAATATTACAATTACAAATTATAATTATAAAATATAATAGAATTTCTACATAAAACATTATAATAATCCACGGTAACCATTTTTTTTTTCAATTGCAATTTTCCATTCCCATATTAATAAAAAATAACCAAAGTATAAAACGAGTAGAAATTTTATGGTTAATCTCAAATTTTCTAGAAAATATTTTATTTCATTCACCTGCTTTCCTTTTTTTTACTTTGCAAACCCTTTAGGTTTTGCAATTTTATTTTGGTTCTAAAATTTATTTTTTTAACTTTTTAGTCTCTAAGTTTGAGAAGAAAAAAAGAAATTTGCCTGAAAATTATGAGGGAGAGACAAAGTTGGTAAATGACTACTTTCTAGTGACAAACTCATTTTTTTTTTGTCAACGAGTTCTATTTTATTAGAAAAGTTCGACAATGGTGGCTTTTTCCAATAAATATATCTGAAAAAATATATTGGGTTTTGTTTAGATTTGTTTTATTAAGTTATTTTCTTTATTGACTTTAGGGTTCTTTTTTTTTTGTAGATAAGCGATTTATAGAGTTTCTATGATGCATATTAGGTGTTTCCAGGTAAAAATGAGTTGAAAATAAATTTTTAAACCGACTCCCTTCTTGATTTTTCAACCACCATAGTGGGGGTTAGATTCTAGATAGACACCAAGTTGGTTATAGGTCGCCTAGTATAGGCAACATGTCTATAATGACCTAAAAATCTACATGCATCTTTAATTATTTATTAATAACATAACATGTAAATAGGGTGA
>Ga0325402_1005470_pt1 | contig 11895 bp, 4 predicted proteins | sample PopdelMetagenome_22_FD_207212 | JGI IMG/M metagenome (GOLD analysis project Ga0325402, IMG submission 207212) | Populus deltoides microbial communities from Bellville, Georgia, United States - Xylem-PdKOR-R3 | ecosystem: Host-associated > Plants > Phyllosphere > Stem > Wood/Secondary xylem...
ATATTTATGTCTCTGTAGAAAAACTCCTATACAGCTAAACCCACTCAGCTTCTGATTTGTAATGATTATATAAAATAAGAGAATACAACTTACACAAGTTGACGTAAAGCTTATAATGTTTATAGCGATTATGCTTCAAGCTCGAACTTTTTTAAATTATAAGGTGGAAATGGGAGTTCCGCTACACATTGTTTCAAGGAGTTTTCTTTGCCCAGAAAAAGTTTTATTATTTTTTAAATTTTTATGTGTTTATTTATTATTAAAAAAAATTAATACATAAAAAATATTTTTTAATCAAAAAAAATTTAGTTTAATTTTCAAAAAAATATATTTTTTTTGTTTTGGATGAAAATATTTTTAAAAAATTATAAAAAAATTAAAAATATCATATTATTTGCTAATTATATCAAATTTGATCCTTAAACTTTTGATTGGTATATATTTTGTTTGATTTTTTTTTAATTTCATCCCTTAAAATTGATTTAATTTGATTTTTATATTAACTTTGTTTTTTATTTTTATAATTATTATTTGCTTCTCTTATTATTTTTTAATTGAAATTTTTATTTATCAAATGTGGTCCTCATTTTTTTTTATTGTTACTTATTTTATTTGAAATAATTTATGAAATTGTAATTATTATTATTTTAATTTCATCATCTTTTAATTTTTTTATTTATTAGATTTGATATCAATTATTTTTATTATTATTTATTTTATTTGAGATAATTTATGAAATTAGATTTTTTTTAAATTTCATTCTTATTCAACCTTTTAATTTGTAAGATTTGTTTTTTATTATTTTAATAAACTTGAAAAAAAATAAAACATTAATAAACTATTTTTCAGCTCATTAATAAGCTAGATTAGAACCATTAATTTTTCATTGACTCGACAAACAAAACAGAAGATTGTCTTGTTAGGGGTTTGATGACTTGTGTGCTTTCTGAGGTAAGCGGTTGATTCAAACAGACAAGATGGCTTCAAAAACCAACTCAGGCCTTGAAAGAAACCCATAGCCCTTCTTTCCAAGGTTCTACCACTTAAATGTATGTTTGGCAACATGGCTAGGCCATGAAAATTCTTTAATTTTTTTTTTGTTTTTAGATAATTTTGATGTACTAATGTTAAAAATAAATTTAAAAAATAAAAAACATATTAATTTAATGTATTTCCAAGTAAAAAACAATATGAAAAGCAATCCTTATCACAATAACAAAACGTAAATCTACATTAATAGCATATGAACGCACTAACTCCACTTATATGTTCTTATCAATGATACTTGACCTCTTACTACATTAAACCCATCATTCTCATGTACAATTTGGGTGACCCTTTTTGGTCATGTTGGTGGCAGCCATATGCAGTCTTGCAAAATCTAATTTACCATATCTCCTAGAAAAAAAGGGGCAAAGCTACTGATCCATAAAGAAAAAATAAAAATAAAAAGAACAAATCAAGAAGTATGCATCATGTCACACAACTTACAGCTGAAGTTAACCTTAAACAACGATCTTTTATACTAAACACATTAGTGATTCAGTTAATCTGCCTGTAAATGTTTTGTGTTTTATACTAGCATGTAAGATTCAGAAAAAGAAGAGCATTTTTTAATATCTCCCAAATAAACCATGTAGGAGCAGCAAGCAAAGAGAGATAACATACCTAACCTATATTAGTATTGTTAGAAGACAAGAATATACTAAATACTTTTATGACCTTCGACTCCTCTTCTTTGCGTCTTTCAAACCCATTATAGCTCCACCGTCATGCTATTGTGCTTCTGTGTATAAGATATCCTTGGCTCGTTTGGAGTGCGTGTCGTCGGTTACAGCAACTGCAGTTACTCGTGATTCCAACTTCTAGACGAGAAAGAGGCTGGAGGAGACGTTTTGGTGGACAATGAGATGCTGATGGCAGTTGTTATCGATGGGGGGTGGTTGGATTTTTTTTCCTTGTGAGTTTCTTCTCTTAGGATGTGCCACACCTGTCTAAAAGGTGCTAGAAAGTGCTTTTTTTTCTCTCTCTTTTACAAAATGGACGGAGTAAAATAACACAAAAAAATATTAGTCAGAAAATTGAAAAATAAGAACTAAACAATTTTTTTCAGCTTATTTTTTATATTTATTTAAAATATACAAACATAATAACAATGAATAAGCATCACCAAACAAAGAGCTGAAGTCATCAATGATGAAAAAATTAATCGAGTTATAAGTATAATTTTTAAACACAACTCAGGATCAACTGCCACAATAGTCAAGTTATGAGTTGGGTAATTCAACTCAAGTCAACCCTGAAAATTATACACACACACATTATAAACCATATAAGAAAACCATGAAGATATAGTGGGTCTAAATAAGCTTAAATTCAAATATTTTAATAAATAACATGCATACAACAATTTAAAAGTAGTGTATGCATTAAAAATCAATCTTTAATAAAAGACCTTCACATGTCAAAAAAGTGGGATATATGAAAATTGCAAATCAAGAGAAAATAAAACGAGAACCTCCTAAGATTTAAAGTATTAGAAAAAATCCAAAGAAAGACATCATTGTACCATGTCCAGAGCAATTAGATAAAATATGCACATCAAGGTCAATCCCTTAATTAATGAATATAAATAAAGAAAAAACAAGGAATTGAAAACAAAACCAAACCTGATATGTTCTTAAAGTTAAAAAGGTTACTAGAATTCTGCAAACATGTAGTAAGTTGACTCCAGTTTTTCAAAGTCCGAGCCATCAAAAACTTCCCTACGAGTACCCTAAAATTAGTTGCTTCTAGTTAGCTTTTACAATGAAATGTAGATGAAATTTAGCAAGAACACTGTTACAAGCCATGCAATTATATCTTATGAGCTTCCCAATTACATCAGTATTAGTGGGTTAGAAAGAAGAAGTATGTTCGGTGAAGGAAAAAGAAGAAAATGAGGAAAGGTGAATGTTTATTCTTTTTTGCATGTTGCTACTTGTGTTTTAGATTTTTATCCCTTTATTCAAATTCAAAATGTGTTGTTTAGAAGAGAAATGGTTAAAAGAGGTGGGGTCTCACTTGGGTTTGATGAGTCACCTAGGTCTAACCGGGCTAGAAGAGTCTTTTATGAACTATGAGAGTTGAAGGAGCACATGACTATGTGCTTTTAGAACAGATAACCCTTACTAAAAGTATGAGATCTAAAGTCTCCATTTTATTTGATAATGGTAGTCACATGACTCAAAACTTGCATTTGTATTCTTCAATTCACTTTTTAAGTAATGAATGGTATTTAACAGTTGTGATTCCAAGGTGAACTGAATGTGTGTTGTCGGAATGCTTTCTCAAATCCTCTTTCATTTATATTGGCACTTTGATGGACATGAATAGGACAAATAAATCTCAAGTACAAAGCATTTTCATTTTGCTAACTTGAGATTGTGTATTCAAGTGCTAGATTAGAACCATTGATTTTTCATTGACTCGACAAGCAAAACAGAAGATTTTCTTGTTAGGGGTTTGATGACTTGTGTGCTTTATGAGGTAAGCTGGTTAATTCAAACAAACAAGATGGCTTCAAAAACCAACTGGGCCCTTGAAAGCAACCCATACCCCTTCTTTCCAAGGTTCCACCACTTAAAATGTATGTTTGGCAACGTATTAGGCCATGTTTTTTTCAAAATTTTTAATTTTTTTTATGTTTTTAAATTATTTTGATATGCTTAATGTTAAAAATAAATTTTAAAAAATAAATTAAAAAAATTATTTTGATGCATTTCCATAAAAAAAACAATTTAAAAAATAATCCTTACCACAATACCAAATACTAAGTAAATCTACATCAATAGCATATGAACTTATATGTTCTTATTATTGATACTTCAACTACTATTACATTGAACCCACCATTCTCATGTACATTTTCGGCGACCCTTTTTGTTCATGTTAGTGTCAGCCATACGCGGTCTTGCAAAATCTAATTTACCACATCTCCCAGAAAGAAAAAAAAAGGGGCAAAGTTAGTGATCCAAAAATAAAAAATAAAAATAAAAAGAACAAATCAAGGAGTATGCATCCTGTCACACAACTTATAGCTGAAGTTAACCTAAAACAACGGTCTATTTGGTTTCTATAAAAAGGAAAAGACAATTCTGTACTAAACACATTAGTGATTCAATTAATCTGCATGTAAATGTTTTGTGCGTTATAGTAGCATGTAAGATTAAGAAAAAGAAGAGTATTCTTTAAGTTCTTCCAAATAAACCAAGAGAAAGAGTAGCAGAAGCAAGCAAAGAGAGATAACATACATATACACGTAGCTATATTAGTATTGTTAGAAGACAAGAATATATCAAACTCCTACTTTTATAACCTTTGACTCCTCTCCTTTGCATCTTTCAAACCCACTATAGCTCCACCGTCACACTGTTGTGCTTCTGTGGACAAGATATCCTTGGCTTGTTTGGAGCGCGTATCGTCGATTGCAACAACTGCGATTATCAGTGGCGCGGTTATGATTTCGGCTTCTAAAAAGGAAGGAGGCTGGATGAGATGTTTTGGTGGACAATGAGATGCTGATGCTTGATGGCAGTTGTTGTCGTTGCTACCGAGGTGGGGGTAGGAACACAAAAAATATTAGTCAAAGCATTAAAAAATAAGGATAACATTGAATAGAGAGCTCAATTCAATGGTGAAAGAATTGATCGAGTTATAAACATAGTTTTTAAATCCCATTTAGAGATTAATCGACACAACAATCAAGTTATGAATTAGGTGATTCAACTCAAGTCAACCATGAAAATTATATATACATAAAAAAACATTATAAGCCATATAAAAAAACCATGAAGATATTAGGGGTCTAAATAAGCTTAAATTCACATATTTTAATAAATAACATGAACACAACAATTCAAAAATAGTGTACGTATTAAAAATCAATCTTTAATAAAAGACCTTTACGTGTCAAAAGAGTGGGATATATGAAAATTGCAAATCAAAAGAGAAGAAAACGAGAACCTCCTAAGATTTCAAGTACTAGAAAAAATCCAAGGAAAGACATACTCGAACTGTGTCCAGAGCAATCAAATAAAATATGTACATCAAGGTGAATCCTTTAATTAATAAATATAAATAAAAAAAAATAAGGAATTGAAAACAAAATCAAACTTGATCTATTACTAGAGTTAAAAATGTTACTGGAATTATGAAGATGTGTAGTAAGTTGATTCTAACTTTCCACAGTCTGAATCATCAGGAACTTCCCTACAAGCACCCTAAAATTAGTTACTTCTAGTTAGCTTTTCCAATGAAATGCAGATTGAATTTAGCAAGAACACCTTTACAAGCCATGTAATTGTATCTTATGAGCTTCCCAATTACATTAGTAGTAGAGGGTTAAAAAGAGGAAGCATGTTCAGTGAAGGAAAAAAGGAGAAGATGAGCAAAGGTGCATGTTTATTCTCTTTTGCATGTTGCTGCTCGTGTGGGAGATTTTTGTCCCTTTATTCAAATTCAAAATGTGTCATTTAGAAGAGAAATGGTAAAAAGAGGTAGGGTTCACCCGGGTTTGTTGAGACACCTAAATCAACCGAGCTAGAAGAGTCTTTTATCAACTATTAGATTTGAAGGAGAGCAAATAACTATGTGATCAAAAGTCATGATAGATAAAAAAAGAAGCAGTCAAACAACAAGGTTTGAACATGTGCACAACTAGAGGATATACTCATATTAAGAGTTCTTGGTCCTTAAAATAACTAATCAGAAGTCAAAAATCAGTTAAGGATGATCAATAGAAGAGGAATTTAATAAGCCTCTTTATATTATATGTATAGGATTAGGATTCATTTTCTAAGTAGGATTCAGACATTGTAAAAGTATAAATAGGGTCGGATAATAATGTAAATGATGATCACCCCTACATATTTACATTCCTTAAATTTATTATTGTTTTTTTTTCTAAAGGGTTTTTATTACTTTCATTTATTTATATTTTACCCTTGTTGCTTTATTTATTTTTCTGCACTTTAAGATTTTGTAATTTTTTTCTTCCTTAAAACTAATGTGCTTTTAGAACAAATAACCCTTACTAAGAATATAAGATCTAAAGTCTCCATTTTGTTTGATAACGGTAATTGTTGCCTCATCATAGGTTAGTCCACAATAACTTTAATTGACAATATATAAATTGACACTCTCGATGAAAAATAGATTCATAATTTATTCTAAAAGTCATTAAACACGTCTCTAAAGAAAAACACAGATAAACTCATCACTGGTGTGCTAAACAAATAATCATTACAAGTAATGGAAAGAGGCCAACTTTTTAGACATGAAAAGCCTGATAATTCACCATCTTCCTAGATTTTGATGGATCAAACATGATAAACATGCTTAGAGATGGACCTTTATCATCTAACTCCTTACTACAACATAGAATTGTATGGGGATACTAAGAGTCTAGACACACCCCTAGTGTCTCTATGCAATCCCTTATGTTCTCATTGGTTCTAATAGGGTCATCATCCCTTATCATAAATGAGCACTTTAGTGCATCTGTATCCCATACATAACCATACACATGTCTATTTTATAAATTTAACAGCATTATACAATGGTTATAACCACCTATGAGAAATCCACCCAACCAACCATGATTATTACTGAAAGAGCATCTTATAATCAACATGTAAATCTCTCTAATACTATGAGGACTCTCTAAATGGAAATCAAGAACACAACATGTTAGTGTATATATCCTATAGCAATGAGTTGATTACACATGACACTAATTTTGTTCATGCAAAATGTATTTATTATTAATAAAGGCATTCTTTATCTTTAATATTTATTTATGTAAGATTAATGAATCTAGAGTAAAAATAAAGTTCTTGAGAAAAAAATTCTTTGAAAATAAAATTATAGATCGGTTATAATTATGAAGATTTCTATTACATCAAAGCATTATTTCTAAATGTTCCTGGTTAATGCTCTATTAAGATTAGACATTAATTAAAATTGTTGAGACCAATACATATTCTGTTGTTTTCTTTATGAAAGAAAATCATTGTACTCATAAGTTGAGGTATAAAGGATATTAAAAACTAATATATAGGCGCTTATTAAATGACATGTACACTAAATTAACTTATGTGAGGATTACATATGGAGATATCTCTTATGTCTATAAAAAGGCTTACATGACAATTATGTAAGCAATCCTTAGACATCATTAAGTTATTGTATATAGAGAATACTATATTTTAATTCTGACTACACATTGTTTTAATCAAGAATAACAAATATGCAGATATTATATATATATATATATATATATATATATATATATATCATAAACTATATGAAGATATCTAAGTGATCAAAGACAAGATTCATCACCATAAATGAATTAGGAAAAATATTTCACATATTCTCAAATATTATTGATTGTGAAATCCTTATGTAAGGTGGAATGAGATTTGAAAAGAGTTTCAAATTTTATTCAATAATAAATGATTATGGTGTTGAGAATAAATGTGATTTGATAGTGCAGATGCACTTCATGCTCAATGTCTAAATTAAAACATTCTTGATAAAGTGATAATAATTACACTGAAAAACTGGTCACTAAAAAATAAGTCAAATCACATATAACTTATCTAATATTTGAGGGATTATGACATGTTGTTAAATGGTTCGTTTGATATTCAAATATAAATCAATTAATTGTTGAATTGATAATAAGTTAAATTATTTAATTAATTTAATTTTATTTTATTTAGGATTGTGATTTATATTTAGGCCGACATATTAAAAACCTAATGGATCATGCATATTGAGAATCATTGATAAAAAAAATAAATTGGAATGATTAATTAAGACCGACCTGATTTTAAACAGATTTTAAAAATTAAAGACTAGAATGTAATTTATATAGTGGCTTACAATTCTAGACCTAGAAAAACTAAATAGGGATTTGATTGTATAAATTTTAAAATTATCTTGAAATAATATATGTGATATTTTTCAGGGGACAAAGTGATATTTTTTCATTAAAATGGTTATTAAGTTTTTTTTTTTAAAAAAATAGAATGTTATGTCTCTTATGCCTTATATTCAACGTACATATTGTACATGTTATAAACCATTTTACCCCTAATTTATTTTTCAAAAATAGCCAAAAAATACTTTTAAAAACATAAAAAAATCCAAAAAAATATTTTTTAATTAACTTAACAAAAGTTTCGAAGCTTTAATTGGACACAATAATTTTTCCAATGATGTGATTAATTTGAAATCGATTATAATTGAGAGAATTAAAGGATCAAGGACTAAAATTTTCAATTTGGCATAATTTAGGAGGTTATATTAATTCAATCGAGGCCTTAATTGAAATTTTATTTTATTATATAACTGATTTTAACTTTAATTAAAAGGATTTTAAAGTTTAAGGGCCTTTGCGAGAAATAGACAAATTAAGGAAGTATCCTTAAATTCGATAACGACTTAATTGAATTCTTTTACTTGATCATTTTGACTTTTATGCATGATAAAATAAAAATTCAAAACTCTAAGGAGGATTAACTATAAAAACTTGCTGACATTTGAAGACTGCTTTGGAAATTTGCAACACTAAATGATGTCATTTCAAAGGCATGAATATAACCATCTCCTCATTTCTTTGTTTTCTTTTCTAGAAATCTCACAATCCTAGCAGCTAAAATTAAAAGAATACTAATTGTGTTGTCTTTTAATATCTTCCAAACCCAGCCTATCCCCATAGTCATTTTGCTTATTTTATGCATTGTCCTATCAGGATATTGGCGTCGTTTGTGCTTTACTTTACAAGAGAGTCTCTGGATTGTGATTATCAATTTCAGTCCTGGACTTTGTCACAACTTTATCACTAAGTTTAGGTTGTTTGCATAAAACATTTTAATCTCATACTTCCCTAGCTAGCCTTGCACATCTTTTTTTATCATATCCTGTGAATGATCAGATTTGGTTGTTGTAATCTTATGGTTGGTTTTGTCTTAAACCCTTGGTAAAGTCAGTCCCCATTCCCTACTATTAATAAAAGTTCTTTTAGGGTATAAAAGGAATAATGAGAGAATTAGATAGAAAGGTCTTATATAGAGAAATATGTTTTATGAGAGGCACTTTTGAAAGATTCTTTCATAATTTCAAAATAAAGACACAAGTTTTAAGGTCTTTTGAGGCATTTGGTTTAATTAATCTATGGGTCTTATTAGAGTTTTTAGACCTAAATCCGATTATTTTTTTGAAACCTAAGTATTTATTTCCTTGTCCATTCAACTATCAACCTTTGGTCTAGGTATATCTCTTTGTCTTTATTGATTTCATTTCGTTTGATGTTTGTACTTTTAGTTCTTTGACATGTATGTGGTCATAAATGTGTTTTTAATGCATGTTTGGGTTATTGTGGGTTTTTGTTATATGGTCTTTTAAATGCATATATTGCCCCTACCAATGATTAGCTTGTCTTAAGCCTAATAAATTAGTCTGTAAATCTAAGAGCTCATTTTTTATGGACTACGTGGGGAAAATTATGGCCTGATGTTTGATGTGTTTGGTTTGTTCACCATTTATGAACTGGATGAAGTTGAGAAATTTATATCTTGTGTATATTAATGAATGTGGGGGTATTGATGTTTATTATCATATGAGTCCAAGTACATCTTTTATTTGTTTTCCTTGTTATGGCTATGTATTTCCTAGTTGGTCAAACTATATGGACTCATTTAGGGTGATGTACCTTTTTAGTAGTTATGAATGATGCTTGGCTTGTATGGATATCTATATTTTTGCATTTTTTTTTATTTTTTAGAGTTAGCCCAAACCAACTAAACTAGGTCTTTTATAATATCTATATATTTTCTATAAAATATTATGAATTATAAATTGTTTTTTTCCTTTGTTTTCAATAAACTGCATTTAATCAAGACTTTTAAATTAGTTGGCATCTTGTATTTTTTGTGTGTCCTTGATCATCCATATATTACAACACTAATCTTTTATCCAAAAATTGAATCTATCTAAAATGAGTAAAGAGTTCCAAATTATTTACTTTTAGTTTTCAATCCAAAAGGCATCAAAATCACTTACTTATGCATTTTGGGCCTTGAAACAAGTTTACAGCCTATTGAGTTTTGACCCACAACAAAAAGGCCTATTGGACTGACATTTAACACTTTAAAAAAAGAATATGTAACCAATCTTTATTTTTAAGAATTGTATCCAAATTATTTTTGTTATTCACTCTACGTATCTTAGTTAAATGAAATCCATGTGGGCCATTACCTTAAGTATTAAAGGAGAGTAGCTTTTCCATGGATTTTCTCAAAAATATTTTGTTGTTCACTTTTAGTGTTCAAGATACATAGACTCTACACGTGCCGTGGCTTTGGACCCTAAAATGAGCAACACTTTTTATTTTTTTTTAAGGTAATAAAATGAATCTTAAGGTCTCTACACTTAATATTCACCAAAACAAATAGGAATATTAGTTTTTAAATAAATTTCACAAATACATGTTTAATAAATACAATGGGGAATGAGGTTTTCCACTTACTATGTACTAACATTGATAATAGGCAACCAAAAACAAAAATGGAACTCAAAAGTTGAATGTTAAACAACACACCAAATGTCTTATGAACCCCAAAAAAGTCATTGTCAAGATTCTAGTCCAAAAATGGACCATCATGTCACTAGATCCTAACCAAAATAGATGAACTCATAGTAGTCACTGTTTGGATAGGATTGGAGCATAAAACCTTCATTTAGTCATGTAACGAGTGAATTTAGGTATTATAGGATAGATTGACCCTAAAAAGATATCATTCATTGACCCTTTCTAGAATTTGAGTTAGGTTCATTGAACCCAATATATGCCCATTGGTTATTTACTAGCATGACTTGATAGATCATTAGTCGCAGGTTGTGAACATGAGTAACCAATTTAAACATGTTAATTGACCAAGTGTCATCAAAAGATAACAACAGGGAGTTGCAAAAATGAACTAGACTTTAAAATGGTTAGGCTTACACTAAGCATCCATCAGGGTTTACTTGCAATAGCTATCATCTATATAGATGGACTACTGGTGGAATTTGCACAATAGACTCTTAGAAATAAAATACAAGGTCAACAATGCAACTTACCTCAAGTATGATGCTTTTGGATGATAATATATTCTTTTTAACATAACTAGTCTCTTGCCTTAGAACTCTACAAACTAGTTAGAGTTTTCTAGTGACTATAATATTAGGCGATGACTCCTTTCATATAATCTTAGACTTTATCCCTCATCTTAATATAAGAGACCATTCTTTCCTTTTTTTAGGAAAGACGACGAGTCGTTGGAATGTCGGGTGTGACAGAATAACAACTCCACTGGAGAATTTAGGACTAAGCTTTGTCTTTTGTCTTTAATTTTTATCCTTATTTATTATGTTTGTTTACTTTTTCATTTTACTTTAGCATGCATTTTATTCCATAACTGTCGTACATATGTATATTGGATATGGATTTGTGCCTTCACACACAATACATTACACTTTTAAGAGAACACGTTATTTTAGGTAAGGTGAGGAAGTAATGGTACCTCAAAACCACCACACCATCGCTATTTTTTACTATCACACTTTAGTGTATTTTCTTAATAAACCAAAACCAACCTAACAACTAATATTATAAGAAACGCTAAACTAGTAAAATGCTAGAAGCCACTAAGAACAATCCTAAATTAAAGATTCTAGATTTTTTTTCAGAGATCATGTTGTTAGGTACAAGAAGTGTCTTGGAGCGAGTGTGTAGAGTGTAGGAGTGAGTTTTAAGGGTTCTAGATATGACCATGTATTCTTGTAATTTTGGTGTTTGATTCTTCA
>Ga0325402_1005471_pt1 | contig 11895 bp, 7 predicted proteins | sample PopdelMetagenome_22_FD_207212 | JGI IMG/M metagenome (GOLD analysis project Ga0325402, IMG submission 207212) | Populus deltoides microbial communities from Bellville, Georgia, United States - Xylem-PdKOR-R3 | ecosystem: Host-associated > Plants > Phyllosphere > Stem > Wood/Secondary xylem...
GTGCCATAAATATGAGGTGATGTTAATTTTTTGTCTATCATGGAAAAGCAAGCACAAGTCTATCCCAGTTGCTTTCACAGCAGGATTGAAGCCGCCATGAATCGACGGTAGGCTAATTAGTCAAAAAAACCACATTCACTCGACATAGGGTTCCAGTAGCCTTATAGCAAGTGAAGATAAGAGTTGTATAGATATTGCTTTGACGTTTTTCATTTTTTCCTCAATTGTAAATGATAAAAGGGTTTTTTTTTTCTTGCCCCAATTATCATTGTGCATTTATTTTCATTAAGACTTGACTTTGCATTGTTCTTCTTAAGGTACAGAGATTGCAAAAATCTAGCCGTCTCCTCGAAAGAACGGTCATTTGTGCCCATCTTATCTTCAGCTTGTGACCGACTGCATTTCATTTGCTTGCTGTAAAGTTATGGTACTTATTTTGGGACTTGCGTCGAGCGGGCGTCTCAGCGGTTACTTTACATATATATATATATATATATATATATATATATATATAGTTTCGGTGTTGTGATAAATACCACCATATACGAGAGCAAATCAATAAAGAATTGAGAATTCGAGAGAGCATAGCCTAAGTAAACCGAACATAGGGTTCCCATGAACTACTAACTCTCTTATTAATTTAATGAGTCAAAGAAGAAAGCCTAGAAAATACATATATAAAAAAAAACAAAAGAGCAGATGCAAAAGCATTGCTGATTGTGGCAAAGAACACCAAAAAAAGAAGAAGCAAACCTCTGGAAATTATGAATACCTGAAACTGAGAGGGGCTTGAGAGCAGTTGCTGGCAAGTTTGATAGAGTGAGTCGAGGTATGCAACTGCAGCAATTAAGACGATGAAAGCCATCAATAAGTTTTGAAGAAGAAGAAGAAGTAATGAGGAAGAGAAGCTACCAAGAACATGAATAACAGCATCACAGAAGGCTGAGAGCAGCAAAGTTCTCATCCAAGCATAGCTAAAACAAATGAGAGGTAAATGTGTTAAAAAACTATGATAGTTAGTTCTCATTTTACAGACTGACTTGGAAATGGTATGTTCATAGAATGAAAGTTAAATGTGAAATAAATATGAGAGTTCAATTTTGTTTTAATTGTTTACGTGTCCCTTTGTTAAACAAGAGAGATAAATGTGTTGACAAACCATGATAGTGCAAGAACAACTGATACAAAATCTATAAAATGTGTTCCCAGTGAAAGAGACTGAAAAAAGCAACAAATTGTCTAAAAACAAAGGTCCAGCAAGAGACATTAATCCTCCCAACATGTTTCTTCTCGCCAACCAATGCAATCAACACAGAAAAAAGGAAATCAGTATCCTTCTGATCCCTATAACAAGAAATTCCAACAACAACAGCTCACTCACATATCCCTTTATATAAAAGACAAAGCAGAGTCACCCAAAAACAGCCCAGCAATTTTGCAGGCACTAACACTGGCACCATGAACTTATCAACCAAATCTCAAAAGACAAACAGAATCTACGACATACGTCACCAACAACCAACTTGATAAGTTCTTTTGATATGCCAACAAAACAATCTATTCTTTTATAAAGAACAAAAGAGACAGCAGCTAAATTACAGGGCCCAAAGGGCTTGTCCCAAGCAATTTTAAGGAGAGGGAAAGCATTAAGCAAAGCACTGACAATGATGTCCCAAGCACCGAACCAAATCCAAGTCCAACTCGTATAAATATGACATGCCTAGGACTGATTGACATGGATAAGATGCCAACAATTGAATGAGAGAAAACCTTCCAGGACTAAATGTTGAGAAGGCCAAGAAGCCTAAAAAGAAATAAAACTGAGAAAAGCTACTCCCATGTTACCAAACAAACTAAGAAGCCCCTGCAAACCAAAGCAAACAACACACAACCAATTTATGAGGAAGCTGTGGCCTGAAAAACAACATAAAGAAACAACACAACAAACATGATCCTCAACCAAGGAAGAGAAATCAACAAAATGCAAAAAGAATCAAGACAAAACGAACTTGTATGAACACAACAACAGAGGCTAAAAAAAGTAGGCTGAAATGTAGAGAGCTTATTGCAAAAGCAGCCTGGGAAATCCAGGTACTGACCGCCCAACTTGCTAAAAACCACCTCAAGATCTGATATGAAAGAACCTAATAGGCTAGGTACAGGAGTAGCCAAAATACACCCCAAAAGGCACGTAAAAATCATGTTGAAGTGACATGAAAAGAACAAAACCACTAACAGCAAACCAAAAAACAAAATCCAATGAAAAAACAAAAGGGTAAAACACAAACCTAGTTGCATCCTAACGGGGAACAAAACCAGGTAAGACACAAACCAATTGTCCCAAATAAAAAAAAATGGTAATTCTCACCAAACAATAACATCTCTCCCAATGTCAGGGGAGACCCAAAGCGAGAGCAAGTGGCTGTTGCATTAAATGCACAATGATGTTGTTGTCCTGGGCATTGGAAGAGCAGCTCCAACTTGAGTCCAACCCAAAAGAGAAGCTGAGAGCTGAGCAAGGAAGAGAGTTTGAGCCAAATCCAAGTAGCACACCTGACCCAAAGCCATCAAAATGCGAAAAATTGATTGAAAAGAAAAGGCAGACGATCGCAGCTGTCTTCTAGTCGTGCAAGAGTCGTTAGCGAGCAAGGGACAGCTAACCCAGACTGATTTGTGCCAAGCTGAGCCGACCTCCATCAAGGCTAGCCAACATCATGTAAAGGATCATGCCAACTCCTTCGGTTACAAATAAACAATCAGCAAAAGAAGATCACGCCAACAATCAGTCAATGCTCATTAACCTGCTGAGGATATCAAGTCATAACATATAATCGGTCAAAAGCTAGAATTATGGAACACACATTGTCATTTCTATAAATAGAAATAGACAACTTATATTTATGTATATAAATTCTAAAAGTGTAATAGATGAAATATATATAAAAAATACATATCCAATGCAGAAATCTTAAACACCTTATTGATTTATTTGGGCTGTTTTCATCTATTCATCATTTTAATCAACAATAAAATAATTAAAATATCTCTAAAAATAAAAAAAAATAATTGTTTTGAGTTGGAGGTATTGAGGTATTTTTATTTTTAATATACAATACAATTACAGATGTACCTTTAGATTGGAGAGATTTAATTCATAGGTATCAAGGGTATTAGTGTCTTTTGATCTCATTTTTTTTTGTTGGTTTGGTTGAGGGTTGGGCTATAATTTAACATTAAAATAATATTTTTTTAACTGAGAAAAGTTGATAGCGCGTTCACATCACATACAAGTGCGTGGGAGCTGTCGCGTACTCTAGGTAGTGTGTGCGGCAACTCTCAATAATAATAATAAAAAAGCTTTCATCATATCATTTTACCTCGTTATCTTATCTTCCATAATAGGTGGCACGTGTGGTCAAAATATAAATAATTTATCGCCGATAACCCTTTCCCCCCCTTTGTTTCTCTCTCCTATCACTAGAAAAGCACTATAATCCTTATTGTTATTGATATTTTAAATTCAATCCTTTTAGTTTTGATTTTAATATTTTTGTTATTTTTTTTGTTAAAATTTTATTTGTTTTTAATTTAATGTTTGGTTTTTAATTTGTATATACAATATATTTCATTTCGGTTATTCTACTTTGAATCTCTCTCTCTCTCTCTTTTCCTTTGTCATTTTGTCAAAAATTTTACTGCTTTCAATTTTACCCTTCAAATCAAGTTTATGATTTTTTGTTTTTTCAATAAAAATAATAATGATTTCAATTTGGTCTATCTTTTTTTGATTTCTTATTGTTTTTCATGGTTTTTTTGTCAAAGTTTTTATAGTTTTTAATTTTATCCTTCAAATCAAGTTCAAGGTTTTTATTTTTTCAATAATAATGTTAATAATAATAATGATAATAGTTATGAAAATAGTTATAATAATAAGAACAACAACAACAGTAACAACATAAAAAAAATATTTATGAAAATAATGATATTATTGATAATAATAATAATAATAATAATAATAATAATAATACTTAAGTTATTAATGATAATAATAATAATAGTAGCAGTCATAGTTGCAGTAGTAGCAACAATAATGATAATATTAATAATAGTTATGATATTAATAGTTGTGATGACAATATTGATGATAATAATAATTTCGGTAGTAGCAGTAATAATAATAATGATAGTAATTTTAATAATAATCAAAATAATAATAATGATAATAACGATAATAATAATAATGATATTATTTATTAATAATAATAGTAATAATAATTTTGATTTTTTTAATTACTATTTTTTTTCAATTATTTTGTATGATTGAAATTCTTTTATTTTCCCTTCAATTTTATCATTTAATATTTAATTTATTAAAAATTAAATTTCATGATTTTTCTAAAATTTATATTTCAAGTCTAATATCTTCAGTATGAGTTTAAAAGCTAACAATTGTTTTTTTTAATTTTAATTTTCTTTATATTAGTTATTCTAGTCACATAACCTGAACAACAAGTTTAACATATTATATTGCATATTAATTTAATTTTAATTAGTATTGATATATACTTGTCATAAATAGTTTTTTTTATTTTTTTAATCTTATTTTAATATCTAAATATTATCTTTTTATATATAAAAAAATCATTATCAGGACAAAACCCGAGCACCGAGCTAGTTTTGCAAGAACACCTAAAATTCTCCAAACCCTCTCCCCTTGTTTGAGTTTTGTAGATGTCCTGACACGTGCCATAATAAAAGGAGAGAGGGTCTCGTCTTTTCATTTCTGGGAAAGGAGGTCTAGCATTGAAATTGAATCGAATGAAGTAAGCCCAATAATTACAAGCATGAGCTCAAAGGTCCATTGTTTGGTGGCTGAGTGGTCCAGCTCATGAGCTCAAAAAGGCTCAGCAGAAAGTTTGTTAGATTAGCCCAATGACCCAAAGTTCAATTTAGACCCGAGATCACAGAAACCATGCCGTCCCCCTCGAAAGCCAGTAGATTGTTTCTTTCGTTTTCCCTGTCTTTCTTTTTTACCAGGTTTATAGAATGTGATTTCTATAAGTATTATTCAGCTATTTTGTAGTCCCTTTTTTATACCTTGAACATATTTTATGAATTTTTTTATAGATTAATAAATTTAAATATTTATTAAATTATTTTTTTAAAATATAAATAATTTTATGTAAATTTTTTAACATATAATTTGTTTGATTTCTTATTCACACAAACTAGTCATCACCACTCTAAAATAAATAAATAAAATAAAAGAAGTATAATTTTTGAACTTTTCAATTTTTTCTAAGGGATTTCCATCTATTTATTACAAAAATAAAAGAAACAAAAAAGATAAAAGAAGTTTTATTTTTACCATTAAAAAAATATTTTATTGTTTCAATTTTAAAAACTTGATTTACATTGATTATATGATGAATATTCCATAGAAATTAATTATATCATTAGATATCATACACTAATTTTTACATTTTAATATTGCAACATTGCAATAATTTTCTTACCACAAATTACTATCATTGTTATAGTAGTTCTGAATTATTTTATCTAAATAATAGATTATATCGATCATTTTTATTATATTTTTTTTTCAAAAAATAATGTAAATATTATGAATTCTGTACTAAAATAAGTCAAAACTAATGTATGATAATAATGAAAAATAACCTACAAAAAGAATAATTAAGTATTTTAATAAATTGATGAATTATGATGTTATTATATTACTTTTGAATTTTATTTTTATTTTTGCTTGTTTCTAAATATTTTTAGAGTTTTGATAACAATCCCAATAGGTATTATATAAGTTAGGAATGATTTATAAAACTTATTTTATGTTATTTAGCATTGATATATTTTATAACATTAGTATTATGTGTTAAAGCTATAAAGGTCAATTTAAAGATTTTGAGCAGTCGATGTTATACCTCCACCAGCTCGAGGCTTTCTCGTTAATAAAAATATATATTTGTTTTTTATATTTATTAATATTGGATAGTTTAAATATCCAATGAAAAACTAAATATTAAGTTTATATAAATATTGAATTTTACCAAAACTCTCATACTTAGTAAAATATAAATCCAACAAGATTTTATTTTTAACAAATCAATTATTTAAAAGATATACATGTTGAAACACTAAAAATAATATACAAATATACATACATATTGATGCGATCTTGGCTACGACATCAAATGATTCATTATGAGTGTCTATTGTATCCATTCTAAAGTCTAAAATGAAATGGATCCAAGAAAAGTTCAATAAGCTAAATTAAAAAGTTTGGGTTAAAAAGATTCAAATCTATCAGTATGAACCGTCGTCTACTTTTCGGATAATAAATGGAGCTACAAGAGAATTTTTAATATGATTCTAATTTGGTTGAAAACTAGATATTTGTACCTTTATCAATGACATATGGTAATCTTACTAATTCATCCGTTTGAGAGAAAACGATGTGTTTGAAGTTGGACCTAAAACCTACCAACAAAGTATGAAAAAAAAATTGTTTTCTTAAGAGTGATGGATTTCATTTAATATAAGAAGTCCTTAATGCTATTGGGAACTTATGTGACAGCTTTTAGCTTACTTATTTTACCATAATTTCATATCAAACAAGAAGAATTAATTGATCGGAAACTAATTCTTATTTTACAAGGCATTAGGCTTTTTGACCAGTATGGATTCTTCAACAATTATTTATTCTGGATATTTTTCAATATCATTTGCGGCAAATGATGAAAAATAATCTTAGATTATTTTATTTTTATTTTTATTATTTTAAACCTTATTTTAATTAGTTTGGGCTTTATTTAAATTGAGTGCATGTTGAACCCATTAGTTTTAAGATTTACATATAAATACTTTTATGCAAAGATTTTTATTTAGTTTATGAGATTTTCTCTAAAGTTGTCGCATATTATATGTTTTGTTTCTCTTTGCGTGGTTGAATGATTCTCATATCAAGTTCTTGATTAAACTTGCAAACTCTTCGAATGATTGATCAATTTCGACGTGATATATACTTCTCGTTCGCGTATCATTATAGGCACAAGGTGGGGGTAATCAATTGCATATAACTTTGGTTCTCCAAAGTAAGGTTCTTGTTGGATCAAGTTGCAAGCTCTTCTTCAAAACTCAAATTAGCAATCTAAAAGACAATTTCGCATTAGTTTGGTATCAGAGTAAGACTAATTTCAAGTTGTATCTCTTTAATTTTCATTGTTACAAGTAATTATAGAGTTTTATTTAGATCTTACCATATCTAGGGTTTATTTCTTTTTTTTTCTTGGTTTCTTTCTCTTTAGGGTCTTGACATATAAAAAAAGATTGATTCTTGATTAATCTTGGTTGTGTTTCAATTTAAAAGAAAAGAAAGAAGAAGAAAATCGGTTTTTGATAGGGAAAAAATCTTAAAGTTACTGAAAAACTACTTACAAAACAATAAATTGTGTTTATCTTTGTGACTTGAGAAATCTGGCACCTATTTTAAAAAAATCAAAATTGCAAATCTTGAAAGGATTCATGGAGAAGCAATTTAGAAATTTTGGATCTTACATGAACTAGGGTTTAATCAAAACTTATCTTGGAAACTCTTGGTGATCTTGATTGATTTCTTGCAAATTTAGGTAGAATAGAATTATCTTGCATCAATTTCTTTAGTTTCTTGATTTTTAAGACGTTTTCTTTATTTTCTTGAATTCCATAGTTTTTGTTGTCTCTTAATAATAATTCTTACTTTTATTTTATGTCTTCATTTTCATCATTATATTCACACAAATTTACATTGCTACTAGTAAGTTTTTTCTCAAGTTTTGTTTTGAAAAGTTTGAATAATTGTTGATTCTTAAGTCTTTAAACATAAAATAAATCATTGCATAGTTTGGTTAATTGTTTGATAAATTGCAAAGTTACTTTTAAGAACCAAAATACAGAAATAGAGTGGTAAAAGGCATAATGATACTATTAGAATGAAAAACCTAATAAATTATGTGAAACATGAGATAGGTGAGTTTTATTGTGAGAATAAATCATACAAGATTGTGAGTTTAAAGAGTGAAAATAAAATGAGCTTTAAGGAAATAGTAAGAAAGGAGAAAAGACTCAGATTCGGCTAAGGGAGAAAAAAGTCAATTAAAGCCAAGAATGGAGAGAAGAAAATGAGGATGAGAAAAGAAAAGAGTGTAGAAAATATAGATAAACACTTAAGTTTCTATACAAAAAAGAGCGAGATTAAGAGTATTTATTTTTCTAACATGTTTATGATTTTACTTGTGTATAAGAAAACATATTTTAACACCAATAATATTGAATTTTTTATTCCCAATGTTGTTATATATTTGTTACAGGATTCTAAAGATGATATAGGACAATAAATTCGGATTTGAGCTTAATTTGTCCTACTATGCAGCTTTGCACCAATAAACATAATTTTTTATCCAACTGTTTAATCAAGCTGAAATTTTACCAAAAGTCTTCAGATATCTTCTTCTTCTTCTTCTTTTTATCTTGGTTAAAATTTCAGGTCGATCATAGTTTGTTAAGGCTCTTTAATAAAGGTTATAAGTTATTTTTAAGATTTTGTTATATATTTCTTAATAACATTCGTAGTAGTTTGCCATTGATAAATGATGCAATCAATAATAGTATAGTAAAGTATAGAGATCTTATCTCTAGACTTGATGATATGTTTAGTAAGATTGATTTGAAAAATGGTTATCATCAAATTAAGATTAAAAAAAGGTATGGAGGGAAAAATAACTTTAAGATTAAATATGAATTGTTTAAATGGTTTGTCATATTGTTTAGTCTTACTATTGTACATGGTAATTTAATGACATTGATAAATCATATATAGTGTGCATTCATAGGTAGTTTTGTGGTTGATTACTTTGATGATATTCATAGTAAGAATTTAGGTGAGCATATTGAACATTTATGATTTTTGCTTAATATGTTACAAAAAAAATCTTGTTGATATATATATGCAACTTGTTTAAAATCTTTAAATGAATTTATAAGAATTTAGTGCATGCTTTGAATTTACCTTTATGAACTTTATAAATTGTTTATGTTTTACCTTGTTTAATTGATATATTTTGTTTATTTAGTTGCTTTACAAGCATATTATTTTGTTATTGTTTTTAGCATGTAAAGAGCCCAAACTTATTCATAAATATTTGACTATTATTGTTTTTATAGATTTAATCATATCTTCTACTCAAAATTTCATTACCCGAATCACTATTGCTTCGACAAGTATTACTTCGGTAGTGAGGATTCTAGCACCACCTTTGGTGGTACATAATGAGAAACCTTAAAAGTTGAATAGGTTGAACTTCAAAAGGTGACAACAAAAGATGTTTTATCCGACCACCTTAAACTTAACAATTCTTGATTGAAAAAGCATCAAAGCTATTAAATGATGAATCTGATCCCACTATAGTCGTAGCTATGGATGCTTGGAATTACACTGATTTTGTGTATAAGAACTATATCTTGAATGGATTAGATAATACACTTTATGATTTGTATAGTTCAATCAAGAATGCAAGGGCACTATGAGAAGCTTTGAACAAAAATTACAAGGCTAAAGATGCTGAAATAAAGAAATTCATAGTTAATTTTTTTGGATTTCAAGATGTTGACTCTAAGACAATGATAAACCAAGTTAAAGAGTTTCAACTCCTCTTGCATGATATACATGATGAAGGTATATCTTTAAATGAATCCTCTAAATGACTATAATCATTGAAAAATTACCACTATCTTGGAAAAAATTCAAGAACTACCTTAAACATAAGCGCAAGGAAATGAGAGTTGAAGACCTTATTTTAAGGTTAAGGATGAGAGAGAATACAAGTTGTCAAAAAAAAAGTCATCTATTTTGGTTCTTTTAAAGCAAATATTATGGCACAAGTGGTGAAGTCCCACAATTAAAATCAAAAGAAAAAGCTTGCTATGAAAGACAAATAAATCACCAAGATGTTCAATGGAAAATGCTTTATCTATAATAAGAATAAGCATTTGACCAATGATTATATAAATAAAGGTCAGTAAGGGACACTAAAAAGGATTGCTCAAACCAATGTCAATAATGTTGATCACCTCATAAATAAGCTTTTGTAAATGAACTTATCTATTATTATTTTCAAAGTCTGCATGATTAATAATCATAAGTAATGATGGGTTGACATTGATGTCACAAGATATGTATAAGCCGAGAAGATAATGTTTTCCACTTACAAATATATGAGAAACTCATCAACTTTTAAGTTGTGCAGGGAAGGTCATATGAATTATATAAAAAGAATAATGCATTTTCTTTTTATTTGCTTGAGTCTTGTGATATGTGGCATGACATGTTAAATCATGTGAATTATAATTCTATATGAAGGTTAATTAACCATGAATTATTTCCAAGTATAGTTTTTGATAAATATCATAAGTGTAAGATTTGGTTAGAATATAAATTCATAAAAACTTCTTTTAAACAATTAAAAAAAGTAGTTAACCTCAAGATTTATTTCACTCAAATATTCTTTCTTTTACCCTCTACTCCATGAAAATTAGTATGATTCATGGATATATAAATTCTCATAAATTATTAGAACAAAGAAAGAGGACCATCAATACATAAATAACACCTTTTCTCCTCATTCATTATATACCATATATAACCTTTAAGGCAACATTCCTTTTATATCTTTACTAATTTAAGCATTATAGGGTCTTCTGCATAATACTTGAGACTTATGAACTTGTGAATCTTTAACCAAGCTCATATTCATTAGCTCTTGAAGCCCATCAATCTATTATGGAAAAACCTTGATATCTTCATAAGTTTACTCCAAACTTTGTCATGTTTTTTTATCCCATAAAACATTGAGATTTTGAGATTGTTATGTTTTATAAAAAAGATTTTGAATCTCAAGAATAAGCATTAAACTAGGATGAGAGAAAAAAAAGAAATAGTATAAATACATTTTAAAACCTCTAAAAAATTCATCTTAAAAATAAGATGAGAGTAACCAACATTCTTAGTTAATAAAAGAGCTCGCCAGAAACCCTATATTTTCTCCACCATGTTAATAGCACAACCAATATTGATAAAAAAAAAAAACCCTTATAAAGTATCAAGATGGTTACAAAATAGAGTACCCATAAAGTTTCCATAAATGTTAAACTTTTCCTATCCTTGTTATAGAAGAATCCATGACACTAAACGAATATGTTAATGTATATCTTTAAGATTATTAGTAGTAAAGGCTAATTCACAGCCATTAAAACCATGTTTAACATGCCACATGTAAGCATGAAGAAACATATATTCCCTATATAAAAAACTCTCATTATTTATACTTTCCATTACAATTAATATAAAGCCAATTATAAAAATAACCATTCAAACTCGTATAACATGAAGACAGTCTCTTAGAAGATGAAGGAAATCCTCTTGAATAGAGTGACATATAGGACAAAGAGATGTCTAACATAAACCATTGTCAAACTGAACTCTATATGTCAACAATCAATCCCAAACATCTAATTAGATAAAGTACCTGTGGTTTTAGGAAGCAACTAGCTATTAAATCCAAGACTAACTAGTCATTCATACTATAAGACAAACTTTTATGATATATTGATACCAAATTTTACTATATATAAGCATGTTAAAGTTTATACCAGATTAATGATGACTCTTAGACTCTACCACAAATACATGAGTCATGATAAATATAATGTGTTAAAAGAATATCATTTTCATAAGTAGAAGATTCAAGTACCATTATATAAAATGTTTTATATTATTTAGACAATCCTAAATTGTTGTGATTGATAATAAATTTTTCTAATTGAAAAATTAAATATGAAAGGTTC
>Ga0325402_1005472_pt1 | contig 11894 bp, 6 predicted proteins | sample PopdelMetagenome_22_FD_207212 | JGI IMG/M metagenome (GOLD analysis project Ga0325402, IMG submission 207212) | Populus deltoides microbial communities from Bellville, Georgia, United States - Xylem-PdKOR-R3 | ecosystem: Host-associated > Plants > Phyllosphere > Stem > Wood/Secondary xylem...
TAAAATTTGAGACTTGTTTGATTGGTGGAAACTAGATGAGCCAGTGGATAATCCAATCCAATGCATGACAAAGCAGGTTTGGAGGCCTTCTGGTAAGCCCCATGGATTGCTCCACTTGTGGGTGCCTACTGGATGAGGAGGTGGAAGTGATGGAGACGGTGGATGGTGGTGGATAATTTGATGAGCTAATGGATTAGTGGATAATGTGTTTTAGGTTCTGCCTAGCATTTTGTTTTTCTGTCATCTTGTCATTAGTGATCAATGAGTATTTTGTCTGATGTCTGTTTCTATAGTGAATTTCATTTTGATTTCTTTTAATATATGTTTTGGCTCTCGCTAGCATCAGTGACTCCAGAAATTCTGGGTTCGATCCCCAAAGGAGTCGTGTAACCTGAAATCCAAATGCACCATTTAACATGTAACAAATAACCCAAGAACCCTCTTGATTAAGAAATTGATACAACTTCTTCACTTGATTTTGGTTACAAACCTTTTCTGAGAGATTATTAGGAAAAAGTAGGTTGAAGATCATCAGCATGCTCTCAGCTGTGGACATTTTCTTGGAATGAGAATACAAAGGTTTAAAGGAAAGATTTTTGAGCTGCTGCAATTCAGGGATTCGTAACCTGCTTATTTGATTGAAGTTACAGGGCTGTTCTCATTCAAGGGGATGCACGACTCATGGTGTTTGGGATTTTCAAGTTTGAATTGGAACTGAAAATTTCGTAATTTGCTTAAACTGGTGGTCACATTCCCAGTATTAAACAAAATCCAGATACGGCAAGAATCTCTGCTATCGTCCACGCCCTTTCAATAACAGCACATCCTTGAAACAAATCTACTACTGATGACACGGTATGGAAGAAATCGAACCATCGGCAATCAGCTAGTAATCATATCAAGTTGCCCAAATCTGAAAATTCTAAAAATTCAAATCAAAATCAGTTCCATGTACAACTAAAACATACAAATGCCAACAAGAGGCTGCGCATTATTATCATTTAAAATTAATACAAAGAGAGACGTGACAAAAATCTCACTGTTTCCTTTGTTCATGTCAGTTTAATCAAATTCTTGTAGGAAGCGACACTGAACAACGAGATAATTGGGTTATAATCTCCCACCTTCAGCTAATCATGTCTGATTTGCATTAGATGCAGCTTTTAGTTCCTCCAATTTTTTGCGAAGATATGCTTGTTTGAGTTTCTCATGTTTAGCTGCTGCCTGCTCTTGTCTATGCAACTTGAGCTCCACTACCTTTTTTCTGGCTTGATTGGCTTCTTCATGAACTTCTCTGAGAAAAATCACGAAGCAAAAGGAGTTACGCTGTGGGGTTCAGTAACATTATTCAGATTGTGGTACTATAATACAAATCAAGTAACAGAATCACTAAAAAGCAAATCATATCAGGATACCTCTTTTCCCGCCCTTTTTTTTATAAATAACAGGTAGCTGAACCACTTGCACAAAAATAAGATTATTTCTTTTCCTTTTTGGTAATTGTTAATGGGGAGAGATTGTTTTTTGGAGCTAATACACAAAGACATGAACTTCCAGATCTGGAAATGTGCCACAGTGATGTCTTATCGCCCTTTCTTTTCACAATTGCAGTAGATGTGTTCAGTTCGGTCATCTAATGGTGCACAAAGCAATACAGGTTCCATTAAATTGCTAAAATTAGGACAAATGCTGGTTCTCAGAGCAGAGAGGGTTTTCAGAATTTGCTGCCTTGCAATTTTTTGAAGGAATTTCTAGATGAAGGATATGCCCAGAAGAGGTATCACCAGGATTCATTTAGGTCAACTAGTGAGGTCTTATTTAGCATCTCGAGTATGCTTTATGTAGGGTTCCATTTGGTGGTAATCTCCAACCTATAAGTTTTGTGGTCTAATGGTGGATGCCTGAAGTGTTTAGACAGTTAGCAACTTGGGGGGCTTTCAAATGGTTAAAACACTAGCATTTAGGCAGGTCTTCATGTAAGGTCCAACTTGCAGTGCCTAAGTATAATGAGAAAGTGATGTGAAATTTCGTTTGAACAGGGTAAAGATAAGGAATAAACTGTTTGGTCAGGAAAGAGGGGAACTGTCAGCCTAATATGAACAAGGGTTTAGATCTTGGACATTTTGTACAGAAAATTATTGCCTTGGGGTGAATGGCAATGCATTTACCTTTAAAACCCAAAGCCCTCCAGAACAAATTAATCTAGACCAAATATAATCTCCACTCAACTGGTTGAGTAGTTAAAGATGCCAAGGGTCTGCCTTTTCATATCAAAGGTACCATTAGTTTCCCACTGTTTAAGTCACAAAGTAGGCAATGGATCTTGATTTTGGGAAGAGGGGGTGAGGGATTCTATTGAGCAATGATTTTTTAATCACTCACGTAGTTGATCCACCAATTCATCTTGTTTCCCACTAGGGTTGTAATAATTTTTCTTAAAATCTAATCACCCATATAGCTCAATCCACCAGTTCCTCTAAGTTTCCCTCTTGCTAATAGTATTCAGAAAAGTCAAGGTACCGTCCAAGTTAAGGCATTACTCTGGAAACTGAAGTCAGTTCCACAGGTTTTTTTTATTAATGAGAGGCTCCATATGGCACAATAGTGTATTGTATTTTCAATGCAGGAGTCATGTTGTCACCTTTACTGGCATTAGCCTGTGGGATAGCAAATGTAGTTAGGCTTTTTGCTGTTGCTGGTGCGCAGAGGGTTGTGAACCATTTATTATATTCTTTCTGAGCAGAAACATATACGAGGACTCTAAGGAAGGGGGAATTCTTTTGGAGTTCATAAACAGATCATAATTTCAAAATTTCAAGGAAAACCACTATCTAAACAGCTTCAGCAATAGTTTCCCAGTTTCTTAGTGTGGTCTGCTTAAGGGGCCTTCATGGGATCTCTATATCTCAAGATTTAAAAGGATTGGAAGGCACTAAATTTCTGGTTATCTTTCAGGTTTAGTCTCATATGGTGGACATCTTGTTTTCAGTGGTGTAATAATCTTCAAATACTATTCAAACAAAGTTTCATTTTATCAAATAGTAGGCTAGCTCGACCTCTGCGTGGACAAACTCGTTACATTAGGTTACAAGAGAATCTGACCTTCCAACAAAGAAACATTTCTAATTGTCATCAGGAATTGCAAGTTAATTCAAAACCGGCCACCTCATTTAGTTCACCTCAACTCCCCCGCCCACAATTTTCGTAAATAAGATCATCAACATACAATATGCCATGCATAAACATAGGAACAGATTATAAGCCTTACCTCACTAAACGATGATGTTGCGCTTTGTCCACAGCTCCAGCCGTCCGCCCTGGCGCAGCAAATTTGGCATTGAATAACACAGAATCATCACTGTCACCATCAACTTTTCCTTCATCATCAACGGGAACAGCAGCAGAAGTATTATTCCCTCGAGGCCGCGTCGACTCATCTTGTTCCACACCCTTCCTAAAAAAATCAACACAGTACTTCTCATTCTCTTCCTCATCAGACAACTCTCCTCTCAATAACTTGTCATACAACTCCGCCTTCCTCTCCAATGCAGCATAACTAGCTGACCCATCATTAACTGCTTTAAGCTCAAGCTTGTCCCTGAAATTAAAAGAATAATCAGAAAAAGAAAAAAAGAAAGCCCTAATAAAAGAAAACGAAAGAAGAGTACTTGTGGGCACGGGATTCGACGCCGGAGTTTTTCTTGGAGAAGGTGTCGAGAGAAGGGATAATCTTCTTGGCGCGATGGTATTCAAGATCAGAAGGGGAGATATCTTTAGATTTCTTGGCTTCTTCTTGGGATTTATAGAGTTGGGCTTTAAGTTCAACGATGGAAGAAGCACCAACTCCTTCTATGGCTCGATGTTTCTTTGGTAAAATTGATGATTCCGTTAGCCATCCTAATGATTCCACCATCACTCTTCTCTTCTTTCCCTCTTCTTCTGCTTCTCCCATTCTTTTCTTCTTCTGTTTTTCTCTACAAAATAAATTAATTAGTTATTTGGCGATCAACCTCTCAATCAACGAGCGAGATGTCGGTTGGGTGATGTTTGAGTCAAACGACAACCGGTCATCACTTTCTATTGATATAGAAGAAGCAAATATCGTAAAGATAGAGCACATGTATTCTTCTCTCATTTCTATTCTAAGAAGATAAAAATTCATTTAAAAATCATTTTAAAAATAAATTTATTTTATATTTTTATCTATATCCATCTAACCAAATATCTTTTTTTATACTTGTTCTTTACATCCTCGACACTAACCAAATACAATCTTAATATATATTTATTTTATAAAAAAAATATTTTTCTAATATGTTTCATGGTTTTAAAAGTGATGACATTGATGATGATACGATAGATTTTAAAAACATGGTGATTATTGTTATGGCCGTAATGACATTAGAGAGTTATAATGGAATAATAATAAAATGGTTTCTATATTAGTAATAACATGGTGGCAAACAAAGGTGACTAGGTTGTTGTACTAGTGGTGATAAAAGGTTATGGTAAGATAATAATAAAATAGTAATTACAATAATAATAAGATGGTGGTTGTAGTAGCAGATGACATTATGAAGTGGTGGTGGTGGTAAATTTCATGAGTTGGTAGTGATAAAGGATAATATTTTCTCCTTTTTCTTGAAATTAAAATATTTTCTTCCAAATTAGCATTATCCAGGAATTGATTGGAAGATATTTTTTAATTAATTCATTTTCTAGTTATTTTCTAGTATTTGTTTCATATTGAAAAATAATATATATATGTGTGCGCGCGCGCGCGCGCGTGTATTGTCAACAATTGAGGGAATGCTTAGAGCTACTAAAAGAGTAGATTTATATAAATCTAGTAAAAGCAATATAAATGACTCAACTATAAGTCTACTATAATAGAATGGTTTAAGTAATATATGACGACATTAAGATTAAAAAATGAAGAGACTTGATGGATATTTTTATTAAGCAATATAAATTCAACATGGATTTAACACTAAACCATTAAAGTTTGCAGATTATGGAAAAGAATCCGAAATAACCAATTAAAAAATATGCCTAGAGATGACAAGGGATTAAAGCCCAAACTAACCCCTCATTGATTGAAAAAGAAATGATTTTACTTTTCTTAAATACATTTAGAACACCATACTTTGAGTATCTAGTTGGGCAGTTAATCTTAGCGTTTCACTTATGTAGTTATAATGGTTGAAAGGGTAGAATAAGCTATAAGAGTAGGAAGATCTTAAATACTTCAGAAATGGGACAAAATAAAAAGGAGGATTTATAGGTAAGAAGAAGGATAACTAGGTTCACAACTTGGAGAAAAATTATCCCCATTGTAAGAGGCAACGAGATAATAAACAAAAATTAAATCATCATGATAATTCCAATAGCACTAGTTTTTCAACATCTATGTGTAGTCTAGCAATTGCAAGTCTAAATTTTTCCACTCAATTTCCTAACAATTAACCAGGCAATATCCTTTAGAACCAACCATATTTTGGATAATCCAATAACTATTCATATACCAACAACGAATTATATAGAAAACCATTGAAGATACCAAGAGCCCTTACCACCACTTTTATTACCCATGAGCAAATGATAAAAAAAAATGGTTAGTATAGAAAAAATCACTCTCATCCCACATAAACCATACCTACCACCCTATCCCAAATGGTATAGGTTAGACTAAACCATGAGTATCATTCTAGTGTTGTAAGACATAATCTTGATAATTGAAAAAAAAGAAACAAAAACATAAAATTTTAGGTATTTTCCCTTTCTTTTTCTCTGTTTTTTTTGTTTCCCCTCTCTTAATTTTTAGTGGTAGATGTTATTATCATTGGTGGATGAGAACTTGGTGACTTAAGCATCAGTTGTTGCTGCTATCAAAGTGGAATGGCTGGCGATTGGTATGGTGAGGCTTGAGAAAAAATTAGGGAAAGATGATTATTTTTTACTTGGATCAATGATGTTTGGAGAAGGGAACTAATGTTGGGCTGCTGATGGTGGAGGTTGGAGGCATCGGATTTATTATTGCTGCTCTTTAGTCTTTTGGCTGAGAGCTGGGGAAGATGATAAAGACTTTTGCTAGAGATGTCCAGGCTGACAGTGAGAGGGATTATGGATGGCGTAAGGGTTAATGGATAGTCTAATGCTAGGCTTGTGTGATTGACAATTATTGGGTGGTTTTTGGTTTGTGTTTTGACGAGTTAAATAGAAGAGGTTGGACGAGGGGAATCTTCTCATGGTGATGAGGTTGGCATGAAGGAGGTGGTTGTCGCAATGATAGTTTTTAATGGGTCTCAGTAACTGGTTTGAAGGCTCGAGATAAGGTAGGGCTATCGATTAGAGGAGGAGAATCTATTACGATGCTCATAGTGTTTGCTAGTGTTAGGTGCTGGTGGAGTAGTTATTAGTCGTCGGTTATTGTTGCTCATAGCATCGCTATCAGTCGTTTTGTTCAACATGTGAAGTAATTAATGTTAGGAATAAGGCCTAAAGTTCAACAAGGTGTTATAACATAATCCAAGCAAATATAATAAAAGATAAATAGTAACCTAAAAATGATGCTTGGATGAAATTTACGGACTAGGGTCAAACGCGGTTTAAGTTTAAGTTTTTCAAAATAATAAGCTAGGCTTAGGCTAGATCACAGACTGAGGGCAAGTTATCTATTTCTAAATAATAATTATTAGTTATCTATTTCTAAATAATAATTATTCAAAGTTTTTTTTCAAAATGCCATAAAGGGATCTAACAATACCAAACATACATAGAAGGGCCACTTTAGAAAACATAGGCAGGTTAGTAAATTAAGTGACAAATGAATAAAGAAGCTATCATTTGCAATTGACAATGAGGGGATTGAATTTTGAATAGGAGATTTATATTTTAAATAGGTAAGTATATTGATGTATGATAGCCTATGATTTTCACATAGAACTTTGCTTTTTAGAGCTCCTTAAAATTCCGACAAATTATAGACTCACAAGACTTTTGCATTGGGAATGTATAAGTTTTTTTAAAAGCAAAAACTTTGAAAAATAAAGTTGGTCACATATGATTTTATCCGATTTTGATTTTTTTGCAAATAAGGTTGGTTGTATTTGATTTGAGCCTATTTTAAACCTTTGCAAAATAATGTTGATCACCTTTGATTTGATCCGATTTTGATTTTTTTGCAAATAAGGTTGGTTGTATTTGATTTGAGCCTATTTTAAACCTTTGCAAAATAATGTTGATCACCTTTGATTACAAATAAGGCTAGTTGCTTTTGATTTGACTTAATTTTAAGTTTTTGCAAGATAAGATTGGTCACCTTTCATTTGACCTAATTTTAAACTTTTGCAAAAAAACGTTTGATGCGAACCTGTGGAGTAACAACCATTGAATCCACAATCAATATAGAAAACAACCTAACAAAGCCAAAATCAGATTAATAGAAAACTCGATCTAATGATTATTTGAATTAAGGGACCAAAATTATTGGATGAAAAACCTCAACTCATTTATTATAAATAATCAACAACTGGAAGTATCAGGAAGAACACTATAAAGACAATTAGTCTTTGATAAGTTCTAAAAAGTTTAATGAATAACCACAAGTATGAGCAACCTCATATACACACAATATTATTTATGAATAAACCAGGTCTGTAAAAAAACTAAATATGATCTAAGTAACCCTATTTATACTAGGTAAAACATCCTAAATAAGGCTAAAAAAAGAGTATTAATCAAAATAGAAAAAAAAAACTTAAACTAGGAAAATCATAAGGCTTCATCATAAGGCCTTATCAAACACTGATTACCATAAATTTTAAATCTATAGAAAATAAGGCCTTTAAAATTTTCTAGCAAAATTTTAGTCTAATCCAACGGTTAGATTGAAAGTTATGCTTATTAGTGTAAAATTGAGCATAAAAAAATTAAACCAAAAATCACTTCTAATGTCCTAATTAATAAATGAAACCTTTCCAAATAGAAAATCCATAACACAAAAAGAAATACAAGTTTTTACCACCTCTCTCTATACTACCAAAGCTTTGACTCCTTAGGAAACAAGAAAATTGTGATAATTAATTCTCTAATCTCCCAACTAAAAATCAATGTGAAGTTAGGATTCCATGCAAAAAAAAAAAACACTTGCTAAGTAATTCCTTAAGGTATCACCTATGTGTCCATCGTACACAAGAAATCTTTGCCTTGTAAAATTCACAAATCATATGGAAACAATTATTTTTCTAACTTTCCTTGTTTGTTAGCAGATTTTAAATCTAACTTCAAACATATTGTTCTCTCTCATCTGAATAATTTAATAAAAATACCATATATGGATGGAAATTTTAAGATGTTTAATATCCATCCCAACTAGAATCAAAGAAAAAAAAAATCTACTTATAACTTCATATATGGCCTAAAAAGTACATAAAGGTCTAGTCTAGTATATTTGTAACTTTTTAACCTAGACATCTTGACTTAGCTCATTAAATTCATTTTTTATCTTCTTAGTTTTAGACCTTGTAATAAACCCAATAAGTACATCTAATGGATCATTTGGTGATGCTTGTTTATTCTCATCATTTACCATCTCTTTAAAAGGATTCATCCTCCAATCAATAATAGAAACATAATATATGGGCAATACATCTGTAACACTTTCAAATCATAATGTCATGAAATCTCCAAACATTTCTTTACCAATATCAAGTATTGAGTAATATGTCTAAATTTATGGGATTTAAAAAAAAAATTCGGCAGAGTTTCCTCTATTTTTGTTGATAACAAGTTATCGACAACACTTCTATTATATGTCATTACGACTTTCATCTTGATCCAATCATCCTGGATCACATTTCATTCATCAAACAATAACTCAATACTTATACTTATCAATATATTTAAGTCTCATAATATCAATTAGTAAATCAACATAAATGTACTACCAAAACAACTCAAAAGATAAATAAATTCATCACAAACGTAATAAATACTAACTAACTACATATATGCCTTTAAACTACATAAATACAACATTAAGATTAAGAGTCATATTATATTTATAATAAATCTTATCTTATCATTTTGAAAATGATTTGGTCATACTGACAACTATACATATATATAATACATTCACTACCTATTACACCTTCTACTTGATTTTTGCAACACAAAAGGATTTACACTGAAAGTAAAGACATGAATATTACATTCCAAAATGGTAATTTATAAACAAGAGAATTCCTACATCTAACGATCTGCATCACCTCGGGGTGTACCTGTTCAACAATAACCATATTAACTAACTTACTCATTATATTAGTCTAATATTAATTAATTACTCTTAACCTTTGAAATTTAATACTTCTACTTCAATCTAACTAAATCCCATAATTTACATAATCTTTTCAAAACTTAAAAATCCAGCTAACTCATCTTAATTACCAAATAAATCTAACACTTCCATATAATTACTCAGAAATTTGGTTTTCCTTCCTCAGTTACCAATAGATCCAATAATTCCATTTGCATTATCCATCATCCGGCTAACCTGTTTTGTTAGCCAGTCAATCCGGTAATTCCATATGAATTACTCCTTATCCGGTTAATCTCTTTGTTAACCAATAAACCCGGTAATTCTCTTGATTACCCAAAAATCCAACTAACCCATTTCGGTTAGCAAAATCAATCCGGTAATTCTATATGAATTACCTAGTATCCGACTAATCTCTTTTGTTAGCCAATCAATCCGGTAATTCCATTCAAATTATCCAGCATCTGGCTAATCTCTTTTATTAGCCAAACAATCCGATAATTCCATACGAATTACCCCATATCTGGTTAACCTCTTTGTTAACCAATAAAACCGGTAATTTCACATAATTTAGCGATAATTCACATAATCATAACTAAAATTATTCACTTGCTCCATTCGTTTAATATCAATTAAATAAGCAACATAGATAATTAGGGAAACTAAAAATTACAAAATAAGATGATGAATCACCTACCTTCAGCTCGGGATGACCCAGCTCCTCCTGTCTGATAACTAGCTCCAGACACAACTCCTGAATCAATCAAGTGTCATTATATCCTTAGTCCATCAATATTTTTCTTACGTGCCGAAACACAAAGCACGTAATATTTTTATTTTTAATTTGTTCTAATAAAAATTCATTTTCAAATATAACATCATTATTTTACATTCAATCTCATATTTAACTCAAGTTACTTCTTTGCTTACTCTATGTTCATAATTCCTCCATCAAATAATTTTTCTATTCTTTATGCCCTCACATCATATTATTTATTTTATCTAAATACTATATTCAAACACAATCTAGACATTATGTCTTTATATTTTCTTTTAACTAGTTTATTTCTCTTTTAATTTGAATTTACTTATAATTATAATAATAATAATTATTTTCTCAACTTAAATGCCATCTCTTCATTTAGTCTTTCTTACATTTTCATTTATTATGATTAAACATGGTTTTTTCTAAACATTAACATCAAAACTCATTCTCCCATTTTTTTCCTTCATTTGGCCGAATGTGATGTTTCTTTTTCCTCCCCCAAATTTTTCTTCATTTACTTGTTATTTCAACTTATTTTCATTCTATTCCACTTCAATTTAATCATTTTTCCTTCCCCTCCTAATTCCCCCAAATTCACATAAGAATCCTAAGTTCAAAAATCTAGGATTTAAGGGAAACTAAGGTAAAATTCCATGAAATTACTTCCTAACTTAATCAAATAAGCTTAGGAAAACATCTAAATCAAACATTAATCCAAACTTCTCATGCTCACCTATTACTTTTCTTCCAATTTCTCTTCTCTTCCAAGGTTAGCTGAAATCCCCTTCTCAAATCCTTCTTCCTTCACTTGATTTAGTGTTTTATAAGTTGAACTTGCAAGTTTATAACGTTATTCTCTCAATTTCCTTATTGTTTTTCCTTACTTTTCTCTCTTTCTCTCACGTTATGCTCTGTTTTTCTTTTCATCTTTTTGTTTCTGCCCATTTGGCAGTTAATAAAAGATAAGGAGAGCTTATATGTTTTCTTTAATGGCAAATAACTATTCTACCCTCAATTAGTATTTTTGCCTCTATTTGACAGTCCTTATTTTTTTTGCTAGCACTGCAGAGCTTCATTCATCTTAAAATTATAACCAGATTTTATTGAGTATATTTTAAGGTTCCTCATAAAATTTCAGCTCAATCCAATGGTCGGATTAAAAATTACGTCCAATAACGTAAAACTAGTTGAATTGTGATTTTTCATCAAATTTCTGAATTTCTCTAAAAATTCTGAAATTTTAACCCAAGATAAGGCATCATATTAGAAGGCTCCACGTAAAGTTTCAGAATTTTATGATAATCCAATCAAGAGTTATGAATTATTTTGTTTTACCTAAAACTAGTCAATTTATGATTTATCGCTCGGAGGTTTTACAACATCCTATAACTGCAACAAAGAATCATCAACACTATTTTTCATAGGCTTGTTAATATAAAAAATTATTTACAACCTCTTTTTTCTTTTCTTCACAAGTGGCCCCTTTTTATTTCTCTCATCTCAGCCAGCTTACCATTTTTTTTCATCTTGACCATTCTTTTATTGTAAGTTAATTCCACTAACATATTTTGAATAATCACATTCCTTACTAGAATTTATTCTCTCTCATATAAGCAAACATGCATACGAACTCATTAGTCATGGATTAAAATTTCATATTGAGGTCTAAGATGCTCTCTTATATCTATATGAAGGAAATAAAAGCCAATACTTCTCATTCTTATCACTGATATGACATTTCAAATGAAACATGTTTTTTTTATTTATACAAATCATTCCCTTTTACTTGTAAACTCGATAAATGACTCACAC
>Ga0325402_1005473_pt1 | contig 11894 bp, 5 predicted proteins | sample PopdelMetagenome_22_FD_207212 | JGI IMG/M metagenome (GOLD analysis project Ga0325402, IMG submission 207212) | Populus deltoides microbial communities from Bellville, Georgia, United States - Xylem-PdKOR-R3 | ecosystem: Host-associated > Plants > Phyllosphere > Stem > Wood/Secondary xylem...
TATATATATATATATATAGGTAGCTTGACAGCATCTTCTTTCTGTAAAGAAAGATAACAATTACATGCATGGCGTTATTTGATTGCTAGCTGAGAGATGGCTACAGATTTAAAAAGATAAAATCTTAATTTGAGAGCATATGAACCGCTCTTGCAGGAAAGGAAACTGCTCCATATCTGTTATATGCACTAATTATGATGGTGATCAAGACATCTGTTATATGCTCGATCCTAATTTTAAATACTGGCACGAACCCTAGTTCATTAGCTGATGGTGCATGGCTTTCTTTTTTTATTATTATTTAAAAAGAATGAATTCTAGCGGCCTCCCCTCCTTTTTTTTTTTTTTTCCCTCCTTGTACAAACTATACTCAGGGCACATATAACTCAATATATTTTTTAGTTTTGAAAATTCAAAACACGGTGCCACGTACCTCCTCCACACACAAAATTTCCATTGCTTTACTAATAAATTCTCTGAAAATACATAGAGTTGACACCACACTTCTAGAAATAGTCACAATGCAAACACCATCATATTTCCTATGCAATTTGCATCGTTCTATGTAGAGCATGCAACTCCTTTCTTACCAATAGTTATGTTTTGTGCTTGGATTTGATGGAGAGATTATTCGATCAAGATTGTGTTTTACCTTGAAATTGAGCTCATGTTTCATTTGATCATGATGGATTTTTGACAGAAGATAGTTTTAGCCAATCTTGATTTGTGCATGATGATAGGTTTGATCCAATTTCTTTGATGGTTCATTCCGCCAAATCATGTTAGCCTATGTATGGGTTTGATTTGGGCAGCAAAATAGGCTTATTGGGAGCTTGTATCAAGTCTGATTTAAGTTATATTAATGAGTATGAGGTTGGACCACATGAGATCCAAAGTTGGCTTGGGCTAATTAAGATGTTGAGATCTTTTTCTTACAAGGATCAGTAAAATATTCTCCTATAATTGAAAATAAATTTTGTTCATTATTATCTATATTATTTTGGAGAATATTTAGCAACAAAGAAGGAAGTTTTATAGTCATGCAAGGAAACTAAGGGGGTTGTCAGATCTGAATCCTAGGCTTGGAATGATTATTTAATGCTAAAAAATTAATTCTCCTGGTCAAGGAAGAAAAGTGATGAGTGGCTATAAGAGAAATTAATTTCTAAGATTGTTTTACATGTTCTGAAGGGAAATCTTAATTCTACAAGGAAAGAAGACTTTAACAATTAAATTCCTATTCAGATCAGATTTCCTAACATCTAAATGAAGGTTTTTGATCTAGTATTCTAAAGGTTGGCTAAGCAATCCTAGAATATCTAGGAAGGTGGATCTCGGCCAATGGTTATTTAAGTTAGGGAATTAAGATATTTTATCTTGTTTTTCTTCCTATTATATGCAGCATCAACAAGCTATTGTCCAAACTTGTTGTTTTCATTATTATTTCTATGTTTAAGTTTAATTAATATTTTGGATTTAGCTAAGATCCAAGGCTTGTTTGGATCAGGGTTTGGTTTTACTAGTAAAGATTTTGGGTTAGTTTTTGTAAATGGATCAATTCAGCCCACAAGAATATATCTATTAGGGTTAAATTCTCAGAACTATTTAAACACATGTTAAGTCTAACTTTCAGCACCTTTAATTTATAATACTTCAGAACTTTTTAGTTTCACATGTGAGAGAGATTCTTGCATTATTTGGTTCTTGAATAAATTGAATCTAAATTATCAAAGATTAATTGGCTTGATGATGTCATTTGACTTCATTTCAATAGTGCTTGTGTCTTGAAGTAGGTTTTCATTATGTCACACTTCTATTATACCTCTTTCGGCTTTCCTGGATCAGATCTCAATCTTGATTGTGAGTTGCATGACCACGTGATCATAAGGTTTGTATCAGCTGGTATTAGAGCAAGGCTCTGAGAATAGGTCATATCCTTCAAAAAATTTCATTTTCCTAGTGTTCGTTAAGTTTTTTAGTGTTTGCATCAATCTTCTTCTTTTTCTTTATGTCTGTAGCATACTAATTAAAAAAAATTAATATTCCATTTTGTTACTATCTCTAAATATATTGGTAGCATAAAAGTAAAAAAAAAAAAAGGAAAGAAAAGATATTATTCAAAACTTGTTGCAATTCTGCTGTAAAAATTCAACTTATAGAGCACCCTAAGCAGAACACCTCAAAATTAATTGAAATTTCATATACTGCTTACTGGGGGGTGAAATCTCACTATATATTAAATTTTAGCTTATTTTGACACTTTTTTCTTAAGGTTTCAATTCGGGGTTTAATTCTACCTTAAATTGATCATACATGAGTTTCGATACCTAGGCATAAGAGAAAGACCTATAAAATAATATCTATAGTTTTTTAGGTATCAGGATATTACATATTGAATTTCAGGTCATTTTTATATTGTTAGATCTTGGTTTTAATTTTGATGCTTTAAAAATGCGTAACAAGTCAGATTTGCGTCGAGTTCCAAAACGTGTTTGTATACTATTTGTTTCAACCAAATCAATTTGTTTATGTTATATTGGGGTTATTTAGTAGTCAAATAAGTATCTTTATTATTTTTCACTTCTGTTTTACTTCACATCTTTGTTTCGTCAACAATTCGTATGAATTTGCATTGCTACTCCCGAAATAATAATAATAGTGTTGTTTTGCTTGTTTTTAGTATATTTATTGATTATTAAGTCTATATTCATAATTAATTTGCAATGTGAAAGCCGAACCATGATTGGTTGTGTTGAATTGAGTCTTTTGGTATAAGAAAAGGTGTCATATATTCAACAAGGGATAGGGAACGAAGAAGGATTCTAGAGTAAGAGTGGAAAAAAAACTAAAGCATGGTGTAGGGCTTTTAGAATGAAAAGTCAATAGGTATAAAATATTATTCTATGACCTTCAAACATCGATGGAAAAGGATAACAACGTTGCAATTATGAAAAATAAAAGAAGGCAACCGTGGTTATTATTCAAAAATATATGCATAAGTGGTTAGTAAGACATGTTTATTTGAAATCTTTATTAGCCACTATGTCCATATTATGTTATTGGAGGCAAGTGTTAGCAAGAAGGGAGTTTAGAAGGCTTAACCAATAGGCCTATAAAACATCCATTATTCCTATTAATGATCCAATCATGAATCTTTTTGAAGAGAGAGGGAATGATACACTTCAACCATGGATTTATCATGATAGGTCTTCAGTTTTGTGCTTAAGCTTGATGGGGAGGCCATTTGACCAATATTTTGCTTTTTCTTGGAATTTAGTTTGTGTTCCATTCGACCATGATAGGTTTTTGGCATGGGATAGTTTTAGCCAGGATTGGTTTATGCATGATGATGGGTTTGGTCCAATCTTTTTTATGGTTCATTCAGCCAAATCAGGTCAACCATGTATGGGTCTGATTTGGACAGTAAAGTAGGTTTGTTGGGAGCTTGTATCAAGTCTGATTTGAGTTATATTAATGAGTACGAGTTTGGGTCACATGAGGTCTAAAGTTGGCTTGAGATAATGAAGATATAAAGATCATTTTCTTTTAAGGATCTACAAAACATTTTTCTAAAATTGAAAGGAAAATTTGTTCATTAATATTCATATTATTTAGGAGAATATTTAGAAACAAATGAGAAAATTTCCTAGTCATGCAAGGAAACTAAAGGGGCTATTAGATTTGAATCCTAAACTTGGAAGGATTATTTAATGCTAAAAATTTAATTCTCTTAGTGAAGAAAGGAAAGTGATGTATAGCTACAAGGAAAAATAATTTCTAAGATTGTTTTACATGTTCTGAAGGGAAATCCTAGTCCTACAATGAAATAAGACTTCAACAATTAAATTCTTATTTAGATCAGATTTTCTAGCATCTAAAGGACTTTAAAAGTTGGCTAAGCAATCCTAGAATATCTAGGAAGGTGGATTTCAGCCAAGGGTTATTTAAGTTAAGGAATTAAGATATTTTATCTTGTTTTTCTTCCTATTATATGTGGCACTATTGTCCTTACTTGTTGCTTTCATTATTATTTCTATGTTTGAGATTAATTAATATTTTGGATTTCAATTAAGATTCAAAGCTTGTTTGGATCATGGTTTGGTCTTGCTAGTAAAGGTTTTGGGTCAGTTTTTGTAACTGGGTCAATTCATCCCATAAGGATATATCCATTAGAGTTTTCTCAAAACTATTTAAATACATGTTAAGCCTAGCTTTCAACACCTTTGATTAATAATACTTCTGAACTTTTCAGTTTAACGTGTGAGAGAGATTCTTATATTTTTTAGTTTTTGAACGAATTGAATCTTACGTGTCAAAAATTAACTAGCTTCATGATGTTATTCAATTTCATTTCAATAGTGCTGGTGCCTTGAGGCAAGTTTTCATTGTGTTATACTCTTAGAGAGCGTTTGGAAACGCGGACCAACCCACGTTTCCAAAAAATTCAATTTTTGTTTTGCTAAAAATTAAATTTTTTAATTTTTTAGATCGTTTTGATGCGCTGATCTCAAAAATAATTTTTTTAAAATGAAAAAACATCATTTTGATGCATTTCAAAATGAAAAGTACTTTGAAAGGCAACCGCAACCACACTCCCAAACAAGCCCAGATAATCACGAGGTTTATCATACCTTTTTTTGCTTTCTAGGATCAGATCTTAATCTTGATTTTAGGTTGTGTGACCATATAATCACGAGGTTCATATAAATAATAATTAAATTTATAAGTTCACACTGACATTTATAATAATTTAAATACTCTTAACACCAATGATTATTCCTTTACTTATATGTAACAAATTTTCCTTTTTGATCCATGAATTTCATTTCTTTACAAACATAACCTTATTGCCACCCTATCTTTTATATTCAATATTAACAAACATCTTGTCTCATTGGTTTCCACTTGACAATGAAATCAAGATATCATTGCCTTTCATTCAAAATTGAAGACAATAAATCATTGGCTTTCACTAAATAATAAAAACTACAAACATTGGCTTTCATTCAACAATGAAAGTAACATATCATTGGATTCCACTCAACAATAGAAGCAACAAACATTAGCTTTCATTCAACAATTAAAGTAACATAACATTTGTCTTCATCTAAAATTGAAAACAACATTGCATTAGTTTTCATTCAATAATGAAAAATAATAAAACATTGATTTTCATTCAATAATGAAATCAACATATCCTTGATTTTCTTAACATATTCATTTTCCAAGCACAACTATTTGTCACCTTTACATCATTTCTTTCCAATTTCATGTACTTTTCATAATAAATAATTTATCAAGTATAATAAATTGGAAGAAATAAACTACAATAATTAAAAGATTAAGGTGCATAAACAAATACCTGCACCTTTAGCTATACACACTCCTCCAGCTACGGAAAATGCTATTTTGGGTGCCTCTCTTGAATCTAAAAAAATACCTTTATCAATATTTCTTTTATCTCATAATATATCATCGTCTATTTTTACATTATATACTACTACACAATCCACCTTTACAATCGTATTCTTACTTTTCACCACTTAATTCATTAGTACATTGAGTTCATTTCTCATACAATTAATCAATTTATTCTTTTCTTACTATATTAACTTTCAATTAAATCTAAATCTAAATCAATATTATACCATTATTAATTTCACTCTTCAATCCATATATAATTTGGCCATAAGCTCAAGCTCCCCCCCCCCCCCCCAATCCCCCTTTTTCTTTTCTTTTCTAATTCTTTTCTTTAATTCTATCATAATTTAAGTTAAAAGTCTTTTATTGCATATATCATTTAAGCAAAGTACACTAATTATACATCTTCACTAACAATTCGTTCCAAAACTATAACTCACAAGATTCTAATATGCTACGCAAAGTTGATTACATTATCTAATTCCTTTTAAATTATTTCTAATATAACACTTTACACTAATTTCTTATAATTTCTACACATATTCATAAAAATAATAATTTACTCATTTTTTTTCTTCGCTTGGTCGACCACTCCCCTCAATTTCTCTCTATTTTTTCTTTTTTATAACATCAACTTTTACCTTCATCACAATCCTTTTTTACATGTATTAATATTTCTAACAACTAATTTAACATGACCCCAAATTTCTAAATTAAGAGCCCTAATCTATAATATTGCAAACTTATTCAAAATTGATATAAACTTCCATCAAACTTGATAAATCAAGTGTAGAACTACTTACCAAACAACTATACAAACTCTAAATGCTAACCAAACCAAAATTCCTCAAGCTTTCTCCTTCTTTCTCTACTTTACTTTGCTTCTTTCACTAAAATCTTACTTTCCCCTCACTAATCTTTTTTTATTCAAGTGGTTTGGTGTTTAAACTCGTAAACTCTAACAAGTTTCCTTTCAATTCCCTGGTTTCCCTCAAGTTTTCCTAAAATCAAGCCAAAAGAAATGAAGAATTTTCATTCTCCTTTCTCCTTTACAAGCCAGCCACACACACACATAAAATATATAGGGAGAAATTTTGTTAATTCCCATTGTGTCTTTTTTTTATATACCTTTTTATGTTTTTTAGGTAATATTTTTCAGATCCCAACGCATGTTTATATCTAATTTAACGCAGGTGATATCAAAATTCATGAAACTTTACCCCACAACATTTATTTTCTAATATATTTCTTTCTTTGAGTTTTTATTCACATTTTTATGTGTTTTTTTTCATCCATTTTTTTATAGTTTTATTTTTAACTTTATACATAAACATTTTATTTCAAATTCTCATAATCTATTATCATTCTCTTAGTGTAAATATTTCATTACTTGCTTAACATACTATTTACTTCGCAATCCATATAAATTTACCCAGGGGTTTACAGTAAGACTTCTTGAATCTATTGCTACAAAAGCCCTGATTAATGGAGTCAACAACTACTCTTTATAGAAAAGGTTTTTTGCTCCCATGATAGAACTCTTTTTAGTATAAAACATACAATGAAATACTATATTAGGGTGGAAAAGGCTAACATAGCCATAAAAGACACCCTTATAGTTTCCCCAACGCCATCGGTCTCACACTAAAGAATTTAAAAAGAATACCAAAGGACATATTTATGATTGCCTGATATTTCTTGGGCTTTTAACTACCTGTTTGACCATCATATGTACTAAGATGATAGCTACTATTAAAGCAAAAGAATTTGTGCAACATCCTCCCCCATGAAAAGTTGTGTGAACACGAGGAACCCTAATAAGTTTTGTCTTTTTCACCTGATCATGAGTATGACATTGATGAATGTCACATCTTGAAAGAGGAGATAAGAAGATTAATTGTTAGTGGATACCTTCAGTAGTTCTATAAAAACAAAACAAGAGAAAGAAATGAAAAAAGTCTGCACATTTGATGAGCAACATGAGTTTAGATAATCTTAAGATTATCTCCACTAATTGTATTTCAATCTTTTAAAGTTTTTAATCAAAAGTAGTAATTTTTATCCATTTCTCCAATGTTTCCAACAAAAATCTTCATGTCTCCAAACATATCTCCATGAAAAATCATCATGATGAGATCTTCAAGTATCCAAACGTGTCCATGAAAAATCTTCATAGTGAGATCTTTATATCTCCATTGAATCTTCGTATGTGCCCCAATTTATCTATAAAAGGATTAGAGATCCTTTTCCAGGTCACTACAACCAATTATTTATCCTTCTTTAGGTCTTCATGACTATATATCTTAAAAAAAATTAGAATTATTTTTCAGGTCTTTGTGACAACTTATCTTTAAAAATAACAAAGGATACTTCTTCAGTTTCTATGAATACTTAAAGGACATTTCCCTTTAAAATACATTCAAATACCATATCGCTTACTTTTATCCTTACTCATTATTACTAGACCGCTTCCCTTAACAAGAAAAAATTAAACTCTCCTTTTTCTTATAAAAACATTAATAAAAGTATAAGAAGAACTCTCATGCAAACATATTCATAATATATAGAGAAGGTAACATCCTTATAAAAATTGGTAAGTTTTCTTCTCCCACTTATACTAGTTAAGTCTTTCAAACATATATTTTGCTAGTGTTTATTTTTGTTGTCGTTTAATTAAGTAAAATAATAATTTAAAAATACAAAAATATAAAACCCAATGGAGTCAATGACCCGATCCACGAGTTAAGTTATGAAGTTTATGTTGATTCAATATGTTGTTGTCTCAATATTAAAAAAAGTGTCATTTAAAAAAAATTAAAGTCAAATCATGTTTTTTATCGGTCTTTTAGGTTATCTTTGTACCTGCCAAGTCGACCAGGTCACGTAAAGGCAACTCCCACATGGTTTAATTCAGGGCTAGGCAAGCAGGTTGTTAGGTTTAAAGATTGACTTGTTGAGTCGGGTTTAATCACAATACCAAATAATTCCCTTCGACCTGGACATTCTCCTTTCATTCAAAATATTTTTTGATCCAACCCGCAGCGTAGCGTGACTTAGTTATTACTAAATTAGTTTACGTATAGAATTGAATTGAATTATTTGATCTTGAACCGTAGAAAGAAATCTTGGCTTTTCTTTTAAGCAGCAGCATATTTAATCCATCACCAAAACTGTAGTGCGCGGAAACATTCCAACCTAACATCATTTAGAAGCCAAAAAAATTACAATCATAAAATTAGCAGATGGGACAATTCAATGGTAGCTTAGCCTAAGGGTCAATCCTACCTAATTTTGCCTTGTGTTTGGGAAAAATCGTACAAGGGATATAATCAGGATTAGATATATGGCATTTTTTAGGCGCAAGAGACCAAGGGGGAAGGAGTTTTATATCGGATATATATTATAGTTCCCTGCTCTGCTCAATTATTTTGTTGCCTCTTTCCCTTGCATATGAACGAGTCTAATAGTAACGCCCGCAAAGAAGAGAAAAAGGCAACATAATGCAAATATCATCAAATCCAACGGCAACCGAAAGCAAATCCCTGTTGTTCGAAAAAGAAGAGAAAAACAAGGGTCAAAGAAATTAACCGATAATAATGTGGAAAAAAACTGTTGTATTAAATAAAATGAGATGCATGGACAAGTTTTTTTCTTTTTTAATGGTAAAAGTATTAAGACTAGATTTTTGTTTAATATATAGAATCTTTCAAAGATCATCTATATCTTTTTTATATATATAATTAATTTTTTTTTATCTTGGATTTTAATTAAACCTGAAACGATAACATAAAAAGCATCCTCCTTACCAACTATACCAGACAAGAAAAGTCAAAAAAGCTTGAGATGTTAATCAACAAAGTTCAAGGGAACAATATATTCAAAGATAGGAGAAAGAAAGCAAAGCTTACACAGTATGATTTCCATGCTTGCTACGCTTGCCTTTTTGAATAAACCCTGTCCTCAACGCGAAGTTATTAGGGTTTATAAAAGTACATGCGGGGACAAGAAGTTCATTGGAAAACCAGCTAGTATTTCATCAAACAATTGGCGAGCTCTTAACAAGTACTAGCATTTCTTACTGCTTTTTGCTTCTTTTTCCTATTCATCTATAGGCCTACACTGTTTCAAAATATTTGTTTTGGCAGAATCGAGTGTGGAATCTGTGGTTTTTTGTTCTGTAATTTCCCAAATTGACACCAAATTTTCCTCACCTAGCAACACTAGACTGTCGGATACAACCTTTACAACAAAAACAACCATCACTCTTTGAAAGTTAGATAGATGAAAATCTTGAATCAAAAGAGCACTAAATTAAAACTGTGGAGAGATAGATAATTGAAGGCAAAAGGGTAATACTAAGACTTAATAAAAACAACTATATTTTTTAATTTAATAATAATGCCAAAAAATTCCCTAAAACTTCAAAAAAAATATATATATATTTAAATTTTTTTTGATCCCTCAGCTTAACAGTGTCAGTTATAAACAAAAGAGAACGCTACCCACTTATCCAGCCATCCTCTTCCTCTCCTAAAGCCCTCACAAACACACCCTAAATGGACCTCATTTGAGAAAGAGTGGTTTAAGGTCTAAACAGACACCCGACATTACATTCAGATAAAAACAAAAACGGATTTTATCTCTTGGCTGATTCTCTCATGTTATAACCAAACATTTTCATGTTTCAATTGAGAATATGAACACACTAGAGGGCAACCTCGATGCTCATACCGGCCCTGCCCCAATCCCCAGTCAAATCATCAACCAGGAATAATCCTGCATGATTCGAATTCAAGCTCAAAACACACAACATGAAAATGAAGAAACATATTAATGGAAAAAAATCCTGCATCTCAAAATTTTCCTCTGCCAGGAAACAAAATGCTAACTAATAGAGTTATATCTTGGAAGCAATTATTTGACAATAGATTCGTGGGCCGTTCCTAACCTAAAATGAGGACAAACGCACAAAATAATACTTCACAAAAAGATTGTTCAATACGAGCTTCTCATTTTAGATTACAACCTACATAATCCAAGCATAACTAGAATCTCAAAGTACCAACGTCAAGGATGCCATTTGGAACGAGGCAGGAGTGCAAGAAGAATCTTCTTTCTTGGCCCCTGCATTTCAGAAAATGTTCAAAGGAAACCAACATTAATGTATTAGATTACCGAAATGCAAATTTAAGAATAATTACAAGGTGTGTGGGGTATCCCAGAGAAGTGCCACCACAGCTTTTGTTTCAATAAGCAAAAAGAACACATCATGCAAATCAGATATTTTCCGAAATAAATGGAATAATGATCATTCATTTGGTGAAACACAACTTAGTACTTCAAGGTACCGTGAATCCACAACCCTCATTTTTGCCCAGTATTGTCCATGTCTTTTTTAACATAAATATTTTTAACTCGGTGCAATATTTATTCAGAAGAAGAAAAATCCACCAAGCACAATGTCATTAACAAATTTTAGAGTGCAAAAACTCATCTCTCGTACAGAGGCAGTCTATACATTTCTTAATACTGTGAATCTACAACTGTTATTTTTGCCAAGTATTTTCCATGTTTTTTTAACATATGTATTGTTCACTTCAGTGCAATATTTATTCAGAAGAAGAAACACCCATCATGTCCTCTCCCCCTAATAATTTTTTTTATTGCAAAAACTCATCTCACAAGAAGAGGCAGCCCCTACAGTTCTTAATAACTAACATGAAAAAGTTGCATCAAATTGAAAAACCATCACTAGTAATGATGATGATGATGATGATGATGATGATGATGAGTCTTTAAAGTATAATGACAGCTAAGATATCATGAAAAGGTTTCTTTTTATATTTTTAAAAAGGAGATGCTAAAACTTGAGACTTCTTGAGTGGCGGGGTACATAGATGCCAGTTAAGTTTTGTACAATAAAGTAATTCATTTCAAATAACTAAAAGATTAATCATGCATGCTTCAACAATTTTTGTATCAACATTTTAAATATCACAAGACAGTGAAATACTTGAGATGCAGAAAACATGAGCACGAAACAGACTTGGACATCATATGCCATTACAAAATAACACCCAAGATAGTAGACAAGTAAAGGAAAAGAAGGAAAACTACCATAGGTATGCCCAGCTCTTTGAGGTCACTTTCCCCCATCTGCTTCAATGCAGGCATATCTATCTGTTTGATACATTACACGAATCTTAAATTAGGTGGCTTGAAAAAATAGTAGTTCCAGTACATGATATTATTCTCCTTGGCATACAACAGGTGGTGGGCGGGGGGGGGGGGGGGGGGGGGTAAAAAAAAAAAAAAAAAACAAATATAAAAAAAAAAAAAAAAAAAAAAAAAATATAAAAAAAAAAAAAAATAATTAAAAAAAAAAAAAAAAAAAAAAAAAAAAAAAAAAAAAAAAAAAAAAAAAAAAAAAAAAAAAAAAAAAAATAAAAAAAAAAAAAAAAAAAAAAAAAAAA
>Ga0325402_1005474_pt1 | contig 11893 bp, 14 predicted proteins | sample PopdelMetagenome_22_FD_207212 | JGI IMG/M metagenome (GOLD analysis project Ga0325402, IMG submission 207212) | Populus deltoides microbial communities from Bellville, Georgia, United States - Xylem-PdKOR-R3 | ecosystem: Host-associated > Plants > Phyllosphere > Stem > Wood/Secondary xylem...
TGAATCTGCCAACGGATCAAAGCATGATCCTCTGTTTTAGCATTTGAAGCGGAGAAGCCATCCATTCATCATGATTACATCCTCCTCAAGTTTGAATTTCACTATCTTGAGTCGTCCAGAAAATTTTGTTGTTGGGGTTGGATGTAGAGAAGCTTGCAGTTATGTCTGTGGTTTAGGGCAGGGCTGTGAGGATGTTTTTTCAAAGTGTTTTGCTAAACGGGGCTGTAACGAGAACTTGTCTTTGTTTTCCTCGCATGATCCTGCTGCTTTTTATTTCATTATATTTGCAGCGTAGTTGTAATGACACCCATTTCAATAATGCCAATTATTTCATTATATTTTTTTTTATATTATAAATATCCAGATCGTATTTGCTTTTTGTACATCACTATTTCAATAATTCTGAGGGGGAGAACTTTAAAAAAAAGAGAGGATGCTTTCACTATTATATCCTTACTTTTTCCAAAAAGCTGTCTATATAGAGCTTTGTGAAAGAAGTAATGCTTAATTATATTCGAAGTTTTTTCCCGACTGAGATTCAAATCTCTGCCAAGTTATTGAGTGTAAGGGTATAATTATTAAATCTGATTTCACTTTTTAGAAATTTATAACTTGGAATATCAAACCTGTCAAGATTTAAATTGAATAAAAAATATTAATTCACTAATACTTGATTAATGTATTAGATTTCTAATAATTTAGTTAATCTAACTAAACTCAATGAGATAAACTTTGTTACTTTTTTAAAAATAAAATGATATTATTTTTATAAAAATAATTAATATGAATGAATTTAATGATTCGGGAGTTAACACGAATTTGATCCAGTATTTTGATAATCCAAATCCTCTTTCAGGTCCTTCCTTGTATAATAACTATCTATCTACATTTGTGCAAATATTAGGAGCCATCAAAATTAAGGGTTTTTTTTAACATGGTTATGGTTATTTTTTATTTGAAGATATATTAGAATAATATTTTTTTATTTTTAAAAATTATTTTTAACATTAATATATTAAAATGATATAAAAATATTAAGTTAAAATAAAAAAAATTAAATATTTTTGAAACACAAAAATAAAAAGATCTATATAAAAAAAAATTACTACTACGAGCTTTTAAGTATAGTTATTAAACCCGGCCCGGGGGTTGACCCAGCCAAGGGGCCGGGTCCTGGGTTTCATGGGTCAACTCGGGTCAACCCGGATCAATCCGGAAAAATTAAAAAAATTAAAGTTCTAATGTTTCATATGAAAAAATTCATGTAAATATAGGTTATACATGTTGTAAACAATGAAGTTTAAAAGAATATTTTAAAAAGTTTTTTTTATCCCGCATTAAAAATATATTATGATAAGCTTTTAAGTTGAAGTATTTAAACCAAAAAAGTTTTTTATCCCACATCGAAAAAATATAGCTTTTTTTATTGGAAACACAGAGTATATGTACTTATAGGTTTCAAATCCCACATTGAAAAAAAATAACTTCTTTCATAGGAACATAGAATATATATACGAAAGAGTTTCAAATCCCACATTAAAAAGATACCATATTATCCTTTTAAGTTGAAGTATTTAAACAAAAAAAATTTTTTATCCCACATTGAAAAAACATAATTTTTTATTGGGAACATAGATTATATATCCTAATGGGTTTCAAATCCCACATTAAAAAAACATAACTTTTTTCATAAGAACATAGAGTATATATATAAAAGGGCTTCAAATCCCACATTGCAAAGATATTTGTTATCTTTTTAAGTTGAAGTATTTAAATCAAAAGGTTTTTCTATCCCACATTGAAAAAACATGATTTTTTTCAAAGAAACATAGAATATATATGCTAATGGGTTTCAAATTCCACATTGAAAAAATATAATTTTTTTCATGGGAACATAGAGTATATATACGGAAGGGCTTTAAATCCTACATTGAAAAGATACTTGTTATCCTTTTAAGTTGAAATATTTAAACCAAAAGGTTTTTTTATCCCACATTGAAAAAACATGATTTTTTTATTGGGAGCATGGAGTATATATACTAAAAGGTTTCAAATCTCACATTGAAAAGATACTATATTATCCTTTTAAGTTGAAGTATTTAAACGAAAATGTTTTTTATCCCACATTGAAAAAACATGACTTTTTTCTTGGGGACATAGAGTATATATAGTTATATACTAATGAGTTTCAAATCCCACATTTGAAAAAAAAAAACCGGGTCTCGTCCGGGTTCACCCGGGTCATGGGTCGACCCACCGGGTCGCCCGGGTCTAACCGGGCTGTTGCACTAGCTAATTTTTTAGTAAACTCGGACCGGTCCAGCCACCGGGTCGACCAGGTTTCGGGCCAACTTTAATAACACTACTTTTAAGTTTTACCTTAGCCGAGAGGTAGTTTAGGGTCAAGAATCGGACTTTAGAAGAATAAACAGTGGCCACGCAAGAAGGATATACTGTGAATTTTCTCATTAACCATGAAAATACAAGGCATGAGTTTTTCACTATAGCATTAGATATAAATTATTGTCTATTACTATAATAGTTTTTTTTTAGTTTAAAAATTAAAAGTCTTGATTTAGGGGTAATTTTATCCTTTTTTTAATGGTTTATTGATTATTAAAAGATTATTAAATACATATGTTCATCTTTTTTTTTAAATAAACAGTAAAATTATTCATTTACTTTCAATATCAAAAAAATTAGAACTTTTGACCAAGGATTTGTTTGTTTTTTTAGTATGTTATAATATAGTAAAAATACATATTTGCCCTTAAAAAAAAAGTATATGTCTAGAGGTATCTTTATCCTTTTCACAAGGGATTATTTTGTAATTTTTAGGGGCATAAAGAGTGTTTAGTTATTTTATGTTGAATAATTGATTTTTTATTCAAAGACATTGTTGAAGTGTGCTTATTATACGTTAGCAAATGAGTACTGTCTGTGTCATTTAAGCGGTACATGAGACATTACTTGGTGGACAAACCTACCCTTCCACTATATATTTGGAAGCACAATCATTTTCTCTTCCTCCTAGTATGACGTTTGACATGTAGTTTGTCGTCGATAATCGTTTTTTTTCTTTCCTCTTCCTCTCCAACCCGAAAAGGTACGTGGTTGTCCTCTTTGTTTTTAATTTCTGTCTTTATTTTTTTGATTTCTTGTTTACATTTTTATCCGTTTTATAAAATTCATGTTTGTTTTCAATCTAGTCATTCAATTACAATTCGTCATGTATTATATTTTTCATTCCAGTCCTTTTTTTATTTTTATTTTTGTCAAAGTTTTATTGATTTTCAAATTCATCATTCAATAAAAATTTATGTTGTTGTTTTTTTCTAATGTGACCCTCATTTTTTTGATATGTTTTTCCTTTTATTATTTTTTTTTGTTTCAATTTAACTCTAAAATTGAACATTTTTTATTGCCCTCTGATTTATTTTTTATTTTATTTTTCACCCCGTTCTTTTAATTACATCCTTTTGTTTTAGATCCTTTCATGTAATTAATATTTTTTCTTAATTTTTCATCTGCTGTTTGATTTATTGGGGATTGGACTTCGTGATTTTCTCAATTACAGTGCTTTTGATCTAATAATCGAAGTTATTGTTTTGAAAAGTTAATATGGTTCAACGTCTTTTTTTGCCTCATTTTATTTTATAATTTTATCATTCTAAATTATTATTTTTTAAAAATGGTTTTGTGACCATCTTCAATTTCTTTTCAATCGATTTATCCTGATTTTATGATTCAAGTCACCTATTTTGCATGTCTTTTTTAATATAAGTTCTTTTTTAAAATATATTTGTATTTAATTTTTAAAGATACTATTATATAATCCCGTGTTTTTTTTGTTTCATACAAATAAATTTTATTTTTGTAAATAAAAAATATTTCTCTTAAATGTCAAGCTCAGACCTTTTAGAGGTGAAAAATAGATTCGGACACGTTACCTAAACCTAAGCATACTAGGCTTGGGTGTACTCTCGAGCGCACGAAGGTGCTGGAATGCACGCCAACAAGTCTGAACATGTGTCTATTTTGGGCGAACACCCTGCATGCCCTCTAGAAAGTAGGGCTTGGGCTACTACATTGAAGCCCATTTTATTTGGGCCACCACTGCACATTAGGCTTGGGCTACGAAACCGAGCGAGCCTATCTCAAGGTATCTTTCAAGCTCATTTTGGGGGGTTTTGGATTCATTTTATTTGCACTAACAATCATTTTTTTTATTTAATTTATATAAAACTAGTTTATTTAGCTGACCATGATTATAACCTGGATTATTAAAGTTTTTTTTTTTTTTAAAAATACTTACAGCAGCTAAATATTATATAGAAAAAATAGCACGGACCCACAGTACAACGCGACCCCTCATCTAGTATTAATTTACCATTGCAGGCTTAATTAACAACTCCTAACATTTTCACAACCTAAATGCACAGACTTGTACCGTTTGTTCTTGCTCTTGTAACCTTCCAAAAAGAAGTAGGACTCAGTTAAACTATTTTACAACTAGAAGGACTCACCTCTCTTCCCAACAAAACTATTCCCACCCACCTATAGCCAAACACACCCTCTCGTCCCCCTCCCTCTAACGCAACCACCGAAAGTCGAAACGTTTCACTACTCCACCACTCTCTCCAGTTTCTAACGTTGTCAGTCTCACACTCCACTCCCTACTGTAACTCCCTACACCTCCACCTTCAATCACCGTCTGATCCCATCATGGAACCAGACGTAAGCGTAGAAACCTCCGCCATGATCCGAATCGCCATCATCCCAATCGGCAAAATTCCTCACCAAACCCTACGCGACTATTACTCCATGTTCCTCCACCATCACACGATCCCACTCTCCTCCATCTCCTCCTTCTACACTGAAGAGCAAAAATCACCATTCACCAATCAACCTTGGGAAACCGGTTCCCTCCGGTTCAAATTCGTCCTCGGCGGTGCACCGCCTAGTCCATGGGAAGATTTCCAGTCAAATCGTAAGATCTTGGCTGTTATTGGTGTTTGTCATTGTCCGTTATCGCCTGATCTTGATTCAGTTATTGAAGAGTTCGATGGAGTCTGTAAAGGTTACGCTTCTGCGCGTGTTACTCGCTGTTTCGGTTTTTTTCCTTGTGATTCTCAGGTTAGTTTGTCGCTTCGCTGTATTTTAGTAAATTTTTTATTTCTTAACTGGAATCGGATCGGATTTGTAATTATATATATATTTTTAATTTTATGACAGTGACAATGACTATGATTATGATTGAGCTAAATGCTAAGGAATGGTTTTTTGAATTTCTCTTTTCATGTGTTGTTTCTGTTGGATTACGTATTATAGAGATTTACGTGGATATTAGGTGTTTTAGATTTAAATGTGATTTAGTTTGCTAAACTAGGAGGTTGGGATTCCGTGAGAAATGAGGAATGAAACTAATCTATGAAACCCTTGGAGTGGAGTGGGAGTTGGGATTGGGATTCAAGTTTGCTTGCGGACCTGCTTTCGAAATGAACCTAGGTTTTGATTTCAATGAATCTGAAGTGGTTTTTGATGTAAATGCCAAGCAATTGTCTCTCTTATTTGGCTGATCACTGATTTGATTCTCATGGTTTTGTTACAGTTAGAGGATGGTGGTAAAAAGGGAGAGAATTTGAGATTGTTTCCGCCGGCAGATCGTCAAACGCAGGAGATGCATTTGCAGACTATGATGCAAGAGATCGCGGCTTCATTGTTGATGGAATTTGAGAAGTATGTATTTCAAGCGGAATCTGCTGGAACTATACTCAAGACGCCTTTGGATTCTCAAGCTAGTTTAAGCTCAGAGGAGGTTTATTTTTAGGTGTCCTAAGGATTTTGAATCTGGAAATTTTATTCTAAAAGTTTTTATTTTGTAATGTGATGCCATGTATTTTGTACCCTGTAGGTTGATAATTTTGAGTTTTGTAAAAATTACAGGTGATCAAGGCTAAAAAGAGAAGACTTGGTCGTGCACAAAAGACTATAGGGGATTATTGTTTATTGGCAGGATCTCCTGTTGATGCCAATGCTCATTATTCTACCGCATTGGAATTATCCAGATTGACTGCAGATTACTTCTGGTATGCTGGGGCATTGGAGGGTAGTGTTTGTGCCTTATTGGTATGTGCGCCTTTTGAATTAAATGATAAAATGACATTCATGTCAAACACATCCTTTTGTTGGTCTATGAGTAGTTAGGCTGCTCCCTGTTCCGTAGTGAAGTTTCTGCGAAAGCTGATTGGTTTAAGGCTTTGTTATTTTCCTCTTGAATGATGGGTCTTGTTAATGTCTACATCTTTGGCATACCCTGCAGTTATGCAATTACTTACCTCCTTTTTTTTACCTGTTATCAGATAGACCGGATAGGCCTGAAAGACCCATCTCTAGAGGATGAAGTTAGGTATCGGTACAACAATGTGATATTGCATTACAAGAAGTCATTTATACCAGAGAATGCTCAGAGGTAATTTCTTGTTGATCGATTATCTTTTTAAACATCTTTTTCCTGAATCAATGTGAAATAGTGCTTAAAAATTCAAAATTTTTTTGTATGCTTATGCTTGGAAGTGAAACTGCAAATTTTCTCATTATATTATATATATTTTCAATCTCTCAACTCTTGTTCTATGAATCACAGTGTAAAATATAATTTCCAGGCCTGTTTCCCTAATAATTGCAGTTGGTTTATATGTTTACATATATTAGGAGGTCATGCTCTTGCATAGACTGCCTAGAGATCTTCGGGTGATTTATTTTCACATTTTAATAAATCTTATTAAATGCAAAATTTATTTTAATATTTTGAATGCAGGGTTTCACCTTTAAGCTTTGAACTTGAAGCTGATTTGAAATTGGCAAGATATCTTTGCAGGTAAATGTTTTTCTCTCAACTTTTCTTTTGCAACGTAAGAAGATACACACAGAAGAGAGCTCTTTAAATTAAGATGCTAAGGCTTCTGTTTCTTGAAAGCAATTTTCAAAGTAACGGTCCTTGTTTTTGCAGAAGAGAGCTGGCTAAGGATGTAGTGGATTTGCTGACAAGTGCTGCAGATGGTGCAAAATCTTTGATTGATGCGACTGATAGACTTATACTATATGTCGAAATAGCTCGTTTATTTGGAACTCTTGGTTACCAGAGGAAAGCTGCCTTTTTTACTAGGCAGGTTGCTCAGCTGTATCTGCAACAAGACAGCAAATTGGCTGCTATTAGTGCTTTGCAAGTTTTGGCAATGACCACCAAAGCATATCGTGTTCAGAGCCGAGCTTCCATCTCCAATAATTCTCATATCAATGTGAGTATACAAGCCAGGTGGAAAATTGAAACCATGCATGTAATGGTTGCTGGGATGCTTGTACTGTTGGCTGATTGTAGTGTGGAGTCATCTATTGTGGATTCCTCTGGGTTAACTACATTATTTCCCTGAACAAATCTATCTATTTATGCTTAGAAAATGCAGCACTCTCAATTTACAGAAAGAAAAAGGCCGCATAATAAGTACATAAAGTCCTCGTGTAACTTGATTCGTGTCTACTGATGCTTAGCTAGTTAATTCATTTGCTTTTGTCTCAAGAGAATCAGGATCAAATCCTGCTGAAAAAGAGGAAAGAAGAGATGAAGAAAAGAAAAGAAAAGGGAGAGGGTTAAACTTGTCATGTAAACCAAACAATGGGTGAAAGAAATGAGCTTATAGTGTTCCTTGCGTCCTTTAAAATTCTTACCTTTCATGAATTATCTTCTTTTTGATAGGAGGTTGGATCAGGTCATGCTGATAGCGGGAAAATGCATCACCAGTCTGTAGTTTCTTTATTTGAGTCTCAGTGGAGCACACTTCAAATGGTTGTGCTGAGGGAGATACTGCTATCTGCTGTTCGTGCAGGAGATCCTCTTGCTGCATGGAGCGCTGCTGCTCGGCTTCTAAGATCATATTACCCTCTAATCACACCTGCTGGACAGAATGGCCTTGCTCGTGCACTCGCTAATTCATCGGAGATGCTGCCTTCTGGGATTCGATGCAGTGATCCTGCCTTACCTTTTGTAAGGTATTTTGCTTCATCCGTGGAATCTTAGCTCGCTTTCTATCATCTTTTACCTATCACCTTAGTAGTAAATGTGTTGTGGGTCCTTTCATTTTTATTTTATTTTTCGTTTATTGTTGTTTGGGTGTTCAAAGAATATGTGTATAAGAACTTATAGCAGATGGTCCTGTATTTACTGAATCTGTCAACAAGAAAGCTGCTTATGGAGTCTCATTTTCTTTTCATATCAGTTTCTGAAGTCGGCAAGCATCATCCAATTAATCTGTCTATTTCTTCTAGGTTGTATTCTTTTCCTCTACATGCCTCTCAAATGGACATCGTAAAATGCAATCCAGGAAGAGAAGATTGGTGGGTTGGATCTGCTCCTTCAGGGCCTTTTATTTATACACCATTCAGCAAAGGGGAACCAAATGATAGCAGCAAGCAGGAGCTGATTTGGATTGTTGGGGAACCAGTCCAGATTTTAGTGGAGTTGGCAAACCCATGTGGCTTTAATTTAATGGTTGATAGTATCTACTTGTCAGTGCATTCAGGAAATTTTGATCCTTTTCCCATCAGTGTAGATCTCCCTCCCAATTCATCGAAGGTGATCACCTTATCTGGAATCCCAACTTCAGTGGGGCCAGTGACAATTCCAGGGTGCACTGTTCACTGTTTTGGTGTTATTACTGAACACCTCTTCAGGGATGTAGATAATCTGCTCCATGGTGCAGCACAAGGACTTGTGCTTTCTGACCCTTTCAGATGCTGTGGTTCTCCAAAGTTGAAAAATGTATCTGTCCCAAATATTTCTGTTGTACCACCACTGCCTTCACTGGTTTCACATGTTGTTGGGGGTAATGGAGCAATAGTTTTATATGAAGGCGAGATACGTGAAATCTATATTAGTCTGGCTAATGCAGGCACTGTTCCAGTTGAACAGGCACATATTTCACTCTCAGGAAAACACCAAGATTCTGTTCTCTCAATATCATATGAAACTTTAAAATCCGTTCTTCCTTTAAAACCTGGTGCTGAGGTGATCCTGCCTGTGACCTTGAAAGCCTGGAAGCTTGGATTAGTGGACCTTGACAATGCTTCTGGAAGCACGGGAAGGCAGTTAAAGGACAGTAGTAGCCCGTCGCTGTTGATTCATTATGCAGGTAATTTTCATTCTGTACATTTACCCCCCTTCAAATTTGATATTTAATTCTGCAGACTGAGCAAAAAGGGAAAGCTATTGGCTGACAGAAACTTTTTGTTGTTTATCTTCTCTTTGCTCTAGCCATATAATTTTGGGTGAAATAATCCGGCTAGTCCTCCAATTCAAAGATTTATTCTACCATAAAACCATAGTGCGGGCTTGCAATAGGTTAAGTATATGCTTTTACTTTGCTAGTTTGTTTTTGGAGGATTCAAGGAAATGTGAGGTCAGGTGTCTCAATACCTCTTCTGTTTGTAAATTATTTAAACGCACAAAAGAATTGTTATCTAACTGAGTTTTAGCTCATTTGTAGTCAGTACCACTTGAGTTAAGAGTCCGGCCTTTTTCAAATTGCTGTTAATCTTTTATATATATAAATGAGATTTTAGTTACTTGAAACCAACCCCCCCAGCATTTAGAATCTTCCGCACTTTATATATGTCTATTGTTGAGAATTGACTGAAAAGAGTGTTGTTATTTATTATTTTGTAGATTTGTTCTGCTGTTAGTTTAAAGCTATTTTTATCTCCTTGTTCCCCTAGAAATAGTATTCTGAATGTCATGACAGAATTTAAGCGAATAAATTATTTTTTCTTTGCTTGCCCTTTTCTTTCTGATTTTCAGGGCCATTAACAGATTGTGAAGATCCTCTAAAAGGATCTGCTGTGCCTCCTGGTAGACGCCTGGTTGTTCCCTTGAACATATGCGTTTTGCAAGGTTTGTCTTTTGTAAAGGCTCGTTTGCTGTCAATGGAAATTCCTGCCCATGTTGGTGAAAATCTTCCAAAACCAATTTATCTAGAGAATAGTGCTAGTAAAGAAGCTATTGGTTCTGAAACAAAGATGGATGGACTGGTGAAGATTGATCCTTTCAGAGGAAGTTGGGGACTGCGATTTCTGGAACTAGAATTGTCTAATCCAACTGATTTGGTGTTCGAAATCAGTGTCTCTGTCCAGCTGGATAGCACAGAGGACAAGCTTTCTGCTGGTCAAGATGCTACTGAATATGGTTATCCAAAAACAAGAATCGATAGGGATTTCTCTGCTAGGGTATTAATACCACTGGAACATTTTAAATTACCTATCCTTGATGGTTCTTTTTTCATGAAGGATTTTAAGCCTGATGGGGCTGCTGGCAGCAGAAATTCAAGCTTCTCAGAAAAGAGTGCCAAGGCTGAACTAAAAGCTTCCATTAATAACCTGATATCCAGAATAAAGGTCCGGTGGCAATCAGGCCGGACCAGCTCTGGAGAATTAAATATCAAGGATGCCATACAGGCAGCACTCAAGACATCTGCTATGGATGTACTGCTACCAGATCCCTTGACATTTGGCTTCAGGCTTGTTAGAAACAATCTCTCGCAAGAATCTGGTGACTCTAGGCCTAAAGGTTCTGTTGTGGCACATGACATGACTCCTATGGAAGTTTTGGTCCGCAATAACACCAAGGAAATGATCAGGATGAGTCTTAATATTACGTGCAGGGACGTAGCTGGAGAGAATTGCGTTGAGGGTACCAAGGCAACTGTCTTGTGGTCTGGTAAGGCTTTATTGTGTTGAGGGATGTTAGTTCGCATTTACTTTCTTTCATTATTATTACCCGCTACTCACTCTAGTGAAATATTCATGTCGCATCAATAAGTTTCGCTCATAAAATATTCAATCTTTTCATTTCTGGCCGCCTCCTTGGTAATCAGCATAATCTGTGCCTTGGCCTCCCATAGGTAGAGAACTAATTCTGCATATTGCTACTACCATGACAGATGCGATCAATGACTGTGCTTGGTTTTTTGGTAGGTGTTCTGAATGGAATAACCATAGAGGTTCCTCCCCTCCAAGAATCCAAGCATTCCTTCTCTTTGTATTTTCTTGTACCTGGGGAGTACACTCTAATAGCTGCTGCCCTGATAGAAGATGCTAATGACCTCCTCAGAGCGCGAGCTAAAACCAATTCACCTGAGGAGCCAATATTCTGTCGCGGCCCCCCATTCCATGTCCGTGTCATTGGGACTGCATGATTTTTCTTTCTTGTCCAAGACGATGAATCAACTTATATGTTGGGCTGTACAGCCACGGAGAGCTGCCTGCTCGACACAAGTAAAAATGCGGAGGTTTTTTGGCAGCTTCACTGCGAACTCAGTTTTATCGAGTTCTGCGAGCTATTCAATTCTTGTTCTGCTATTCTAGTTGTTCTCTTAATCAATTTGACTAAATCTGTATTTGTGATTTGTATGTGCTTGTAAATCCATTGGTCAATTACAAAATGGTACCCTCTTATTCCCTTTTGTTTTAACCAATCGGATTATTTTTATTTGTAATTGTATTGAAAAAATATTTTTTTATTTATTAAAATTTATTTTTAATATTAACATGTTAAAATGATATAATAACGGGAAAAATAAGTTAATTTGAAGTAAAAAAAATAATTTTAAAATTAAAAAACAAAAAGCCGATCCAAAGTTAGCCAAACCACCCCCAAGCAAAACCTGTGGGCTTATTAGGGTTTTTGACGTGTCAGGAATTTTCAAACTCGAAGGTTGGCATCTGAACTGGGTCTTTCAGCTTCACTCATTCCGGTCGGGGTTTTATGAGAATCTAGGGCTAATCAAATGATTAAGAGAATTTTGCACTCGCTATTTGGTCTAATCAAATGAGATTAGCCCAA
>Ga0325402_1005476_pt1 | contig 11892 bp, 5 predicted proteins | sample PopdelMetagenome_22_FD_207212 | JGI IMG/M metagenome (GOLD analysis project Ga0325402, IMG submission 207212) | Populus deltoides microbial communities from Bellville, Georgia, United States - Xylem-PdKOR-R3 | ecosystem: Host-associated > Plants > Phyllosphere > Stem > Wood/Secondary xylem...
GAAAGAAATAAAGAATTATTTATCGATATGACGATATTAAACAAATGCTGGTTATATTATTATCTAACTATAAGCGAATCGGATCACGCCAAGTTTTTGTACAAAATCTTGGGTTTATTCTTTCTTTCTTTTTTTCTGAATGATGAATGGCATTAATTTTTTAAAGTGATTTTTATTAAAAATATATTAAAATAATTTTTATTTTTATTTTTTAAAATTTATTTTTGATATCAATATATTATAATGATTTAAAATAAAAAATATTAAAAATTAACAATACTTTTTTAAGATTAAAACACGCGTTTCCTTCCCCCACTTCGTTTTCTGGTCGGCCAGCTTCCGGGCACGTTGCATATATTTTAGTATTCACATTTTGCTTCAGAAGCTTTTGATTACCTTTTAAGGAAAGAAGCGAAGAGCTCGATGGAAACATGAAAATCAAAGAAAGATACATGGAGAGATTTGGCTTTGACCTTAGAGTCTTAGAATCTTTTAGTTTAATCAAAGATTACGTCATAATTTAATTCCGAAATACCACCTAAAGTCTTATAGTATTTTCATACATTGGCTATAAATGGTCGGTCTTTACCTATTACATAAGTATACATATAAGCCTTGTATTATTATTATACAACATAAACTCGTCATAACTAGTGGTGGATGGGTAAGGTTACGTTTGAGAGCCGATTTAAGATGAATAAGAATCTTGATAAAATTATAAATAAGATTTTTTAAAATATTAAAAAATATTTTTTTATTATTTTTTATGTATGTCCAACAAATGGAATCTTGAATAATTTTCATTTTATATTTGGAGTTTTTTGTTAAGTGAAAACAATTTTCATTTTATAGAGTATGATTAACAAATATAACTTATTTATTCTCAAAGTTTTTTATTAGCATTAAGTTATTCTTAGTGACCTTTAACTTAAGTTATAAAGTGAACGTTCACCAAAGTATTTATCGAGTATTGCTTTTTTATATAAATAATATAATTGTTCTATAAGGTAAATAGTTACATTTGTTCTTATTAAGTTTTTTTATTCAAATTGACAATATTATATTTTTTATTTTTAAAAAAATAAAGATTGGTAGAAAACGTTTTCACAATTGCTTAAAAAATTTTAATTAAAAAAAATCAAAATTACTTGATCATTAAAATTTTAAAAAATAAAAAAATGATTTTTTAAAAAACATGTAACAGAAACTAAGATACTTGATTGATTAAATATTGTGAGCACAAGTGCTCAAATAGAAAAACAAAATAAGTTAGGTATATAAATAGAAAAAATAATAAATTACAAGTATTTCATGTGCCATTATTCTGAAAAAAATAAAATATATTAAATTAATTTCAACCCAAATTTACTTGATAGAAAGTTAATTATCATATCAACATTCTTATAACAAAACAAACGGAGGTACATGATCGATTAAATTTCATAAATACAAGTATTCAAATAGAAAAACAATTAAGTCATGCATGTATTTAAATAAACAAATTATAAAATACAAATACTTTGTAATTTGTATACCATTACTTCTAAGTATTTCAAGGAGAAAATAAAAAGCCTGAAGAAGAAGTGTATATATACACGAAGCTACGCGTTGCCAGAGACCTTAGCAACATGTGTGGATATAAAAATCTTGACTCTCGATCCAGAGTAATAATAGCATTCACTAGATGAGTGAATGCCGCGGGTAAAGTTAAATGTTTTTTTAATATAAAAAAATTTTTAAATGTTATTAAATATTTTATTAAATGTTATTAATTCTTTTTACCTAGTAGAAAAAAAAAATAAATCTTGTGATGGTTTCTCCGACATAACTTAGTTAACTTTATTGGTCTAAAAACAACTCATATAACCCGCGAAAATAATATTTAATTAAAAAAATTAAAATAATATTTTTTTCTTAATATTAAAATAATAATATATTGGATTGACTTGGGAAAATCCAGGTTAACATGTCAAATTCATGACCCGAGTTATGAAACTACAATAACCCTATAAAAAGCAAATAAAAAAAATTATGAAACTTAATTCACAATCATCCAAATATTGAAAGATAAAATTGAAAAAAAAATCAATTCAAAAATGACCTCAATTAACGTGTCAAACTTGCAACCCAGGTTATAAGATCGAGATAACCCCATGAAAAGCAAATTGAAACAAATTACGAATTTCAATCCTCAACCAATTCTATATTGAATGATGAGATTAAAAAAAATCAATTAAAAAACAACATGAGTCAATCCACCAAACTATGACCCAGGTCATCAAACCGAGATGACCTTATAGCAAAAAATTAAAAAATAATGACCTAATTTAACGGTAGTTAACCAGTCAAATCCACAACCTTAGTCTTGAAAATGAGATAACCTCATAGAAAAAAGGTCAAAACAAATTATAAAACTTGATTTTCAATCATCCCTGTCGGACCTAATGTTGAATGATAAAATTTATACAAATTTTAATTAAAAAAATAACATAAAAAATAAATTAAATCAACTCAAGTTAACCATTAAGCATTATTCCCGAGTTATAAGACTAAGATAACCTAATGAAAAATAAATTGAAACAACTCATGAATCCTAATTCATAATCAAATAAAATATTAGTTGATGAAATTGAAAAAAAAAAGTCAATTAAAAAAAAGAGAAAATTGATTCAATTGGGTTAACCCGCCAAACCTGCGACCCAAGTCATGAGATATAAACAACCTAATAAAAAGCAAGTCCAATGTTGAAGGACTTGTGACCCGAGTCATGAGACCGATATAACTTCTTAGAAAGAAAATAAAAAAGACAACCTGATTTAACTAAGGTTAAAATACCAAAACTCACAACCTTGATCGTGAGACCAGGATAATCTTATAAAAAACAAATCAAAACAAATTATGAAGCTCAATTCTCAATCGATCTAATGTTGAATGATAAAATTGGAAAAAAAAATCAATTAAATAAAAGACACAAAAAATAACCCGAGACAATTCAGGTTAACCCGAGTTGCACTATTTTCGGGTCATAAGACCAGGATAACCTAATGAAAAGTAAACAAAATAAATTATGAAGTTTAATTCTCAATCAAATCAATATTAAAGGATAAAATTAAAAAAAACTAATTAAAAAAATTGAGTCAATCAGATTAACTTGTCAAATATAAGATTCATATAATGTAAGTATGATAACTAAATAAAAAAAAATATATATATAATATTAAAAAATAAAATTAAACAAAAAAAAATTGATTAAAAAATCAAAGGATCTTTTAGTTTATAGTGAAGTAGTGGCTACGTATGTTTTTCATGGGAGCAAAATACAATTTCAACACAAAAACAATGCAGGGGTTCTCTTTATCATAAAAAAAAAACATTTTTATTATGAATCGAAAAGTTTAATGTTTGTATTTAATAAAATAAATTAAAAATTATATATTAATAAATGTTAAAAAATAATTGATTATAATCAAAGATCATGTACATAAATATTAATATATTTGATTTGGGTGAAGGTTTTCAAATTCTTTAATTTACTTATACAACAATGAATTTTTTTTTTAATAAAAACAATAACTTAAACTCCATTCAAATGAAATAAATCTGTAGTGGTCAGGGGGCAAAAAATTTTAATGTAGAAAGCAAAGCAAAAATAAATAATTTGATATATGTGCCGAGGTTTGAAAATATTCCTGTGGAGGTAGGTATTTGTACCTACAGATGGGCGAAAACTAAGGGCTGATTGTGAAGAGATTTTGTTTTTCCAAATTCGTTGGTAAAATCACAAATAAGACAAAATAGCAAAAACGATCGCGATGGGACTCGAACCCACAATCTCCCGCTCCGGAGGCGAGCGCCTTATCCATTAGGCCACGCGATCGTATTGACAATGTTCTAACATACTTAATGGTTTTCAATATACACGGCATGATTAATTATATGATGTATTTTATGCTCTTCCTTGCCTGCTTAGGTAGAAAATTGAATGCGAAATTACACGTAATAAAAGGACAAATGAATTTCGATTTTTTCTCACACACATTAAAAACACTAAAGGAGATTAGTGAAATAGTATGAGTGTACGAATGATGATTTTACTATTTTAAAAACATTATTAGACAACACAATAAAATATTTAAACTACCATTAAAAACAAAATTGATTTAATTGATATCTAGAAGTTTTTTTGAGTTTTTATTTAAAAAAAATATATAATAAAATAATCAAATTACTCTTAAAAATAAAATTTCTTTAACAGGTATCCAAATGCTTTTTTTAGTTAAAATCAATTTAATTGAGGGATAATTTGATATTATTTCTTAAGACTGTCTTTATTAATTGTGAAACTCTAGTGTCTTTAACCATATTTATTCAAAGAACATGGCTCTAATATCATTTATAATAATTCTAGATTATTATTTTTTAAGATGAGAATTGAAAAGCAAGAACTCATGGACAAGATTGTTAAAAATATATTTTTAATATGGTATAAAAAATACAAAATAAATTTAAATCGTAAAAACAAACCATAAAATCATAAGAAAAATCATTCAAAAATACTAATCAACAAGCAGCCCGTAACCCGGATACGTTACAGAAGGTAAAATGCTCTATTATATCAGCTACTTTTGAAAAGGCCATTCAAGGCTATATTCTTCTTTGAGAAGAATATAAATAAATAAGCAAAAGTTGCAGTTTTTTTATATATATATATATATATATATATATATATATATATATATATATATATATATATATATATATTAGAGGATAAGCGGATTAATTAACAATGTTTATCACTTAACCTATATGGTAGACGAGTCATGATTGAAATGTCCGGAGCTTGCTTTAGAGAAATTATTTGAGACAAAGAGTATAAATTATTTGTAAACCAAGTTTCTTATAACTTAATATCCATTTGCCTAAACCCAGAAGCTGTATATATATCGGCTCATAAAGAGGTTATCTCTATGATTTAATTTACATGTAAAATTAGGTATTCGTAGATACATACCATACCATGGACAAAATGAAACATCCACTCCACGAAGAAAATAATAAATTGTGAGGGCCTATTATAATTTATTTTTTATAAAATATAATTTGTCACGTAGCCTGAATGTAGCGATATGATATTTGTCAAAGAATCATCTCAACCCAAAAGTTTAAAATGTTAGGTGATGTTCTCGGATATGATTTATATTATTCTTTAACATACCCCCTCAAGTGAAAGCTCTTACAGCTTGAAACTTGCACAGACTCATTTTACCTTGTGCTTAATTTTTATCAAATAAATGAGAATTGTGAAATTCGAACTTGTGACTACTTGGTTATCAAGGCTCTGATATCATGTCAAAAAACTATCTCAACCCAAAAATTTAAACTGTTAGGTGAGTTTACAGGATATGATTTATATTATTCTCCAAGAGTATCATTATTGAATTATTATTTTTACTCCTGTCTTTTATTTTATTTTTAATTTGAATAAATTATGTAATACAGATGAGGGAGAGAGTAGTTGGATTTGTATTTAGGGATATAATAAAAAAAATCAGATAATTAATAATTCAACCTTTTGACAATGAACAGTAGATTTGAAATATCCCAATTACCATATCTTTGATACGAAGAATTAAAGAAGTTCATTTTGTACGCGCCTACGGCTAGCTGTACTATGGATACTTATTTTACATTTAGCAAATCATAGATATTATAAAATAATTAAATAAATAAAATGAAATTATTACTAAAGGTATGGACTGTGCTTCTAGGAATCCTCGTCTTAATATCTATGATCGAGTTTGGATATAAAGGTTTATTCATCATTTTAAATAAATTTTTAAAAATAAAAGATATTATTTTGATTATAAAAAAATATTTTAAAAAATAATTATTAATATATGAAAACTTGGCTCATCTTGGAACATTAATTAATCATTTGTTTGATAAATGGCATTGTGCCGGTCGAGAAGCGATGAATACAGTACGAAATAATAAAAGGACAGTTAAACATGGTTTTATTCAAGAATTTTATTTAATTATTATTTCACATTTTATTTCCAGTGCTTTTTCTACATGTTCCCATCAAGCTGTCAAAATCTTCAAGACACGCAGTGCCGACATTTGTTTGTTTTATAGGGTAATCACATGACACGTGTGATTCCATGGTTGAACTTTCTATCAACGTCCATTTTTATTTTAATTAACCATTTTGATATGCTTTTCAGAGTGACCTATCTTTAGAAATAAATTAAAGTAAATGAAGACAAATGGTGTTTTTATTTTATTTTTATTTTTTAACAATATGATTTTTTTAGAGGTCTCAAAGTTTTTAGACACATTTTAGAGTTCTGTTAATTAATAATTAATAGGATTGCGAACTTATATTTAAATTAGTTTTTTTTTGTTATTAAATAAATTAGTTTTTAAATAAAAAAAACTTTTTTTTACTTTATATAAAAATAGATTTTTATTTTAAATTGTGTATAACCAAATTTCTCAAAAAAAATAAAAAATTCATGTTGGTGCTTTTAATAATAATAAAAAGAAATGAAAAAAATATTTTGCATGATGTAGCATCTCTTAAAATTATTAAAAAATTCAGAAAAATAGTTTTTTTATATTTGTATGTATCGTGAATTTAATAATAAGTTTATTAAAGCAGTGCGGACTTGATCTAAATTTTAAAAACACAAAAAAAATATTTTTTTATTTTTAATATTAAGAATTATAAAATTATAAGTAGAACTTATTCTTGATATTAAAATAAAAAAAGCAAAAAAAATATCAATTTATGATTTGTCCTTATTTTTAGGAGACAACGAATATGGATGTCAATTGAATACCTGTTTTATCTCCTGCTTTTACTTATATGTTTTAAAGCAAAGTAATTTATGATTTTAATTTTCTATCAAAATGGAAAGAATCTACTCCAAATCAATTTATGATTTTCTTTTTTTAGTAGATAGCCCGTCTACATGCACATGCTATTTTGTGGGGGCGGATTTAAAAATACATATAAAAAATAAGTTTAAATCACAAGAAATTATTTGATATTATTATTAAATTTAACCCAACAAGTTAATTTTGAAATCTCCCAACCTAATTTCTTATCTAATTCGGGTTTAGAATTAAACTAGTGCTAGAAAGATAGTGACAAACTTATTTCAAATTCAATCAATTTATTTTTCATTTTAGTAATTTAGTCATTTTTCCTTTTGTGAAAACTTTTTTTTTGTTTTCTACTTAACTCTTGGTTTCTAATTTGTATACACAATATGTTTCAATTCGGTTCTTCTTCTTTTAATTTCTTATTTTTTATTTGTTTTTTTGTCAAAATTTTTATAGTTTTTAATTCTATCCTTTAAATTAGATTTAAAATTTTAATTTTTTCAATAATAGTAATAGTAATAGTAATATTAGTTATGAAAATAGTGATGATAATAGTAATGTTAATAGTAGTAGTAGTAGTGATAAAAATAAAAATGATGATGATGATGATGATGATGATGATGATGATGATGCATTAGTGGTCGTAATGGCAGTAACAACAATAACAACAACAACAACAATAATGGTAGTAACAATAATAATAAAAATAGTAATAATAATGGTAGGAATTTTAATAATAATAGAAATAATAATAGTGATGGTAGTAATAGTGATGGTGATGGTGGTTGTGATTATATTACTTATTAATAATAGTAGTAATAGTCGTTTTGATCCTCATTCTTTGAATTATTATTTTTTAAATCATTTTGTATGATTGAATTTTTTTTCTATAATTTCATACTTTAATATTTAATTTATTAAAAATTAAACTTTATAATTTTTTTAGATTAAGTGTTTTAAATTTAATAACCTGGGTCACAAATTTAAAAAGTTAACATATTTTTTTTTAAAAAAATTTTAATTTTTTATTAGGCCATTCCTGTCATATAATGTGGGTTGCGTATTTGGCTGAATATCCCGTGTTGATTTAGTTATAATTAGCATTGTTATATATTTATTGTGATAAATTTTTATGTTATTTTTAACGTTATTTCAATATCGAAACACAAGAAGTAAAGCCAGTAAAAACTAAATATTTATTGAAGGTACTTTTTTTTCTCTCTCTTTACAAGCAGCATTGAATTTTTTTCAAAAAAAAAAAACAAGATATTTGCATGAACTCCCTCCTCTAATTCCGAACTCCGAAAAACTAACTGTAGTAGACACATTTCATTACTTGTAAATATGAGAAGAAAAAAAAAATCTCACATGTGATAACAAATTCAGTCCCACTAGCATTAGATCCGCCATGTCCATGTCCATGTCCATGTCCATGTCCATCAGGCTGGATGTCCATATTCGACCATCCACGGATTGCGGCCTTCTCCCTTCAAATATTAATTGATTACAAACTTTGAACTCTGTTTTGTCGTTAATGAGCTAATTAAAAATTATAGCTTTGGATCTTCATGATCTTCCATCTAGAAAGGCTGCTCCGAGTAAGGACTTCGGCAACTTGTCTAATTATAAGGAAAACTATAGAATAAAAAATATTAGACATGGTTCCTTTTCTGCCTTTTACCATTAATTAATATTAATAAAAAAGCTAAAACATGTGAGGAAATTTCCCTGGATTGCTGCATCGTCTCTTCTTTGTATTTTTATTTCCTGCTTGAACACATGATTTTTCTGCTTTTTTTTTCATTTTTATTTTTATTTTTCTATAAGGTTAATGTAATTTGTGAATTTATCAAGGTAACTTATGTTGCTCTAATTGTCTAATTTATGGGTCTGGAGAGGTTTTTTTTTTTTAATTGAAGTTGATTTTTTTATAATATATTTTATTTCTCATATGGTTAAAAAAATAGTTTTAGAGAAAATTCATGTTATTAAACTATAAAAAATAAAAAAAATTAAATGATACAAGGAAACCAATTTTACCCAACACTCATTGCATTGTAGATTACAATAATAATCCACAATATTTTGCTTTTGTTTTTTGAATTTTTATTATGATTTTTTTATCAAATATGCTTTTGTCTATTTTATGTTTTAAAATTGAAATTGATGAGAATTTAGCTTCGTAATTTACTTCTTTTTATTTTGTCTTTATATAAGGTTAGCGTGGTTTACAATTTCGTTAAGGTAACTCAAGTTGCTTCGATTTACAAGTTTGGTGGGTTGTCTTTTTTTTTTTAATTGAACTTGATTTTTTTTAGAGTCTATTTTTTTTCATATAGTTAAAAAAATAGTTTTAAAAAAAATTCATATTATTAAACTTTATACAGTAATAAAAATTAAAGGGTGTTAGAAAATTATTATTCACCCACACACATTGCACTGTGAATGACAATGGTAATCTATATTGTTTTGCTTTCTTTTTCTTTTTGAATTTTTGTGATGATTTTTTTCAAATTTTTTTTGTCCATTTCTTCTTTTAATATTGGAATAGTTGAGGATTTGACTTCATAATTTGTTTATTTATTTCACCTTTCTATAGGTTTGTAGATTTGCCAGGGTAATTCAGGTTGCATCTACAAATTTGGTGGTTTTTTTTTTTAAAAATTGAACTTGACTTTTTTATCATTTATTTTTTCTCATATAGTTAAAATAAATTGTTTTAGAGAAAAGTTATGTTATTAAATATTATAAAGTCCATGGATCTACTCACATGTCTGGCTGGTTGACTTGATTTGCGGGTTTGGCAGGTTTAACTTTTTTTTAATTAGTTTTTTTATTTCATCCTTAGATATTGGATTAATTGAGAATTTAGTTTCATTATTGGTTTTGTTTCGCCATTTATGAGGTTATCGTGATCTAAAAAAACCATCTCGTTATTGGATCGATGTTTGATTTTGCAATCGTTTATTTTTGTTATCGTATAGTTAAAAAAATAGTTATGAAAAAAAATTATAAATTATAGAATAAAAAATATATTTATTTACTTAAGATATTGTTTTCTTAATTATGCTTTTTTCCATAGACATGACTTTTTTTGTCAGCATCATAGATTTTTAAACACAAGAATTTAAATTATATAAATTTAGGGGAAAAAAATGTTTTCCCTAACACATAACTCTATTTTTATTATTTATATTTTTTATTTATTAGAAGTTTGGTTCTCATTATAAAATTTTATTATGATTTGTAAAGAAATTCTTAACCAATAAAAAATAATAATGTCTCAGTTATTTTTATACGATTGTATGACAAAAAAACCTCAAGTTTAATTGATAGTATTTTTATCTTGTAAGTTAAGGTTTTTGGATGCGATTCAAGTTCAATGAAGTTTTTTGTTGAACTGCTTATATAGAGTGATGACTCTAAAAAAGTGATGTAGTAGTTCGTGGATAGTCGAGCTCATCACTTTGTGGTATGTTAGTTTTCAATTATTTTCTTACAAAGTTATAATTTTCTTTAATTTGATGAATTTATTTTTTCTTTCTAGGATACAGATAATAGTTGCTTAAAATAGAGATATGAAAATTATCCTTTGATTCATTTGGATATCAACCTAGATTTGTAATTGAAAATAAAATCATTCATTAGACCCGATAGATAGAAATTGGTTCTATAGACTTTCAAAATCTATGACAAAAAAAACTTGCGGATCGCACATATTGTGTTTGACCAATGGATGCTCGTTAAATCTGGTAGTACGAGAGAGTGTTGAGAGCGAAAACAAATTAAAGCCAAACTTTATGAATGGGAAGGGCAGCCATCAATGTTGAAATGGAAACAGATCAAGTACCTTTGTTGGTTAGCAGCAGCATAAGCAGCGAAAGAGCCAAACACAAGTGAGAAAAATAGAGGTCGCTGCCTTCATAGCAGCAGCAGCAGCAGCTGGTGCCATGGGCAACTTATGTAGGCTGGTAAAAATGATGGATACAGAGAGAAGTGAGACAATTACAAGAGAGTTTGGATACGAGATTTATTCTCCTCTACTATCGGTTATTTCATGAACAGAGACAAGTTGCCGAACTACGCTGTGCTCAACCTAGCTCGGAGCAAAGATCAACGGTCCAACACAAAGTGATCAGTACTGCATGGGCATTTCATTTGTTAAAAAATAAAATAAAAAAGGGTCGTTGTTCTGAATTGTTATTTGAACCAAATAACTTCTAAATGGCTACAATATACTGCAAAGTTGAATATTTGCTAATTAATTTGGTGTCTCACCATATACTGCAAGTTATTCTACTCACATATACAACACAATCCATATTCTTTTGATTAAAAAAATCTATGGTATTAATTTCTCCAAAAAAATATATAAAAAGAAATCTGTGGTTAATATTCTTTTTCTTTGTCTTGATGAATCTATTAAAGAAATGTTTATCTCCTGGGTGTCCTTGATCAATCCTTTAATATATTCTAGGCAAAAGATAAATAGAGAATTTATATTGCAACCAAACTTTAATTAAGATAGAGAAAAGAAAAGAGAATCTTAGGAAGATCATAATCTACGTTCATATATATATATATATATATATATATATATATATATATATAAATGATTGACGACTATGTGATTGATATTGTGCCTTTTAGAATCGTCTTTTAACCAGTGTTTTTTTTTTTAAAAATTAGTTGTTTTAAGTCAATGTTAAAAATAATATTTTAAAAATATTAAAAAATTATTTTAATAAATTTTCAAGTTAAGTAATACACCTTCTGAAACCACCCTATTACTTTTTTTTTTTTATTATTATTACTATCAGGAAATAGCTAATGATTTTGATAAAGAAAAGACAAAACATGAACATGGAAATCAGTACAGCGAATAAAACGACAGCTTGATTAAGCAAAAGACAAAACATGAAACCCATGATCGCTTACATAGAAGTGATGTCAACTGATGAACAGTACTACCGATCATTTTAGCACGTGCAAGTACCAATATTT
>Ga0325402_1005479_pt1 | contig 11886 bp, 11 predicted proteins | sample PopdelMetagenome_22_FD_207212 | JGI IMG/M metagenome (GOLD analysis project Ga0325402, IMG submission 207212) | Populus deltoides microbial communities from Bellville, Georgia, United States - Xylem-PdKOR-R3 | ecosystem: Host-associated > Plants > Phyllosphere > Stem > Wood/Secondary xylem...
AGAAGACATTTGATGAAACAAGATATTATTAAATTAAGTATGATTACTATTAGTCAAAGAGTTATTTTGGTAAACTAAATGTAATAAGTTATAAAGAACTCTTTTATCTATAAGAAATAGCTGCCTAGCCGAACTGCAGGACATTTATATATATATGACGTGGCAGTTTATGAGTAGGATAATAATTATTCAATTTAATGGTTTGATAGGTTTGTTTCTTGTTAGTTTTAGATAAAAAAAAAAATTAAAGAATAGGGACTACATTTGATTATTAAAATGTGATGAAATTGAAAATAAATTTTAATTCTATAAAATAATTTAAATAAAAAAATCATTTAAAAGTAGTTATAAGAATAAGGATTAAATTTGATAAATTAAAAAAAATGAAGATGAAAATGAAAATAAATTTTAAATCTATAAAATATTTAAAATAAAAAAATATCAATTGAAAGAACATCGATCAATTACAAAGAAAAAATAAATTGAAGTGTTGTTGTGAAATTTTAAATGGTTAAGGATGAGAATTGAAAATGAGTGAAGAAGAAAAAGGAAAAAAAAAATTGTATCAGCATCAAACCAGAGGGAATAACACCACACATGCCACTGAAGAAGATAGGCCCCGGCGCGAGAAATCTAAAAACATTAAGGAATCTAAAAACTTATTCTCTAGCCAGTTTTATACATACACCGATAACTTTTTCTTTTATATATATATATATAGATATATATAAAAATCAAAGTGCAAAACAAAACAAATGTATTTTTTTTTTAAATGAAAGTATAAATAAACCCCTTGAGACAAGGTAAGGAAATTTTGATTTTAAGGGCAAAAAAATCATTTTATCATGCTATGAAAAGTAAAATATCAAAAAAGCTCAACCAAAGTTAAATAACCTTTTGTTTTTAAGAGCAATTTTATTGTACAAAAAATCTGAAAATACCAAGTTACTCCTGGTCAAATCTAAAAAAATTAAACCATGTTACTCCTGATAATCCATCTAATAGTTTTTTTTTTAAGATTCAATTGTTAAACATATACTCTGATAGAGTAGCTTAACACGACCATTTTTTTGGGCACTCAACAGCTACTCACTGGAGTCATGTCTTATTGGATGATCAAAAGCTTTTGGTTTTTGAATGTAAATCGGGAAAAGGGCTTGAAGAACAGAGAATTAGAAAAACAAGTTCTTTATTTAAGAGGCTTCTTCTCGAGGTCTACCCTCTCAAGGTTCTGCCTTTTAACATTACATATAGCCTCCATATATACTTCATTTGAGGCTTTTGCTTACACCACTCATTACATCATACTGAAGCACACTTAATTTGCTTACATCACTGATTACATCAGAAAGCACTGAAATACACTTACTAATACATCCTTATGTTACAAATGACAAGCTAATCGGAATATCAACCGATAATAGGTTCATGATCTAGAGAGAGATTCTGATCTGATAGGTTATCCTGATCTCGAGTAGTTTGGACTTGTAGGGCCAACACATAGTCATCATTGGCAACCATTTCCATCTCATATGGTTCCAGAAGCGTTGGGATGCCCAAAATTATCTGCTTGAGTTTTTCGTTTTTGTACTGCATTTGCAGGTCATGGAGATGAGCAGAATATTGAGGATCATACAAATCATAGTCAATTTCTTCATCAGGATCTGTTCCTTTAGGCCAGATTTCATCAGGAATAATGTCATTCTTTAGGCACACCGTTTTTTGCAAGGTCCTGAGCTCCGGGAGGTTTTCGAAGGGGTGTTCATACAGGGAGTATGGATGAGTTTTGTAGATGGTAGCCTGTAGAAAACTCATAACCAGATTGTCTGTTGAAGCTTTGAAAGGCCTGTGGAATATGAAAATAGAGAACAAATGGGCAAAAGCCTACTTAACAGACTTATTTTGAGATGCACTACGATGTACTTCAATTCAACAAGGTTGTGGATGGGGCCATTTGGATTTTTCGTGTTGGAGAAGGGAGATCCATTGTGTGGGGTTGTGAAACCAAGTGAGGAACTTCAAAGTACAGTTCCAAGAGTCTGCTGGCCAAGAAGTCCTGAGAAGGCTGGAAAGAAAGCAATTAGTGGGAAACTCGATGGCAATATGATACAGGTGACAGAAATACCATAAGAAGAAGTAAAGTTCTTTGGGGAACAATCCAGAGGGTTTGAAAGTGAAGAGATGAATGAAAGGATATTTAGGGTGGATGCCCGAGCTTTTAAAACAAAGGGAAGAGATATCATAGTTAAAAAGAAGGTAGTCTTGAAGGCTAAACAGTTTGTCATTGGCCTGCAGGTCCAGAGTGTGGTTAAGAACCATTTCTTGAGCAAGAGGGGGTAGGTCATCAGTAGGGAAGTCTTGGTCGGGTGGAGGTAGGTTGGAAGAGGAGGCCATAAGAATCAGGGGAATGAGCAGTGTTTGTGTTCTGGGTGGTCTGATGAGCATGTCTGGGATCAAGTTCTTGGTGCCTTTTATATGCTCGACGGTGAAGGTGTACTTGGAAAACCACTCTACTAATCTCAGAAGCTGGGGATGAGGAAGCATTTTGCGTTTGAACTGTAGCATTTTTTGAAAAGAGAAACAGTCCATGACGACTGTAAAATGATAGGTTGCTAGTTAGAACTCAAACTTTTGAATGCCATATTTTATAGCTAAGATTTCCTTGAAAGTGGAGTGGTAGTGGGTTTTTGACTTCTTGAATGGCCCACTTTTGTATCCACATATGTGTCGATGGCCATTTTTGTCCTCGAGGAGGACAGCACTCCAGTACTTGTCACTGGCATCAGTTTGGAGTATGCGCTGGCCTATGGATGGAATGACTAAAGCAGGCAGATTTTGTGTGGCTGTTTTTAATTTTCTGACAGTCCGAGTCTGCTTTTCTGTCCAAGAGTCTGCATCTTTCTTGAGCATAAGCTGAAATGGTCTTATCATTTGTGCAACTCGAGGGATAAAATTTCTGAGATATTGGACAATGCCTAAAAACTGTTGAATTTGCTTTTTTATGAGGGGGCCGTCCGGAAACTTTTGGAGTTCTTCAGCTATATGAGTGTCAGGTGTATAAGCACCAACTGTAAAGGCCATGCCAAGAAATTCGATTTTCTTTTAGCAGATGAGCATCTTGCTTTCAGAAAGCATGATGCCATGGTGGTGAACAATCTTGAGCTAAACATTCCCCTTCCTACAACCTCCACCTACCACACCTTAACTATTCAGAAACCTAGACACTGAAAAACTTTTCAAACCTCTCTCCAAAAGAGATAAATGGAAAACCCACGTACCCACCATTTCCAAAAAACCCAGATCACCAGCCCCTATCATCTCTTCATAATCTGATTCTTTTGAATCTAAAAAGCATGACATTGATGATCCATTCCAAGACTCCCAAGACTCTTATCAACTTATGATCCAGTCAAACCACCCTTCCAACCCTATCCAGTCTTTTCTTACCACTTATTCCCAACAATCTTTACCCATAAACCCCTTACCAATACATCTGAAGAAGAGACTCCTGATGATGAAACTCTGGTAACTTCTGAAGACTCTTTTACTGAAGAAGATTCTTCTGACACATGTTCTATGCCACCATTACTGATGGTTGATCCACCTCCAACATAGACATTAGATCCTCAATCATCACGAACTCGGTAAGAGCCTCCTCCGACCTCTACCACAAGAGTTAGTGTGGATGAACCAATTAGCAGTGATGATGAGGTAAATCTCAATCCTCGCCATTATCATCCCCATACCCATTCTCTAGGTACCGGTGGTTATTTTACTCTGGATGATATCCCACGAGTAAAATGGCGAGACAGAATCTTTGAATTTCATTTATGGCTAACTAGTTATATGCTCAAGGACAGCGCAACCCTCAGGGATGCATTACAGCAGTTCTCTAGCACTTTATGGGACTGGTTCTATGCCTTAGGTGATTACAGGCAAATGCAATTTGTGAACAGTGCGTCTCTTTCTGAAGCTTTGGGCTGGCTTCATTATGAATTCCTTGGCAAAGTTTTAAATGACAAAGAAATAGCACGGTATGAGTACTTCAAAATGAAGTGTTGTTCCTATTTGCGATCTGATCTTGAAAGGCATTTTAAAAACATGTGCAGACGCTACCATATTCTCTTTGGTCTCGATGATCCAAGCCTCAAACATGCCTTTTTGGCATCCATACCTAGAGATCTGACTGATGAGACTTTCAGATTATTCAAAACCAGAAAAGAAGTTATTGATAACCTATCTCTTGACACCATCTTTCATCAGGTGTTGGAAGCACTCAACAAAATGTGTAAACACAAATATTTTACCAAGATATTACAGCCTGATAAAAATATGCTCCGTGCTTGCAAATGATCAGATTTGCTGATTAAATGCTTAGACAATACTGATTGTAATTGTTCCATGAAAAAGAAGAAGCATTTCAAGAAAATCCACCGAACTTCTTTCAATAGTCGCCAGAAGAAATGGAAGTTCTTAAGACGCCGCTACACTAGACGCCCCAAGCACTTCACTCCCAGCTCTAATAGATGCTTCATCTGCAAGTGCAAAGGTCACTTTGCAAAAGTCTGTCCCTAAAAGAAGGCCCAGTCGTTGAAGTTAATTGATTTTTTAGCCCAAAATACAAAGTTCAATCCTGATGATGATGAAGTTGAATCCTTATTCTTACTCACGGATGAAATCACTCCTGATGACGATGAAGTTGAATCCTTATTCTTACTCACGGATGAAATCACTCCTGATACCATAGCTGTTGTAGCAGATGAAAGTTCTGATGATGAGATTTATGAACTTTACCAAGCCCAGCCTACCATTTCTCCTTCACATCCAATACCCTTAGCCCTTGTTACCATTCTTACCTCCAAATATCCGAAGCCCATCAAAGCCATAGCCTTATTTGACACAGGAGCCCACAGAACCATTCTTAACCTAAAAGTTCTTCCCCCTTATTATTGGGTCACCCATAAAGAATACTTTCAAGCTGCCAATAATCAAGTCTTTTGCACCCAATTCAAAACTAAAAAGTTTATTACCATACAAATCCTGCCCTAATGTTCTGTCAAAACCCATGTCCTTGGTTCTCCTTTACCTGGCAAAGACTTAGTCATTGGGTTTGATGTTTACTTCAAATCCAAGTTCAGAATCCTTCCTCGTGGTATTCGGTATAAATCTCATTTCATTCCATACACCATTATCCCTTCACTCTATGAAATCTAACCCTCTTCCACAGAGAACATTGCCCTCCTTACAGCCCAAATTATCCAACACTCATGTTCAAACTCTTATCAAGACTTTCTTGCTAAATGTCCTCATCCATTATGGCAAAATCCACAGTTTTTTATTAAACTTCCTTTCAAGCTTAATGAAGACATCAATCTCACGAAAGCTAGTCATTCAGGAATGAATCCTAAGCACAAGATACTAGCTCAAGAGGAATGTGCCCAGTTACAAGCCCAAGGTTTAATTGAACCTACAGACTCTCAATGGTCCTGTGAAGCCTTTTATGTTAATAAAAGGCCTGAACAAAAACGAGGCAAACTCAGGCTGGTCATCAATTACCAGCCCTTGAATCATTTCCTCCAAGATAATAAGTTCCCTTTACCCAACACAATGACATTATTCTCATGCCTTCACAATGCCAAAGTTTTCTCCAAGTTTGATCTCAAGGCAGGTTTTTGGCAACTGGGTATTCATCCTGAAGATCGATACAAAACAAGTTTCTGCATACCCGATCATCATTATCAATGAAGAGTCATGCCTTTTGGTCTCAAAGTGACAACCTTATTATTTCAAAAGGCCATGATTAAAGTATTTGAACCTATGCTTCAATCAGATTTAATCTACATTGATGGTGTGTTACTTTTCTCCAAAGATGAGGACTCGCATGCTACTTTGTTAAAGCACTTTGTAGAGATTGTTCACCTCCATGGCATTATGCTTTTTGAAAGCAAGATGCTCATCTGCTAAAAGGAAATCGAATTTCTTGGCATGGTCTTTGCAGATGGTGCTTATACACCTGACACTCATATAGCTGAAGAACTCCAAAAGTTTCCGGACGGCCCCCTCACAAGAAAGCAAATTCAACAGTTTTTAGACATTGTCCAATATCTCAGAAATTTTATCCCTCAAGTTGCACAAATGACAAGACCATTTCAGCTTATGCTCAAGAAAGATGCAGACTCTTGGACAGAAAAGCAGACTCGGGCTGTTAGAAAATTAAAAACAGCCACACAAAATCTGCCTGCTTTAGTCATTCCATCCATAGGCCAGCGCATACTCCAAACCGATGCCAGTGACAAGTACTGGAGTGTTGTCCTCCTCGAGGACAAAAATGGCCACTGACACATATATGAATACAAAAATGGGTCATTCAAGAAGTCAGAAACCCACTACCATTCCACTTTCAAGGAAATCTTAGCTGTAAAGTATGGCATCCAAAAGTTTGAGTTCCATCTAGCAACCTATCACTTTACAGTCGTCATGGACTATTCCTCTTTTCAAAAAATGCTACAGTTCAAATGCAAGAAGCTTCCTCATCCTCAGCTTCTGAGATTAGCAGAGTGGTTTTCCAAGTACACCTTCACCGTTGAGTATATAAAAGGCACCAAGAACTTGTTTGCAGACATGCTTACCAGACCACCCAGAACACAAACACTGCTCATTCCCCTGATTCTTATGGCCTCCTCTTCCAACCTACCTCCACCCGACCAAGACTTCCCTACTGATGACCTACCCCCTCTTGCTCAAGAAATGGTTCTTAACCATACTCTTGACCTGCAGGCCAAGGACAAACTGTTTAGCCTCCAAGACTACTTTCTTTTTAATTATGATATGTCTTCTCTTTGTTTTCTAAGCTCAGGCATCCACCCTAAATATCCTTTCATTCATCTCTTCACTTTTAAACCCTCTGGATTGTTCCCCAAAGAACTTTACTTCTTCTTATGGTATTTCTGTCACCTGTACCATATTGCCATCGAGTTTCTCACTAATTGCTTTCTTTCCAACCTTCTCGGGACTTCTTGGCCAGTGGACTCTTGGTACTGTACTTTAAAGTTCCTCACTTGGTTCCACAACCCCACACAATGGATCTCCCTTCTCCAACACGAAAAATCCAAATGGCCCCATCCACAACCTTGTTGGATTGAAGTACATCGTAGTGCATCTCAAAATAAGTCTGTTAAGCAGGCTTTTGCCCATTTGTTCTCTATTTTCATATTCCACGGGCCTTTCAAAGCTTCAACAAACAATCTGGTTATGAGTTTTCTACAGGCTACCATCTACAAAACTCATCCATACTCCCTGTATGAACACCCCTTCGAAAACCTCCCGGAACTCAGGACCTTGCAAAAAACAGTGTGCCTAAAGAACAACATTATTCCTGATGAAATCTGGCCTAAAAGAACAGATCCTGATGAAGAAATTGACTATGATTTGTATGATCCTCAATATTTTGCTCATCTCCATAACCTACAAATGCAGTACAAAAACAAAAAAACTCAAGCGGATAATTTTGGGCATCCCAACGCTTCTGGAACCACATGAGATGGAAATGGTTGCCGATGGTGACTATGTGTTGGCCCTACAAGTCCAAACTACTCGAGATCAGGATAACCTATCAGATCAGAATCTCTCTCCAGATCATGAACCTATTGTCGGTTGATATTCCGATTAGCTTGTCGTTTGTAACATAAGGGTGTATTATTAAGTGTGTTTCAGTGCTTTCTGATGTAATCAGTGATGTAAGCAAGTTAAATGTGCTTCAGTATGATGTAATGAGTGGTGTAAGCAAAAGCCTTAAATGAAGTATATATAGAGGCTATTTGTAATGTTAAAAGGTAGAACCTTGAGAGGGTAGACCTTGAGGAGAAGCCTCTTAAATAAAGAACTTGTTTTTCTAATTCTCTATTCTTCAAGCTCTTTTCCCTATTTACATTCAAAAACCAAAAACTTTTGATCATCCAATAAGACATGACTCCAGTGAGTAGCTGTTGAGTGCCCAAAAAAATGGTCGTGTTAAGCCATCCTGTCAGAGTATATGTCTAACAATTGTGGTATCAGAGCTTTATTACAAACCATAATACATCAAGACATTTTTACCGCGCTTTACCTACATCCTTTAGGTTTTCAAGTCTTGGCTTCCATTCCCTTTACATTGATGGGATGAATAACAAGATGATTGAGCTTATTATTTGTTTTTTGAAAAAAAAAATCAAAATTAAAAACAAAATTGTAGTTTTAAAAGAAATGTTAAAACTCTCAACTTTTTATTAATCAATGTCTTCTCCCCCAATGCTTATACACCTTTTTTTTCTTTTAAATAGAAAATTTAGAGAGTCCTAAACTATCAAATAGAATAAATAAATAAAATAAAAATAGAATCTACTAGTTTTTTTAATATGAAATTTGCCAAATAAAAATGAACATAAAACTCAAAAAATAATATGTCACATGCTAGACAAATAAAGGTATTTTTTTAACAAAGAATTAATTCAGTACAATTTTATACAGCTTATAATTAAATTTGAAAATTATAAGTTAGATTGTGATTTGTTAATATTGAAAAACATTTAGGTACTGATTCAAATTCAGCATTAAAGCTTATAATTAAACTAGCCAACATAATTCTGCTTTGTCACGGTTTGGATCAAAAGTTATTTTTTTTAATACAAAAAAAGCATGAGCACTATCAACGTGTTTTTTAGTTTGATAATTTTTTTTAATTATATGATTTTTTTATCACAAATCAAAAACTTGATTCGTGCAATTAAAGAAATAAATCAAGAATTATATATACAAATAAATGTTAGAATGAGATGTTGATGCACATCAAAGACTAAACAAGAAGCTGAGAAATAAAAGTAAATCAAGATATCTGATCTCATATTACACGGAGCTATTTAATTTTTTTCCAGTTAATTATATGTTAATAAATTATAGTGAAGATGGTCTTTTTTTTTTTATGGAAATTGAAGCCTTGCGAAGGCAAGGCAGAGGAAGATCTAGAAACCAAACAAGAAATAATAAAAAAAAAGGATTCTAGAAAATAAGAAGAAGAAATAAAGAAATACTTAGAGGTTGTGTGTTGTTAGACCTTAGAAGATAGTTAAAGCAATTTATTAGAAGAAAGAAATCTGTGAGAGAGATGGAAAGAGCGAAGCTAAGTAAAGTGAGAGTAGACTTCAAATCTAAGTTTATATTACTTTCTATAGTTTTGGTAATCTTCTTTTGAAAATGTAAAAACGAATATAAAAATCAAGTTTACTTGATTTTAGTCAATTTTACTAGATTTTAGTTCAGATTTATCAATTTTTTTAAAATTTTAAAGTGATTTTGCACAATAAATATATGTTTAATCGTAAAATTATATGATTTTATGAATCAACTTGTGATTCTAACAACATTGATCCAAATAATGGGGGTTACACTTCACTCTCATTAGGATGCAGGTAATCCAATGTTATTTTGCATTTATATTGTCTAATTGTAACTTTAAAAATGCAATTAAAATGATATGTTTGTAATGTTAGATGGTATGCTAGTAGATTATTTTATAATAATCCAACACATTGTGTTGTCATTTTACTGGAAGAAGCTAGATAGGCAGCAACCTATCCAGGTATTTTTTGAACCATTTGTTAAGAACATCAACTTAACGTCAACAAATTATTATTGTTTAATATTTATGATACTTATCTTCTACAAGTCATGTGGACTCCGTATGATGATAAATTGATAGTTGCTCTAGTTTTTTGTATTACTAGGATAAGTATATAGACATCAATAATCCCATTGATAGTTTTTGATATGGTTAAGCTACATTGCCCAGCTCGGGTAATGTGAAAAGTTGTTTATAGATATAGCACATTCTAATCAACATTGATATGAGTGGTGCATTTTATGCCATAAATTATCGAGGTAAAAATAATAATTATAACTGGTTAAGCTATCACAGAGCTTATGTATCACAATGGGATGCACAGAGAGATGAAATATTTACAAAGATGCATCATGTGATTATAGAGGATAAGTAAAATGATTTAATACATGAGTATGACACATCGGGTTATTACACTGGATCTCGAGTAGGTTCCTCCACCTACAAACATACAATACAAGCAACATGCCCAACAGATTCAGAATATTGTAAGTAATTAAATATTTTTAGAATTAATATATGTTAAATGATGCGTTTTATTTATAGACATTTTAATTTAACATTAATGTTTTATTAATATTGGACTGGCTTGTTGCTATGAAAGGATCAAGAGGCCACATTTATACTTTGTAAGATTGATACACTTATACATCTCGATGGTTCAATGTTTACTATAATGCACTTGAGAACTTTGAAGAGATGTTAATTCTTAATAATGTCGTGGCAGGGAACTAGGTTGCTCAAGTAGGAACAAGATGTAGTCATGCTATTGATGAGCCTAGATCATCTAGTAAACAACGTAAATGTAAACAAATAGATGAGTCATGTTGATATATTTTGGGATTTCAATTGTTTAAGTATTTCATATTTCTTTTGTATATATGTATGTTATTTGCATTCGTCTCATGAAAATATTCTTATTTAAAACTATCGTTCATAGAATGTGATGGGTGAAAATAATTGAGTTTTGTGGTTTTAGTGGTAACTCTGAGACTATTTCTGATTATGAAATGTAAGAATTTATTGCGTTTGATTATTGTGGTTATTTGCATATATTTTAAAAGGTGAAAAAATTTTGGGTGAAGTTTCTAAATAGAGGAAAGTCTATTAAAATTGAAAAATTTCTTACTTTCTAAAATCATTAACTAAATTAAATATAAGAGTAACAAACTAAATAACCATTGAAATTACATTTATCATGCTATTCAATGATAAATAATTTTCTACCAAATAATTAAACAAAATCATCTTACTGAACTATAAAATCTATATATATATATATATAAATACATTAACATAGTCTAAGCATTAATTTTTTATATAAAAATAAATTTAATCTAGCCTGCATATTATCCAGTATAAACAGTGTTTTAGGCAGTGTTTGGCACTTCGGTTGAAAAGTATTTTTGAAAAATTTTAATTTTTTTAATTTTTTTTGTTTTAAATTAATATATATTTGATGTTTTCATATCACTTTAATGTGCTAATATCAAAAATAATTTTTAAAAAATAAAAAATATTTTAAAAAACAATCACTACCACACTTACGATAAAATTTAACTATACTATTCTAGAATGACCAAACACGCGGCCAGTGATGCAGAGCCTCAGCGTTTAGACATTCAAGAAAGAAACAACCTCATCATCCACGAATCCATTGGATTCTGTCCTTTCTTCTCTTATCACATAAAGTAAACGGCAAAATTAACCATCTGGACCATGCCTTGATTGATACTCGACCGTAATTAGCAACTTCTGGTCCCAGCCACTACAAACTCTACACGTCACCACCAACTCCATGATCACGAAAGAGGAGAACCACACCTGAGCATTCTCTCTTAATCACTAATATTCAAAAATTAAGATTAAAATACAATCCTTTTCTCCGCTACTAAAAAGAAAGAGACAGTTTATTATAGCCTGGTTCCTGTATTTTAATGAAGCTAAAATACAGATCCTTATAGTCTTGGGAAATATATATATTAGTCCTTCTATTTGTCAATATTTTAATAACTTCTCTCTAAAGGGATTATCTTCATGCTAAGGGACCCCTTAATGAATTGTAGTAAAATATAGGTACTAAGTTATAATTGATTCAAAAAAATCTATAAAATCTCCTCCAACACTCTAGCTCCATCTCCTCCTCATCTTTTCCTAAAACTCCACCACCTCCCTTTCCCTCCCTACTTCGCCGGACTCCACCTCTCCCCGGCGGACCTACCTCTTTAACCACC
>Ga0325402_1005480_pt1 | contig 11886 bp, 9 predicted proteins | sample PopdelMetagenome_22_FD_207212 | JGI IMG/M metagenome (GOLD analysis project Ga0325402, IMG submission 207212) | Populus deltoides microbial communities from Bellville, Georgia, United States - Xylem-PdKOR-R3 | ecosystem: Host-associated > Plants > Phyllosphere > Stem > Wood/Secondary xylem...
GAACTAGGAACACATCATTCTTGTTGAGATGTAGATAACTGGATGTGGTCCTGTGCTTTGTTGTGGGTCCACGTTATTTATTTTTAGTTGAAGTGTCATTGGCGTGTTTTAAATATAGAAAAAAAAACTCTATGATTGAGTATATTTATCGTAAAATAAATTGATTTTATTTTAATTAGATAAAAAAAAATAGTGATATTAAATGGATAAAAAATAAGAGAACATTTTTTCAAGAACAGAAAAATGATGTTCAATTTTTATTTAATTAAATATGATAAGAGAATTGGGTAAAAGAGAATAAAAAGACTGGCATAATTTTTATTCAATTAATAATGAAAGGATAAAGTTGCATAAAAAAAGAATTAAAAAATTGACATGGCGTGAGTCAGCATGATAAACATGTAATTTGGATAATTAAGAGTAATTCAATATGAGAAAACCCATCAAACTTGTGTCTTAACTTAATAACATGATAAAAAATCAAAAAAATAAGGATCAAATTGAAAATATAATATATTATAAATTTGAATTGAAAGATGAAATTGAAAGCAAAAAAACTTTTATAAAAGAGCTAAGAAAAAAATAGAAATAAAAAGAATAAGGATCAAATTTAAAATAATAATATATAACAAATTGAGATTGAATAATGAAATTGAAAACAATTAAAACTTTTACAAAATGGCCAAAAATAAAAATTAAAAATCAAAAAATAAGGATTGAAGTTGAAATAGTAACAACAAAGAGAACCAACTTGTAATTTTTAAAGGAGAGAAAAAAAATAAAACTCTATTGGCGATAAACTTCATCATCATCGTTGACACGTGTTGCATCAACAAGAAAAATACATGGCAACATTTCCAATAAAATAGCAAAAGATGACAATAAAAGATGCCGCACATGCCACTCGAAACAAGCAGATGCTGCCTACACGATGATATGTGTATTGCACACACTAGTAGCCTTTTCAATTAAAATAATAATTAACTAGAATTACAAGACTAAATTTTCCACAATGAACTTGGTAATAACATAATAGTCCCAATGAAAAGATCAAATGGTCGTGGATGCATGGTTTAATTTATTTGATTTAAAAGGTAAACTTATTATTTTATTATATTTAAAGAATTTAAAAGACATAAATACCTCATGTGTCAATTTTTTTAAAATTAATTCAGAAGGTAATTAGATTATTTTAATATGATTTAAAAAATTTAAAAAAAAACACTTATATCTCTCATGAATTCTTTAATAATTATTAAGCCTTGTGAAAAAAATAACCAAAATACTTCAACAGCAAAGCCTTTTTTTTTTTTTTTACAATGAAAAAATGATAATTATATTGTCAAAATGAATAGTAAATTATCTACATACAACGTGATTTTTACTTTCCTTTTATTATTTATTTATTTTTTTTAATATCCTCCATGGCCAGTGGGGTACACATTATAGGAAAGTATTTGGAAACGTGAGCTAACATGAGTTTTAAAAAAATTCAATTTTTTATTAAAAATTAATTTTTTTATGTTTTGAATTATTTTGATGCGCTAATCTTAAAAATAATTTTTAAAAAATAAAAATATTATTTTAATGTATTTTAGCAATAAAAAAACTTTAAAAAATAACTACAACGACACTTTCAAACAGAATTCAAATCTTTATTATTATTTTTTTAGTTTAATGTGGGTGTCCGGGCCAGCTTGCGCGTACCTCGACTAATTTCACGGACCATAAAATTAACGATCATATAAGCCTCCAGTAACCATCACATGAACAACTATAGAACTTAAACCTAAAATTACAAAGAAAACAAACCTCTCATCTCAACATTTTACTATTACACCACCACCTAGTAATTCAAATCTTTATTACTTGCATTAAAGGGTGGTCCATAGCCATGAACTAAACTTTTCCCCATGCCTTGGCCCCACCCATTGCAGATGGTCAAGATTCTTGTGAAGGAATCACACCCAACTAAAGCATCCAATGACTCCAAAGTAACTGAATTCTATTGAATGGCATGTTGACCAGTGTTATTAATCCCCGTTCGTTTGGGTGGATCAACCCGGTGAGTTGCTACTATAACTCTAGACGCGAGCCGGGTTTTAAAAAAAACTAAATAAAAATTAATATGATTTGAATTTTTTTAATTCTTTGTTGTAATTTTTATATTGCTCTAGATTAATTTTTTTTTAATTTTTAACTTGGATTTTAAATTAAGTCATTTACCGGGTTTAATACCATTGATGCGGACCATGCAAAGTATACCATGCATCATGTACACATGGGTATGCTATGCTACCTATGTGTTTAAATTTTGAAAATTACGTTTGAAGACGCTACAAGTGGGCACGTACGTGTAAGAATCTGCCTATATTCCGAATTTCCAGACGTTTTGTAACATTATCCGTTTATTAAAATAGGATATGGTAGACTCTTTTATGTACACGTCATCGTCAAGGCAAGACGAAGAAGGTTAAATTCTATGTGTTAAGTTTTGAATTTATTTTTTTAAAATTATTAATTTGAGTATTATAAATATTAAAATTATTAGAAATTTATATAATTATTAATTTTAAAACCTGTAGAATTAATATAGATATATATACAAACTTGCCAAACACCCGTACCAATAATAATAATAATAATAATAATAAAATTTGAAGAAGTTCCCTTACATTTCGTGGATCTTGAGGCAAATGTTGATGAATTCATGCACAGATAAATAAATTACGCTGAAGAGTGGGCCGTTGACTGTTCTCTCTCTCTCTCTCTCTTTTCAAGGACCAGGAAAGATCTCGGGCAGGATCTTACAGGTTGGGATTAAATAGTGCTCTGCCGCTCACGGTGGTGATTAAATTGCATGTTAGGAGATTAATGTTAATAATTAGCGAAATTATAATAATTAAATTGAATTGACCATTGTTACAGAGATAAGAGGTGATTCTCACCTCTTGCAATAAGATACTTTTGAATTTAAATACAGATCTGAGCCTATTACATCTTTTGGAGTGCAAATACAGTAAAGATAAAAATATAAAAATAAATTTAATTTTTAAATAATTTTTAAAATAATAAAAATTATTTATTGTTTTGAAATAAAAATAATAACTTCAACAAATAAGAATGGATTTTTATAACCATGAATTGTGTGACTTAACTAATTAGATTTTAAATTTGTATTATAAAGATTATTAGTTTGAGTTCTATAAATTTTACGACAACTAAAAATTTATATGACTATTAATTTCAGGATCTGTGAAATAAATCGAGGTACGCAAGTTGGACTTTTCACCCATATATATATATATATATATATGTATAAATATATATATATATTCTCGCAGCTCAAAGTTAATATAAAGTATAAACGATGGGTGGGGCCTCCTAGTTAAGGTCGAGTAGACATTCATAGTGACAGGTGTCACAGTACTCGAGAAAGCTCATCATGAGTCATCACCATTGCCTCCTACCGCAAACTTTAGTGTCGGTGGCCATTTTCATGCGTAAAGGCTAATTGTTACTGTGTTTTAAGAGTGTCTTAAGTTTTTATTTATTTATTTAATTTAAATTAGTTTTTTAATATTTTCTGTACTAATATTAAAAATAAAATAAAAAATACTTTAAAATACAATTATAACAAACGGAGAACAAACGGCTCTTTTAGCTTGGCTTGATCCATGGAATTTCTCACAACAAGACATCACTAGCCTTCTTTTGATATCTTTTTCCCTAGGCGGCTGGCTAGGCAATAATAGCCACCCCACTTCTAAATTAAACTCATCTCGTTCATATGAGAACCTACTAAAATGCGTTGTTACTATATACTAAAATAGTATAATTATATTTTAATTTTTCTATTCGAAAAACTTAACAAGTGCCCTCACCATTTTTAACCATCGAACCAGAAGACTTGAGGTGAATAATTATATGCAAGAATGAATAACACAAGATTTGAGGAAGTGGAAGCCACTCAGCTTCTTTCCCACGAGCCACAGAAGATGGGGGTCCTGCTGAACAATAAGTTGCTTCACCACTTGGCCAATGCTTAATTTCAAAGCAGTCTATTCAAGATTATATTTATTATTTGATCCTGTAAAGAGAAGAAAATAGTTTCTTTCCATTTCCATCGTCTTGTTTTTCTTGTCGCTGTCCTTTCACACTATATTATGCAGGACTGGTGCCTTACCATTTACAATCAGCACTCAATTATCCATTAATGGAGCTGAGAAATCCCTTTATTCAGAAGATCTCGTACTTGCTTGTCCACGCAGAGGAGTGGTACAACCTTGCTTGCACAGAAATGCTCTCATCAAGATCATATCCCATCTAATAATTGGTGAACATCATCTTGTTACTGTAATCAGCAACATTGGCAAGCATTTTCCCATGCTAGCTTCCAAGATTCAGCTTCCTTGTGAAGTTTGAATGAGGTGATTAGGAGCATTATTAACCCAAATAATTCTACTTTTAGGGCAACCCCACTTGAAAGTGAAAGCTCATGTAGCTTTCTCTTTCACTGTTTTTCTACTCCTTAGCTAGAAGAAGAGAAGATAAACCAAGCCCTGTAGCACGGCAACGCTCATCTCCCTCCACCTAGCTCCAAATTTATCGTCGGTTTTTGCACAGATTCTTGAATCATCTGCCATGACCATATATAGCTTCATTTTCCCACCAGCCAGCAAGGCATTCCCACTTATTAGCAATTAATAAAGATTGTTTCCTAATTCAAATATATTCTTGAATATCTAGTGTTGATTACTACCCCACCTTTAATTTCTTCTGTCTTTTGTTATGATTTTATCGATGTCCCTTGCATGTGAGCATAAGAAAACACAACTTTTCTATTTCTTTATTTGATATTGAAGGTATATATATATTTGTGTGTGTCTGAGTGGCACATGGATGTGTAGTTCCTTGTCTGATTATCTGTTCTAAATAAAAAAGAAGAAAAAAGTTGACTAAATCTTCTACATAGTGTGCAATTTAGTGAATTTGTTGAAATCTATAATATGCTTGCTTCGAGATATTAATTTGACATTAATTAATAGTCACACTATAAATAAATAAATAAAGTAATATATACTCCTAGTAGATGATCATCCAGCTTCCAAGAAGCTACACATAAATTAATGGTTCAGAATTCTAAACTAGAATTTAATTTAATCTACTTAATTTTGCATCTTCTATCCTGCACGAAATCATCCATAAAATATGCATTGATTATGAAAACTTATAGTAGAAGGAACAACATTTGAGGGACCAAGTGAATGACACATTGCAAGACGACCTATTTATTTTAGTGTTTTAAAAAAATTAATTTTTTTATTTTCAATTAATATTTTTTTAATGTTTTCAAATTATTAATATCAAAAATAACTTTTTTAAAAATAAAAAATATTATTTTAAAATATTTTTAAAGTATCGGAATATTACCAGTAAATGCCAGTAACTTGTATCAGCATCTTCAATTAAATAGCTCAAAAACAAAAATTTCCAAACTTTCAACACAAAAAGATAATAAAATACTATCCAGAGAGCAGTAAAAGCATAGATGCTCTAAAGGGAAAAGGAATCAAACTCATAAAACCAGAATATTAAATTTATAACAACTGGCTCTTATTTTATTTGAAAATCTATCCATCATTTCTTTATTTAAGAAGGTGCCCCAGAAAGCTTCAAAGCAAGGTCAGTGACCTATAGTGAAGAAAAACAAAAAAAAAAATGGATGCCAAAGCTCTCTTCTTCTTTGCTTTGTTGTCCTTCTCAGCTGTGTCGGTCAGGCCGGCCATAGCAGAAAATGAAGAAGACCCTGGTCTTGTTATGAACTTTTACAAGGATACATGCCCTCAAGCTGAGGACATTGTCAAAGAACAAGTTAGACTCCTTTACAAGAGACACAAAAACACTGCATTTTCTTGGCTAAGAAACATCTTCCATGACTGTGCTGTTCAGGTAATTAAGTCTTGCTTTTATTCCCCTTTTTTGTTTCCGATTTTGTTAGTTCTTGATGATCATGCATGTCTTGTTTTGTAGTCATGTGATGCTTCACTGCTGCTGGACTCAACAAGGAGGACCTTGTCCGAGAAGGAGACAGACAGGAGCTTTGGCCTCAGGAACTTTAGATACTTTGACGATATCAAAGAAGCTGTTGAAAGAGAGTGTCCTGGAGTTGTTTCCTGTGCTGATATTCTTGTCCTGTCTGCTAGAGATGGCATTGTTGCGGTACTTCCCTGATTTAAACTTCATCAGTCTTGTCTTTGATTCTTTTAAGCGATTTTTTATCCTCTCTGCTTGGTCTAGAAGAAGGCATGTTTTGGCCAGATTGGGCTCTTTTGTAGTTTGCATGGCAACTTTTACTGAATTTGGTGTCTCCAGTTTGAGTCTTTTTCCCTTTCAGGTCACTTAAGACAGGTTTTCTCAGGATATTAGATGCTCTATTTCTGACAGGATTTGTAATCTTCAGTCTATTTTAGCTTGAATGTAGAGTGATTGCTGAAATTTGTCCAGTACGTACTTTTATAGTAAATGGAAGTTTAATGTGGCCTAAACTTTTCTTGATTTCAGCTAGGAGGACCTCATATCCCTCTCAAAACTGGAAGAAGGGATGGCAGGAAGAGCAGAGCAGATGTGATCGAGGACTATCTCCCAGACCACAATGAAAGCATATCTGTTGTTCTTGACAGGTTTGCTTCCATGGGTATTGACACCCCTGGACTGGTTGCCTTGCTAGGTATTAACATGTAAACCTCAAATGGTAGCTTTATAGTCATGAATCCAGGTGTCCCCATTACTAAAAAGTTGTTTTTTCTTTCTTTTTTCTTTTTATGTCCAACAGGAGCTCACAGTGTTGGGAGAACTCACTGTGTGAAGCTGGTGCACCGTTTGTACCCGGAAGTTGACCCAGCACTAAACCCTGACCATGTTGAGCACATGCTTTACAAGTGCCCTGATTCAATCCCAGACCCTAAAGCTGTCCAATATGTGAGGAATGACAGAGGCACACCCATGGTTCTAGACAACAACTACTACAGAAACATATTGGACAACAAGGGCTTGTTGATAGTGGATCACCAACTAGCCACTGACAAGAGAACAAAGCCTTACGTGAAGAAAATGGCCAAGAGTCAGGATTACTTCTTTAAGGAGTTTTCTAGGGCTATCACCATTCTTTCTGAGAACAACCCACTCACCGGTACCAAGGGTGAGATCAGAAAGCAGTGCACTGTTGCAAACAAGCACCACTAGAAACTTTGATTTGCTACATGTCAAACTCAAGTACTTCTCTTCCTTGTTTACAACGAGGGAGAAGAGTCTGAGATTTGCAGAATAAGATATTTTCTTTAGAAATGGGTGTTGTTATTGCTATTCAGTGGCAATTAAGATAGTTGTGGTATTAATGTTGGTTTAACTGCCCTGTTTTTAGCCTGGTTAGGCCCGCTCCTCTTGTTGTTGTGGTTTGTGAGATTAATGTTGGTGATGGTCATGGTGGGTTGATGGGATGTATGTATAGATGGTAGATGGTGGCGATGGTGTGTGATGATCCATGTGTTTTGAAATGATAATAAGTTATTGATGATTCATGTCTGCAAATTTCTATCACATAGGCCACCATTGATGGCTCTCCCTCTTTGAATATCTTAATTGAATTGGAATTTAATGAAGCCGCAGCTCCCCCACCCACAATGTAGCTAGATGGCATCAAGCAAGATGACTAAAATAAGAAAGGGCAAACAAAGAATTAAGAAAGAGCAAAAGAAGGGTGGAGAAACACGAAGGACAAGGTTTTTTTTATCTGAGATAATGTTTGTTTATGGATTTTTGCGCACTAGATGTCCCTTTTGTGGTAGGTAAAAGAGACAGATCATGCAGTTGTGGAGTGTAGTGAAGAGGTGTGGGTCTCAGCCTCAGACACACTTGGAGACAAAGGACAAAGGAAGTGAGCCTTGTGAGGGAGTGAGTGACTACGTTAGTAAATGATGGCTTCTGGTTTCCTTTCTCTCTGTTCATGTGGGATTTTCAAGTGGTTGCATTTTATATACGTGTAGCATCATGCTGGAAACTATTTTAAAAATAACCTTAACCGACACAAGTTGAAAAGGAAAAAAAAATTTAAAATAACACGAAAAATAAAGAAGGAAATTTGAAGATAACTAGGAAAATAAGAAAAATTCTGAAACAACATTTTAATTTGGGCATGGCTAGCACTAGCAAGCTATCTCCACGAGGATTAGAGCCTGTAAAAGCAATATATCTAGATTTTTTTCAACACTGAACTTTCCGAATCCATCTATCCAAAGTTTGCTTATGTGGGAGACTGCAGATTCTCTATTTCAGAGTTTTTTGAGTGTGATTTGCCAATTAAAAACACACTTAATGCCAAAATATCAGTTTAACAGAGTTAATTATTCTTCACTACAGTACAAGCATGGCAGTAGTTTGACCACTGTAAGAAGGTGAAACTATAAATTGTAATCCAAGGACCAAGAATGATCTATGAAAGGGATAATTTAAACCATTTAGTGGCAGTGGCCTTTCATACATGGATTATTGGTTTTTGTTAATAAATTAAAGTAGCGTTTAATTATTGTCTTAAAAAAACAAAACAGAGTGTACCTTCTATTTTAAAATAACAAAAATTCATTTCAAAATTATTTCAGAGATATTTGTTTTATATCTTTGTTTTTATCATTTCAATTAACTATGTTTTTGTTGATCCTGTATCCGTTTCTTTTGCTCTGAGATATTAATTTTCAGTACAAGTCACATGTCCAGTTCATTTATATATTGTTCAATGATGAAGTGACTAAGCTGCAGCATTTCACTATAAACTGGCATAGAACAATTACAGCGAGTTGAATTACATACCAGCTGTGCAAGAGAAGACAAAAAATGCACCACATTGCAACTTCCTATGATAAGATTTATTTCCTAGAAGTGTTAGATGATGTCATCAAAGACACACACACACACACACACACACACACACACACACACACACACACACATATATATATATGGCTACCGATCCATGGGTTTCAGCTTAGTAATGGGACTTTTGTTTCTGTACTGCTTGAACTGCTATCAGAGTCAATATCAGATTCCTTCAGGGTCACTTCATTCTTCTCATTCTTTTCTGGCACTTTGGGAATTAGAGAACACAAAGAAGGATGGCTGTAATAAGGCTGATGGTGTATGGAAATGTAGTTTGCAGTAGATGGAAAAGGTCGATAACCATATGTGTTGGCATAAGGACTTGAAGGAAATGCACTTGGTGCTGACCAATATATCATAGGCATGAAACTATTTGCTGGCTGTGGTGGGAACATATGATATGGGGTTTGGTTATGGTAAGAGACATTAGGACTGTCAATTACTTGGCTTGGGACTGCTGGAGTATCAGGTGGAGTTTGATATGGGATGGCCTGGAATGCTGCCATTGCATGGGTTTGCATTGAGGAATATCCCATATGCCCAAATGGGGCGGGAGGTGCAGAGGTTGATGGCACAGACTCAGGAATTGATGATCTTGGAAGATTATGAGGCTTACTTGAGGAGTTTGATTGTTTCTTTCCCTTTGATTTTGTTAAAGTTGTTTTCCCTGTTAACTTCTTTGACTCTGGACTGGCCTGCCAAGGAGCAAGAAAGCAACAAAATCAAATTTAAGTAGTTAAATTCTTAAGAGGAGATCACCAAAGAGATGGCATAATCCTACTACATCACAAGTCTTTTCCGGTGAAAGAAACAACTCCTCCCCTTCTGCGTCCTCATCTGTCCTGCAAGAGAGAATTTCTGCATTATGTGAGTAATGTTCTCGAAGATGAAGCAGTTTAAGAGTCGGTAGGTGTTGAGCAAAGAACAGGAATGAGCAAGAGACAAGTTTATTAATCTTCATAAATCCTCAGTCCTGACCTTCTCCTGAAGTCCACCCTAACAAATCAGAAGAGATGGTTCATTGTATTGTTCATGACCATCTCAATCAATGTTGCTAATTCTTATCTCAATCATTGTATTGTTCAAGTTTATGTATATATGATACTTCAGAACAGAAGTTCAATGCATGTGGTTCAATATGTAGCATTAAGCTTCAATCTTTGAGCATTCATCTACCTGTAGTATTTTTGCAGCAAGTCTAAGTTCCGGTATTTGGTTTCTCTTTGTACCAGGTCATCAGGAAAGCCAGCCATGAATAGAAGTGTGATTCCTAAGGCCTTGAAGAAGAAGCTCCCACTGCGTATGTGAACTAGCATTGCCATTCGGCACAACAGTGGCCCGAAAGACTTGAGCTTGTTTCGTCCCATCCGCTGCCTGACATATCTGAAAAGAAATGATCACACAGATATCTTTAGATCAGGCTATAAGAGTATACAACTCGGTAAGAACCTAGCAGAAATGCCAGAAGATAAGTACTTACTCATTTTGAGGAAGATTTCTTGTCCTCCCACCATACTTAATACAAAGAAAAAGGCATGATGGGCAACTAGGATCTGATCGGCGCATGTCCTTCTCTTCCTCAAGAATCTGAACTGGACATAGCGTTGGATTCTGCCGATTTGGATAAAATATTTTCCTTTGAATTCCTGGATTCTCATATAGCACATACTCCTGTCAACAAACTATTCCCTGTCACTGATTCTTTTGTTGATTTACGTTGAAACAATTGTAGACATGGAAGGTTAACATGGTCTATTACAAGTAATGAAAGGCTGGCTAATAAAAACAGGATAAAGTACTAATTCTGAAACCATAAGCACTCTCATTGTAGTCATATTTTTTAGCAGCTATTCTGATACCATTATACGGAGGAGAAAACCGCAGATTTTCAAAAGAGAATAGCTTACCCCTGGATCTTTCGGTGAGACGTATGGTTCACCCTTCCGTAGAATGCTAAAATGATTGAAGTCTAATTCATACATGTCATCACAACCATGCCTTATACCAAGAGATGCAAACACTATGATTTTTCTGATGGTGTGGGACTGAGCATTTCTCAATAGAAGGACTTCAGACTCGAGTATCCTCTTTATTTCCTTGGGACAGAAAGCTATCTTTGGAGGCTTTCTAAGCAATGATACATTTCCAGGTCGAGTGTGACAAGCCTCCTTAGGTACAAAATCATCTGCTTCTGTCCTGCGAGATTCCTTATTTTTAATTTCTCTGTTGTCATGATTTCGAGCATCTGCGCAATCATGAACTAGTTGTTTCTCTGGTGGAAGGCCATCATTCTTTCTATCTTCATTTCTTGCTTGGTTCAGATGTTGAAATGTTTGCTCCCTCTGTCCACCAAAGGAACTTTCAAAGCATGGTAACTTTATTGCCTCACCAACACTATCTTCATGAAGATTTTCTTTTAGTTCAATAGCTCCCACATGGACCACATCCATTTGTCCATTACTGTGCTCAATTTTATTATCAGCTTCTACACATTCATCTTCTTCATCAGTATCATCTGTATCATTACAATCTGCAGCAGAGTCATCACCTTTCAGTTTTTCAAGCTGCGAAAACTGAGTCTCATCCATGCTCATCCAATTGACTAAGCAGTCTTCAAGATTTGCATCTTTGGGAGGAATATTGAATGGAATCTCATGCTTTATCTGTGAAACCATCCCAACATCGACTACATTTCCATTTTGAACACCATTTTGGACCACTTTTAATTTCTGTCTTTTGAACCTCTTAAGCCTTCTTTCTGTTGCATTGATAGAGCTGCCCTGAGAGTGAGCAAAAGACTGTCCATTAAAATTTATCTCGCATAAAATTGCTAACAATATTAGAGCACAAGAGAATTAATTTAACAGTAGAAACTTATTGATATCTTAATCCATTAGTTATAAACTTCTTCTGTATAAGGCTCCTGGATCATTGATCAAAGATAGATAGATAGAT
>Ga0325402_1005482_pt1 | contig 11883 bp, 8 predicted proteins | sample PopdelMetagenome_22_FD_207212 | JGI IMG/M metagenome (GOLD analysis project Ga0325402, IMG submission 207212) | Populus deltoides microbial communities from Bellville, Georgia, United States - Xylem-PdKOR-R3 | ecosystem: Host-associated > Plants > Phyllosphere > Stem > Wood/Secondary xylem...
TATATATATATATATATAACAAAACAAGACAGTTAACTTTTTATACTTAATGTTTCTGGATATATATATAAAACAAAACAAGACAGTTAACCTTTTATACTTAATGTTTCTGGACTGTGATGATGAAGATCAGAAGTAGACTTGTTTTTACCTTGTGGTTCTGCTTAAGAGATCGCAAGCATTCTCTCATTTGCTCTTGCTTTGTGGCAGGCCTAACAGGCAACATGCTCTGCAAAACATTCATAAAATATGGTAGTAACACATAACGAATGACTTACATCAAGTCCATATTTATTCATCCAACCTTTTTCTCCTCCACAACAGGTGCAGAAGGTTTTACAGTTGCAGGATCTTCTGGTGGCAGTCCAAGCTTCCTTCTTCGTTCTGCCTGTGGGGCACCCAACTCCAGTCAGAAATAAACTAACAATGAATGGAATCATTCCAAATATAATTCGTATAACCAATGGGACATGGTAAACTGGAACAGAAAAGAGAAATTTCAAAGATACAACTCTATACCATCAACCAAATGAGATCTAGCATGTCTTGCCTTTTTCCTTTCTATAATGCATAGAGATGTGCTCCTCTTTTTAAAAACGTTTCAATTTTAATACATTAAAACCATAAGCAAATCAAGGAAAACTAGAACAAACTTGCACAGATACTTTTAACTACTACTGAAATTTCAGGGAGAAAGAAAAATGGAATAGAACAGTGGTAACCTTGTCCTCTTCCAATTTCTGACGAATTTTTTCCCTGGCTCTCTTCTCTTCCTCTTTTTCTGCCTTCCGCATGGCCATCAATCTGAGAGGGCAGAAAATCATTCAATTGTAGTAACAGGATAGGGCATTTTTTTGGTGCACAAAACCAAAAAAGAAAGATTACTAAAGAGCCCCAAAATGGTGCAACTTTGCAACCATGTACAAAAACAAAAATTTCATTTACAAGTGAATCTACAGAATCATGCCAGAAAGACACACAATACCATATCAAACACAGTGCAGGTGCAGTGAAATGGAACAAAAATAGGCAAATACAAACCGTTTTCTTTCATTTTCTTCTTCAATTCGCTTTGCTTCCAGGAGTTCCTTGCCAATTCGAATCCTCTCCTAGAAAATTGATTTCCAAAAGCACGTTACAAAAATATAGCAGATAGATCAATCAAGTCAAGGGTTTACATACAAAGATAATACAGCACAAGGAATGGCTTACGATATTATTTAGAGATAGAATTCCCAAAAACTTTACTCCAAGAGGATTTTAACATGCACAAGACTATATAAATAATTATTACTTGGCCTTAGGAAAAGCTTTGAAGAGAATAAATTCTCCGCAAATAAACAAACTATGCTTATCTCCATAGAAAATGCCGTTCACATTGCTAGCATTTTAATCTAACACATGCACTAATTGGGACCACATATCCTAAAAATGTTAGCAAGTATCAGAATGATGTGTCAAAGATTCCATGTTTGTAAGGCGAAAGTTGACTGAGAGTTACAGTGCAAGTTAGGGAAACTATAGGCACAACATGAGGTTCAAGGAAACTGCAAAACAATAATGCTCAAGTTTCACCATTCATAACTGCCGATGTAGACAGATGATGGCATGCTTTACAAAGGAATGGATAGATAACAATCACATACAAATGCATAACTTTGAGATTGCAAGTTGATACAAGAGAAAGTCATAAAGAAAATAAAGAAGCACCTTTTCCCTTTCTCTTTCCGCTATCTTCTCTTCCTCCTCTTTCTTCTTGCGTGCACGCTCCCTGTTTCAAATTCGATAAATGTTGGTTGATCGGATGTTTCATTATAGTTTAAATTATTTACAACAAAGATAAACATGGGATAAATGAATGATAAACATACACACAGTGGACCTAAAAGTCACCCAGAAAATTCAACGCTAGTTTTAGTCCTTGAAAAAAAAAAATAAAGGTACCTTCAGCAATCACATCATGCATCTTTCCTTCATGATGTTGAGAGAATAAATGATAAGAGAGAGAGAGAGAGAGAGAGAAGAGAAAACTAAATTTAATGTAAGCAAATATGACAATTAAGGCATCATAATTACATCACCTGAAATAGAAGCCAACACCAAGGACAACTGCGTTCAGGGCATTAGTCCAAACAATCAACGTCTTGATTTATCAAAATAAGATAGATCCAATTAAGCAAACACCAGTTAGTAACCCAAGACCCACACAGAATCAGATTTGCTATATTTGAGAGACTCCAATTAGTTTCCAAAGTTTCAGATTTCCAATGCACCTGAAAATTCTAGGTGCTTTTTGTCACCCCTCATACAAACTACTTCTAAAAGCTTCTCTTTTTTAACTGAAATTAAGCAGATTTAACCAATAAAATCAAACGTTGAATGAGAAACAAAAACTGTATTGTAAGGCCAGGGTCAAACAAAAAGCAAGCAATCAAAAAAAGACAAGTTTTAAACTGATAGCCTACCCTGAACCCAACTCATTCTTTAACTGGGCCAAGGTTCAGTAACCTGCTGCAGCAGGTACAGACAAAAAACAGTATCCAGATTATCTACAAAAGCTTTGACTACTGGCCAATTAGCAACCGCAAAAAATGAAGACCGTGAAGCTTAGATATGCATTTTAATGTACCATACCTCAGTTCTTGTGCTTTTTGCTTCACTTCTTCTGGGGTCAAAGAAGGTTTAGAAGCCTCAGCATTGGAGTTGACAGGTACCTGAGCAGACAAGCAGGTCAGTAAATCAGATTAAACAAACAATTAAAGAAATGAAGAAACTTATTTCAAATCAGCAAAGAAAAAAAAAAAGAACAGTAAGATGCACATATGCCAGAGGGAAAAAAAAAACATATAACACACCATGGGCATTTCATCTATGTCTGGGTCATTCTCATGCTCAACTACCCAATTTACCGCAGCCTCAAGACCGGCATTTCCTGAAAGAAACGAAAAGACAACGCTCAGAAAATTGCAAATGCTATGTGATTTGCTTATAATCAATATGAAGACACAGAGGCCAAAAATAACATGATAAGCCTCAAAGATGCCCGATGACATGGAATTCTAACGTCTGATAAGCAGATGTAAATATGACAATAGATAACATCACCAGAATAATGAAGTGCCCTGGTTGCCCTTGCTGTTGGGAAACCCATTGCTTCCAGTTCCTCAAGGATTTTTTTGTCAACCTCTGGAGCAACCATTTCTAGAGAACAAATAGCAACAGTATTAATTACATTAACTTTCAATGATCAATCTCAAGAAGTAAACAAAAATATTACAAATAAAAAGATTTTGACAAGTGCTGACACCCTATCCAAAAAAAAAAGAAGCAATTCAAAGAACAGGTACTGAGATAGCGATGGAGTGCTAAAACAATAGGCATGATGATTTCCAAAGCTTGCAATTAAAATCTCATAGCAGAACCCTGACAGCAAAAGTGCTCTAAAAGAGGTTTTCATCGACAGTAATAGTACCTTCAGGCTGGGTACTAGTGCTTGCATCAGCAGCAGGCTCATTAGCATCCATTGGCGTCGCCTTCGGAAACTCTAAGCTTATCGGTTCTGCAGCCTCGGCGGTCTTATCCGTAAACTCAGAGTGACCTGTTCTCTTGGTGTGCAAATCGCTTTCCTTCATCACAAAATGAAACCAATAATTACAAAAAAAAAAAAACATCCACAATTGAAGAAACGACAGTTATGGAAAGACAAAACGACGAGATAGAAATGGAGGATTTGTTTACTGTTTTGGAACGGCAGGGTTTGTCGCAAGTGGCGCAGACGAGATTGAGAACGGCTTCAGTGGATTCAGAGAAATTGGAGTGAGAGGTCAGCTCGGCGTGATCTTGTGCCTATTGTACGGACCTCAATAAAGCCCCGCAGTCCCCACACTTCAATGACAATCCCGCCATTGATTTTGATTGATGGGCGAATCGATCAGAAAGAGAGAGACGGTGGCTCTGTCATGTGAAATTGAGTTTCTTTCCGGTTGTGTTTTTTATTTTGTGTCGCCTTTTTTATCTTTCTTTTAATTTAATCTTTCTTTTTTTATCTCCTTTATATTTCGGAACGATAATGAAGTTCACTTATTGTTGTTTATTTAAAAATATATTAAAATAATATTTTTTTAATATTTAAAAAATATTAATATTAATACATCAAAATATTTAAAAATACTAAAAAAATATTAATTTAAAATTTTTTAAAAAATATTTTTAAATACAAAAACAAAAACTTCAAAAAATATAATAGGATCTAAGATATGCAGATAAAGAAGGACCATACCTTATATTAAATAAAAAATAATAAATTAAAAGATAATATTTTATAATTAGAAGTGAAAATCGCCACGTAATCAGCATAAAATCTTGAACAAAATAAAAAAATAAATTTGCACAAAAAATATTGACGGTTAAAAATTTATCAGAAATAAATGAATGGCATTGTTGTAAATAGAAGGAAAAAATTTCTTCCCTCCAATTATAAAGCTAGCCAATGACAATGGACTTGAAGTGTTCTTCTTCTCCTTCATCTCTTTCATTTCACTCAATCTATATTCCATGGAAAGCGTGAGCTACGTAATTCCTACCAAAGAAACCAAACCAAATTAGAAAACTTTACAGAGAGATAGAGAGGGGTTGGGAGTTTGGGGGATAGAGAGAGAAAGGTTACTAATTTCAATTAAAAAAAAAGGTAACTTCTTGGAATTTATTGCAAAATGCTTGATAAATTGGGTTAATTAGTAGTAGTAAGATGTTTATTTTCAATTAAATTCATTTTTTCTTCTTATTTTTGGTGGGGCATTGAAATTCCTCAACTGTGAAATTATAGGGTTTATGTGTTCGTGATTGAAAATGTTAATTTGTGTAATCCCTAACTAATTATGGTTAGGATAACATGATTAAGGATTAAATTAAAGAAATTAAGGTTAATCATGGGGTAATATAAAAAAATATAAAATTATATTTAAATTACAAATTGATACTATAAAGAAGGATGATGATATATTTTAATAATTATAAAACACTTTTTATTGCTTGGCTTAAAGATATTTCCGATGACTGCATACTTGTAGAGAGAAAAGAAAGAAAAATAGGTGAGATACAAACCTTAAAATTCTGAAAAATCTCAACAATGCCACTATCAATAAACCTCAAAACTTTGTAAAATCTCAACAATGCCACTATCAATAAACCTCAAAAATTTGTGAAATCTTAAAAATGTCATCTCCCCGAGTGAAAGGAAAATATTAGTTTAATGGCTGTCATGAGCAGATAATAAAAAAGAGAAATGGGAAAAAAAAAAGACACTGTGTGCATGCATCTACGTCTATATATATATATATATATATATATATATATATATAGAGAGAGAGAGAGAGAGAGAGAGAGAGAGGCTTTTCCAATATATTATTTAAAAAAAATAATTATAAATATATGATTATTACTACTACTATCATTACCATTACTATTATTATTATTATTATTATTATAACTATCATTATTATTGTTGTTGAAAAAACAGAAATCATAAATTTAATTTGAAAGATAAAATTAAAAACTATTTAAACTTTGATAAAATAGCTAAGGAAAAAAACAAGAAATCAAAAGAAAAGGAACCAAATTGAAATCTTTATTATTATTGAAAAAACTAAAATCATAAAATTGATTCGAAAGATAAAGGTGAAAGCATAAAAACTTTGACAAAAGAAAATGAACAAAATAAGAAATCAAATGTAGAAGGACCAAACTGAAAAATATTATATATACAAATTAGAATTGAAGGACTAAATTGACAAATAATAAACTTTAACATAAGAAAAAATGACAAAAATAAACAATCAAAATTAAAAAGATTGAATTGAAAAGCAATAAAAATAGGGACCATAGTGCATCTCTTTATGTAGGAGAGAGAAATAAAAAGGGAAAAAAGAAAGGGCAACCAGTGATAAATCAATCACCTTTAGATGATACACACCAACCATAAAAAAAGAGGACACAACGGATAACAAAGTGAGACTACGAAAGAAAATTTGCAACCACCTGAAGGTGTTGCACGTGCTACCCAAAAATACATAACGCCCCTTACACGCCAGTAACTTTTTGAATAAAAAATATTGATTAAATGTAAAATTACTTCATCACCCTTAACCAATCCAGTAATTACAAAAAAACAACCTTGAGGAAAAGATGTCAATACCCCTTTATACACAACCTTTTTTTTTTACTCCAATGACAATTGTGTAATTGTACTATACAATTAAAAAGCAAAATATTAGAACACTCTTGTCGAGCAATGTTAGTTTTTTTTTTATTTTAAGGTTATTTTAGTTATTTTACTTTACATTAAAAGATGAATTGATAAAAACACCTCCAAAAAAATCAATAATAACAAATAAACAATATAAAAAGATCAAAATATCCATGCCCATTACTTCACCATTCTACTAAATAATAAAGTGTGTCTATGGCTATAAGGTATTCGCTTTCCTTTTGTTATAATAATAATAATAATAATAATAATAATAATTTTTTTGTTATAATAATAATAATAATTTTTAACTCTATTTTCATAAGGAAGCACAACACTTTTAAACTCTAGTTTTTTATAGGGAAGCCTAAGGAGCCTCGACAAAAATAGGGTATCACCTTAATGTAATAGTCTGAGGGGTTGAAATTAAGAAATTAAAAGATCAGGAGGATAGCTAGGTTTGACTAAAAGTTGAGAGAGTCTTTCTGACCAATTAGCTTTTTTCATAAATTAATATCCCATGTTATATAATTAATATAATTATTTATTATTTTTCAATTTTATTTTTGATTTAAAAACCAATTCCATGAACATTAAACTTAATTTTTATATAATGATTAATAAAATAATTTTAATATCCAAACACAACCTTAATTATAAATCTCACTTTGTTAACACTTTTCTTTCAAATCTTATACCCCACCTTGGATAAACTATAATTACTGAATTTTTAAGATAATATTTATTTTTTAAAAAATTTATTTTTAACATCAGCATATTAAATTAATTTAAAAATACTAATTTAAAATAAAATTAAAATTAAAAGTTTTAATAGCATCCATGGTTTGCTTCTCCATACAATAGATAAACTATAGGGACGAAATTGCCTCTTAATCTTAACCAAAAAAAGCCATCTTCTAACTACCAGTCGCCGGGTCCTCCACCTGTCATCTTTAAAACGCGTCGACGAGGAAAAGGTAAAAATCAGAAACAACAAGAACTCTCGCTCTTCTTCTTCCCCCTCCGAATTTTCCCGAGAAAATCAGATATACCCCAACCCAAGAGTCCAAGACACCAGCACTCATGATCCCCAAACCCTAATTACGCCTCTGACTACGATGATGCCAATCCATGACCTCTTATCATTAACTTCCAGAATTACTTTCTCAATCTCAGTTACAAATGGAACCAGACCGCATCCTCTCTCCAGACCCATCCACATCAAAATCAAAACCAACCGAATCGGAGAAAGAAAAATTCATCGAATGGGAAGATTACGAGCACGAAGTTGCAAGATTATGGAGTCTCTCTTCTTCTCTCAACGAATCTAAACAAAAGAAGCAAAATTTTGAACAGAAACTTCGCTCCCTTATTCAAGTAAGCCTTTGATTTTTATCATCTTCTCCATAGATTAATTGATTGATTAATTATAGTTTTTTTTAACTTTTTTCTTGGATTATTTTAGCGTTCTTGCATGAAATTAAAGAATCAATGCAAGCATTTAATTAGTTAATTAATTATTTAGTTTGTTTATTTTAATGCTTTTGAATTAAATTGGAGAAATGGATATATAAATCTTATTGATTAGCCCGCGGATTAGCGGGCCTCAATGTGGTGGGCAGGTGAAGGAGGAGGCGTTAAGTAGACTGAATAAATTGGAGGAGATGAAGGAAAGGGTGGAGGCTAGGAAATTGGTGATAGAAAGAATTAAAGGGCAATCTAAGGTTGCGGCGGAGAATTCGACAAAAGAAGAGGAGAGGCTTAGTTCGGAAGTTCGATCATTATTAGTTGCTGGCACCGCGCTTTCTTTAGCTAGTAAGCAATTGCAGGTAATTGAAATTTATATTTGATAATGTTAGAGGAGTTTTGTTTGTGTTTTTGGTAAATGTAGTCAAAAGTTTATGATTGATCACATTATCTGTCAATGTTTATATTGTTTTGAGCTTGTTGCATGTTGTGAGTGATGCATGCACCATATAAATTGGATGATGGGCGGACTTTGTGAAATTCTAGTGTATCAGAAACTGAGGAAAGGGCCTTCATCTTGGTTGTTGAGTGCAGAAATGAAACCTTTTCATAGACATGAAACTGTGTGTTTGGTCCCTGATTAACGCTACAACACAATATCCCTAAGGTCATGATTTAAAATGCTAGTGATGCTTGGGAGAATATTGAAGGGGCACAACTTAGTTTCTCAATTGGTAGAAATGTTTTCTTTCATATTATGATAAGCAAGTTTGGCAGTAGTGCACCGGCTCCAGTGCAGATAATATTTTATTATTTTAGGGTGTTACTGATCATAGGCAACTGATTTATTATTTTTATTGTTTTGATTTCATAAGAGGGTTAGTATCAGATCCCAAATGAGTGTGAGAGTCTGGAATTGCATAATATCTCAGGCATATGTACGCAGTCTTAGCAAATCTGATGTGCTGAAAATGCTATTAAGAGGCGTGCTGCTTCTGCACATTTGTTTCCTATTCATAATATCTTATTTCTTGCCTCCTTTGAGGTTCAATCTACAGCAGGTTTTTCATGTTTATTTTTGTGTTCTATGTGGTGTGATATTGTGAGTATTGCTGAGAACTGATAGAAACATGATTGCTCTGAGGTTCACACCAAATTCAATGGGATGCATTATGTGGAAAGTTTAATTTATTTGCAATCCTTTGTTCATTATCAAATAAAATATGCAATATCATGAACATTAAACTTGTATGAAAAGATAAAGATGATTTAATGGTGCCCAAAAAGTTGTCTTCCAGGCCCTATGGAGTTGGACATTTAATGTTCCAAAAATGTCCTCACATGTTGAAGCTTATCTTTGTGCATTTTATTATTTCCTTCCGCTATTACTTTGAAGGGTCTAGTCTTGGTCATATGAGGTTTATGCTGTACATCTTCTGGTCTTCGTTTTTATTCTTTGTTATTTTAATTGGGGACGTTATTTTGTATTCAATTTTTTTATTATCAGTAATTTTGGTTTGTTGCATGTTGTCTTTACATTTCCTAATTTATCCAGGAGCTCAAATCTGTCCTTTTAGTGCAATCAGCTCTGTTGAATAAATTTTTTTTTGTCTTTCGGCTTAGTCTCTGGTCAGGGCTTTTTTTTATAAATACTGGCAATATTGAATGTTTGATCGTACTCATGTCAAAGGATTCAAGAAGGTCACTTGCCGGAGAAAGGGGTTATGTTCGCCTCACAAAGTTGCAGAAGAAGCTAAGACTGAGACAACAATTTATGATATCACAAGTTTCATTGCTTTATCCTATTAAGATATCAGCTGGACCTTCAGAGGAGCAGGAACTTGAATCTTTCCCAAGCAGTAGTAAATCAGGTAATGTGGACCTGATTTGACACTAAACAAAACACCATGACTTTAAGTTTTAAACAACAGCTGCGATAAAGCAGGCTGTTGATCTATCTTATAACTTTCTCTCTTTTGGTGGTTCCGACGGATACCTTTTTGCAAACCATTATGTCCACAATCTTTAGTTGTTTAGATATCATGAACATATCTTGTTGGATCTGCTATTGGTTGTTGTTTCCAAGGCTTTTGAAGCTAGGGTTTCAGATGTTAAAATATGGAATGTTTTTAAGGGTTGCCAACTGAATCAATGTGTGTGAACAGTTGTGTAAATTACTTTTAACTTTAAACAGTTCATGTTTAAACTGCTATTGGGATCTTCTGGGTCTGGACAAGTCTGAAAAATAGCTCAGAAGTCAATCACAACCCAATCACTACTCTTGGTTTGACTTCTTTAGTAATTCTACTTATATTAATTAAAAAAAATTAAGACTTTCTTGCATCTTTTTTGTACCCAGCTAATATTAACTATCTACTGGTTTTCTTTATTTTCAAATCATTTATATATGTATCACTAGTTCTGAAGCCATGCTACGTGTAAGGTATATGCTTTCATATGATTCATGGTAATTTCAAATTTAAAGATAGTAACTTCTCTTAAAATTGTGTTGCCTTAATAAGTGAAAGCAGGTCTAAGTGCTTTTTTAGTTGCTTATTAATTTTCTTTTCTCTATCAGGGAACTATGTTGGTTCTAAACCCGTTAATCAAGGATCCTTGACAATTTTAGGTCTGCATTTGACGATGACTCCCTTTACAAAGATGAGTTTTTTCACTGACAAGAAGGAGGTTCAGAGGTCTGCTAGTGCCCTCGGACACGTTGCTCATGTGTGTTATTTCTCTTTGCTCAACTATTACATTTGTTGCTAGGATTATTCTGTTGCACCTATCATGTGCCATTAACTTTCTAGGCTTCTAGCGCTGATGCATTATCAACTTCATCTGTGAGAACTATTTAAAAAGTGTGCCAGATAAGATCATAATCTGCAATGAGAACTATTATAGCATGAAACTGCATTTTCAGGGATTTTTTTTTAAATAGCTGTATTGGTACTTTCCTGGTCAACAATTAAAATGTGCTTTATTTCTGACGGTTCCCTTGCAGGCTGTTTCACTTATTGCCTCCTACACTCCTTTTCTCTCTTGCAGGCTGTTTCACTTATTGCCTCGTACTTAGAAGTTCCTTTGCGTTACTCTTTACGTTTTGGTGGTTCGAATTCCTATATTATTGATTGTGCACCTTCAGTAGAGTCATCTGATTTGTTGTCAAGTACATTGTTGACTGCAAATACAAAACCTGTTGAATTTCCCCTCTTTTTAGAAGGTCAAGATACCACGCGAGCAGCATATGCTGTATTCCTTTTAAACAAGGTAAATTATCGTTTCTGCCCTTCTTCTCCATGTTCAGAGGTCATGTCTAATATTATAATGTACTCAATCAAAATATTTTAATTCCCAGTTTTTATCTGCCCTGCTTGGATTTTCTGTTTTGAAAAGCCAAGATTGAATTTCTTTCATGTTCATGAAACTGTATCATTATGAAGGTTTCTTGCTTATTGCTGTATCTCTAGCTTGTTGGCCTTAACATACACTATGCTTTTCATTCTCTGTTGATCATTTCTCTTCATTGGTGCTGGCACCAACTGGAGAAGAAGAGGGGGATGTTACTAACTTCTTGGTTTGTGTTGAGCCAGTTGTTATCTTCAATTTTGTTTCATTCTATTGATCTTAATTCAAGGAATTCTCTTGGCAAGTCTTTGAACTCCATGAACATCATTCCCTTTTCCTTCCTGGCAAATTTTTTTGTTTTCTCATTTTCCTGTTATTGTTTTTGGTTTCTTGCGAGGGAGAGAATTCGTGTTAGACTTTGGTTCTCAAACTATTATGTATTCTTATCTTTTATTCATTATTTTGGCTTGATTTGTTAGGTGGCATTCGTGAGGAGTTCCTCTAGATGCATAGCACATTACAATCCAGTTGAATTCTTAGCACTGTTTTTATATGCCTTCTCCCAATGATGTTAAAATTCCCATTTGGTTGTAGGATCTGGAGCAGCTTTTAAATTACATTGGTGTTAGAAGTTTAGGACCACGGCATGTATTGGCAAATTTGAAGGAGCTTACAAGGACAATTCAGTCAGCAGAATTCTTAGACTCATGATCCGATCTCCCAATCTTGACTTTAAAGTTAGTGCTTCTTTTGTAAATGGATACCTGTATTCTTACATAGGTGCGAGTTTTTGATGCAGCACCGTGTCATAGATCTTCATCTAT
>Ga0325402_1005483_pt1 | contig 11883 bp, 4 predicted proteins | sample PopdelMetagenome_22_FD_207212 | JGI IMG/M metagenome (GOLD analysis project Ga0325402, IMG submission 207212) | Populus deltoides microbial communities from Bellville, Georgia, United States - Xylem-PdKOR-R3 | ecosystem: Host-associated > Plants > Phyllosphere > Stem > Wood/Secondary xylem...
GTCGTCCAAGCTTCAACTTGTTGGTTTGAAATCACCTAGAACTCTGAATATTGAGTGCTTAGAACCGATTGTGAGCATTCAATAGTTGAAACACTTTGGGTCGTCCGCAGCTCCTCAATTGTAATGTTTAAAAAATCATAAACTCAATTTATATCGAATCCACTAGATGATCCTTCCTCCAACCACAAATCTAGATCGAGTTCCAGATGGGTTAAAAGATCATCGATCCTCGTATCTATACTGCAATTGGGTGTTATATATTTCCTGGAAAAAAAGTCAACTAATTCAAAATAAAAATAACTTAAGAAAAGAAATTGTTGAAATCCAACATACCTCTTTCTGACGGTCACCATTTTGCAGTGAGTTTTTACAAAAAAAACTTCAATGTTCTTGATTCGTGTCCAAGAATCGTAGCCTGCAAAAGAAAATTGTTGTTAGTAAAACATTTTCATATAAACAACAATTTTAAAAAAATTGATGTAATAAAAAAGAATCTTACCATTCGTTTCACATGAGAGAATGGATCCACATGCTGAATATATTCTGCCCATATATGCTCAGACATCACGTGCTGAATATATTCTGCTCATATAGCCTCTAAGGCATACGGAGGTCTGAAATCCCTCCAAACCGCCACGTCTCTACAACTTGCAATATCTATTTCTTTAACAAAAATTTTGGCTTTTTCTACGTTTCATACCAAAAATCAAACAATCTATATGATAGATATGAATTATTGGTTAATAAATGAAAGATGAAATTTTAACATGTAAATAAAAAATAATCTATCCTATCTAACCATTCGGCTGAAACTCGATACATTCAATAACGATCATTTATTACTTATATCAAACTATATTGAATATTGATGGCAACATGTATTAATTAATTATGTGAACTAAATAAATTAGCTAACATTGATTTAACTCAAACTTATTCAATTTATTTTAACAGTACTTTTAAATCATTAGCAATCTCTTATGAAATTCAAGTTCCTCCACATTTAGTGAAATTTTCAACTTAAAAATAAAATTGACAAACTATAAATTGCATCTATTAAATAAGCCATTATTTATTTCATTATAAAACACCTAAGTCACAAAATCAATTTCATCAAATTAGAAACAAATATATTTTTTCAAAATCTCAAACAAACTCAAATATGTACAAATCATACATTCATACAACAAATTTTCATAGAAAACAAATCTATAAAACAAGTAAACACACAAACAAACTACATATATTATATCAAAAAGAAAAAAAAACATTTTTAAAATGAGTTAAAAAATGTGTAATTTTGCCTACTTAGTTTCCAGCTAAATGACTAGGCTAGCTAGTAAGAGAAACTTTTTAATTTCTTTCTTTTTCAAGATCACACAAATTGAGTGAGTAACTGCAAATTGAGTGAGTAACTGGTGATCTTTTGCTGTTTTTCACAGGAAAAAAATGGAAGAAGAAAAAGAAATAGGTGAGGGGGAGAAAGGGGGTCAATTGCCAAGTTATAACTTAAAAAATACTGATAGATTCACTGACAGATATTAGTGACGGGGTTTATTGTGTCGGTAATACCATCTAGAAGAATGACCCGTAATTTTTTTCTTCTACTTTCTTTTATTAGTGTAATTCCCTTAATATATACCGATGCAAATTTTTCATCGGTAAAATTCACCGTAATTTACCAAAAAAAATTTCTATCAATATTTTTATTTATATTTATCAATTTTCTAATAATGCTATTTTCTAAATATTTTTCAGCAAAAGAAGAGTTGTTATATAATTAATAGGCAAATAAAATGTCCCAATAGACCACCTTTCATATACAACTTTTGAGAATATACAGCCTTTCAGGAAAAAAATATTTAATATGAGGAGTTTATTATTTAAATATTAAATGAATTAATGAGCATTACTAGAAACTTAAAGTTCTGATACTTAATGAGCATTACTAGGAATTTATTATTCTGATAGTTACTATATATATATGCGCATTAATTTCCCTTTTCTCATGATTAGAAACTTAAAGTTCGTGGAAAAGAAAAGACCGTTCCTTCAAAAAACCAAAAACAATAATAAAAACAAACATGCACGTTTTAAGAGATAGTTATTTATCAGAATCCAAATGCATCTGAATACTTTTCTCACAACAATAGGGGATATTTTTAAATTAGTCCATTTATCAGTCAAAATTAAGGTTCAAATTTAAATGATTTTAAGGAAATTAACGAAGAAATAAGAAATTAACTATCAGAATATTCAATGTTTGCTTCATGTTTGAAAACGTTGAAATCTCAGGGAAACCTGCTGGGCTAGCCATCTAACTGTTCTTATAAGGCGTCTGTTCAGCATGAGAATGAGAAGGCGAAGATTAATTGTGTTTAGTTTTTTTTTTTTTTTGGCCATGTTTAGCTTTCTTTAGGGTCAATGGGCTGGCTTTACAAGAAATTTTGTGCTATTTAAATTGTAACTACTAGATATATATTTACAGTATACAAGAGAATTTAATTAATACATGGAAAGGAGAGAAACAAGATGAATAATTAAATAATAATAATTTTGAAGTTGGTAAAAAAATTCTTATTATTTTTTGGCGAATTTGGATAGTATTTTTTTTTATGTATATATCTCTTTAATACTATAAATATCTAGTAATTATAGCTTAAATATCATAAGACTTTACTGACTTGACCGACCATGTACAGATTTCATTAATCTGACGTAAAATTAAAGATTGTTGGAGAAAGTTGAAATATTCAATAAGCAATACGTTGCGTATAATATAAGGTAAGACAACATAACATATGCTTGAACGTTGGAGATTTTTGGCTGCTTTCATTTCGTGCAATTAATATATTAAAAAATCAGATTAATTTGGTCAAAATGGAGAATAGTCTTTGATAAAAGTAAAACCTTCTCGATCTCTATAATGCAACATCCTCATCAGCCTGCCGTTAAATTTGATGTACGGGAGGTCGCAATTTCACGATCCGGCTGCCATTTTGGCAAATTAATAATAGCATTGCACCGTCAACAAAGTTCATGATTGCTAAAAACAAACTTAATTATTCTTGCCAGATGATCGTCCACTCCATCTGTTTTTCTACTTTTGAATATTTACAGATTCCTCCGAGTGCATCATTCATTTTATGAAATTGGTAATGTGAGCTCAAGCAATAATTTTATATTGAAACGGCTATGCCCATCGGGATAGACTTAATTAGGGACCAAGCTGATTTTTTAAGAAATAAATGAGAGTTACCATGATTAAACCTAGAAAACATTAAAAAAATAGAGTTAAAACCTGAGAAATAATATTTTTTTAATTGATTCAAGTTAACTTATTTAATTTATAATCTAAGCCTTAAATAATTAGATTATTGATCCGGTAAAGTTCAATAATTTTAGTCGAAACTTGAACTTTTGATATTAAAAAAAAAAGTAAAAGAAATATATATAATGAGTCATTTGCTTTGACTTTTATGCGGTCCACCTCGAATTATCATAAAAACGTTGGTTTGAAAAAAATCATAAAAACCATGCTTGAATATTTGCAAATATTATATGCAATTACTAATTAATATATACCTTTTAGTATCTTAACGTTCCTGTGATAGCTAGGATGCGTTATGTCCTTTCTTTCTTTGTTTTTTTCCTTTTTAAATAAGCCTTTCCTCTATTTTCCAAAACTAGCACATCATTAATTTCACTGCTCAAATGTACATATAATTTAAAAATTACGTTCTAGCAGATTTTGCAGTTAAAATCTTTTAATTTGTTAATTAATGATTATAAAAATAAAGACATTCATTAATGATGGTCCATTAGTTTCTTTTTTTAAAAAAAATATTCTAGACATTTAGGCGTGGGCCAATCAGTAGAAATTGCTGGAACTCCCAATTGTTCGGCCAAGCCCAAACAGGAAGGAAAGTCCAGCCATACAAGTTTTTATCCTTCCATGCAAAGTTTCTCTCATAATAATTCAGCTCCGAGCATGCATTAAATATGTATTTGCTATTGTGATTTAAAATATTTATTAAAATTATTTTTTTGTTTGAAAATATAATAGAATAAGTTTTTTATTTTTGACATCAGCACATCAAAACCATTAAAAAACACTAAAAGATACATCAATTTAATACTTTTTCAAGTGAAATGTACTTTTAAAAAAAATATAAAAAAACAGAACCTATTACACTCCAAAACACCGATGCGCAAGTTGACATGGCTAGAGATGAGAGAAAAAAGGGAAGAAAACGAAAGAAATGAAGAATGAGTCACTAAGAGTCTGTTTAGGATTGTGGTAGAAATTATTTTTTAAAGTGATTTTCGTTTGGAAATACAACAAAATAATATATTTTTTCATTTTTAAAATTTATTTTTGACATTATCAAATCAAAACAATCCAAAAATATAAAAAAATAATTTGAAGCTAAAAAAAATCTTAAAAGCACGATTGGATTACAATGTCAAATAACGCCTCAGGTCACATCTAAGTTTTAATTATGACACCATCAGTATCTTTGAAAGTATTCCAACGAGATGAACATGTTAACATCTTGGATGGCAGCCTTTGGAGGCTATAATGGGTCACACACGCTTTCGCACGTGTGTAGCGTCACAACAATCATCCTTAAAAAAGAGAATAGGAGTCACCATTAGTATTTTGGTAATGGTCTTAGAGTCTAGGTAAGGGAACTGATTGCGTATTAGCACCCTTAATACGTCTTACCTAAGGTAAGCTGTATTTTTTATTTGTCTGATATAAACTAAGAAAATAGTGTATTTTCTAACAGTTGATTTATCTAGGGTTTAAGAAAAGTCTTCCTCAATAAGAAAATCCTTATCTTATGATATAAGTTCAAAATTTTGTATATTAAAATAAACAAAAAAAAATTGTTTTGATATTTTTGAAATGTAGGCCAAAATCCTTTAGAATTTTACGAACTTGTTGTAAAATCTATGCAATATTTAAAAAAAAACATGCAAAAAGATATAAATTTTTTTTGAGAAGGATGCAGAAATAATTTTAGAATTTTTAGCCATATGTAAGAAAAAAAATAATTTTTTAATTGTATTATTTTTTAGGTTTTGTTTGGCAAAAAACCATTATTTCTTGTAATAAAACTACCCAACATAAGTCAAATGAGTGTGCCAAACACACTTTTAAACCCAAAAAACCTTTAACAAAAATGGCAAAGCAAACAAAGTACAAGACCATTTGACCCAATTGTTTTTTTACTCGACCCGATTGGGTTGACCCAAAGTTTTTTGTTCCACCATAAACCAAACCAAAATCTTGGTTTGACTCCAAAACAACACAAAAAAAAACTACCAAAAAAAGATTAAACAAAAAAAAACATAAAAACTCAAATTCTTGAACAAAACGGATCAAACACAAAAAAAAATGAAGAACATTTGAAACCAAACCCAGCAACATGGGTTCCAAATCAAACCAGATTTGGTCACAACAAAGGTACATACATGTTGCAAATCATGCAATGATTAATAATCTAGCATCCAATTATTTTGATTATCACTAAAACATCATGATTTTGTCAAAATAGGTTTCGATTCTACACCAAAACCCTAGGATTAAAAGCCATTGAAATCGTGTTATTGATGCAAATAAACACTAGATTATTGATTAATCATGTATAAGGAAGAGTTTTGGGCAAATAAATGAAACAAAGCAAGTCAAAATCATATAACTAAGGCAATGTTCTTAGAAAGAACATGGAGAACAAATGAAGAACAATCAACGTGAACCCAACAACATGGCTCTCAAACTAGACCAGATATGGTCAAACCAAAGGCACGTGCATGTTGGAAATTATGCAAGGATCAATAATCTAGCATCGATTCACTTCAATTATCAATGAAACATCACGATTTGGTCAAAATAGGTTTCGGTTCACAATCAAAATCGTAGGATTAAAAACCATTTAAACACATTATTGATGTGAATAAACAATAGATTATTGGTTAATCATGCATAAAAAAGGTGTGTATGCAAAGAAATGGATCAAAATTGGTCAAAATTTAGGGGCTAAGGCAATGTTATCCTTATGAACACAAAGAACATTGCCTAAACCCGGAAAAAAAAAAAAAACAGTCATGCCTAGAAATGGAAGCCACTACCAAGCCTAGAAATGGGTTTTTTTTTCCTTCTAAAACATGCTCTTTTTATCCCAACAAGTCACAATATCATACATAAATATGTTTGAATAAAAAAAATTGATAAAAAAACATCAAAATCAAGTAAGAGATATCATATCCAAACAAACATAAACTTAAAACACATTATATGTTCACACAACATGGATTCAAAATTGGTTTTCTAAACCCATTTTGTGCATGAATAGACCTAGCAAACACAAGGTAAAACACCCTTACTTTAACATGCATAACTTAAGTTAAACAAAAACTAAAACAATATTATATATCAAAAACAAACTTAAACAATAACTGTAATGTATCAAAATCATCAAAAACCTATAAAATAAACATCATTAAATAAAAACACAACAACAAAGAGGTGAATACAATATTACTTGTTGAGCATTCAAACCTTTTTTTTCTATACTTATAAACATAAACATAAAACAAAAGTAAATAAAAAACATCAAAAGCAAGCCACAAATGACCTACTTTTGGATCAGAAAAGTATACCTAGAACAACTACTCTCTCTTTGTTTTCTTTTGCAAACTTTTACCTCTTACAAACTTGCAAAACTAAGAAATATTTTGTTTAGTCTCTTGGACCTCTACACTTATGTTTCTTATTGATATTTCTCTTTTCTTTTTCTTATCTTTTGTTTTGTTTTTCTCCTTCCCTCTCCTTTTGGCTATTTTCTTTCTCTAAACTTAGGGATATTTGTAGGGTTTTGCTAGGGTTTTAGGAGGTTTTGAATTCATTTGTGACCTCTTGATCTTGAAAGAAAGGTTGTAAACCTTTGATAAGAACTCATTGAGAAGGTTTTGTGTGTGAACACACAAAAAGAAAGTCAGTTTGTAAAACCCGGATATTGTGGGGACTTTAAAAAATTCAAAACTCACGGGAAAGAACAAATTTCTGGCATCTTGTTCTTTAATGGAGGAAATGTCTTGTTTAAGGAGTTGCCATCTAATATTATGGTTACTAGAAACCCTAACTAGTCAATAGAGATTTTATGATACAAGACTGGTTACACGAAAGGGAAGCTATCACCCCTTAAGAGTCCTACTTGAGGTAGGCTGCATTGTTAGTTTTGTCTAAAATTATTAAGAGTTTGTTCTCTATTTTTTTTTTGTTTTTCCTATCATGTTCCTGACATTGGCATTAGTGAATAGCACCTACAACTATTTCCAATTATGACATTGGTAAATATTGCACAAACCCAAAAAAAATACGATATTCCTGACTTTAGAGTCAATGAATAATTTCACCAAATTTTGAATCTTTAATGAAGAAGAAGCAATTTTTCTAAGCCTTTTTCTTTTTGTTTAACTTTTGTATTATTTTTTTTTAAAGAGAAAAAAAAAAGCTTTGCACAATAGATTTGCATTTAACAGTAATGGTCTACAAAATGAGCACATAGCATTAAAATAACAAAATACAAAGAGAAAAAAAATAAAACAAAGTGCGAGAGACTGGGCCTGACGCCCAGACTCGGCCCACTCTCTTTTTTTACTAGGCTGGATCTAGCTCAGCCGTACTAGGCTGGATCCAACCGGCCCGGTTAGTGGTTTAGACCAGTAACTGATTAATTCTCTTTTTTTTTTCTTTTTTTTTTCTGCAGGTGTGCGTGAACTTATTCACACATGCCTGTTACAATCACCAGTTAATTAAAAATACATAGAGAGGGAAAACAAAACACCTACCTCTACAACTGGAGGCTGAATTTTGAAGATGATGGTTGTCGTGGGCCGTGCATCGTGATGTTGTTTGGCGATGACGAAGCTTTTATTGTGCCTCTTAAGGAGGTGTGTGTGTGTATGTGTGTGTGTGTGTGTTGGGAATGATTTTTGAATTTAATTATAAAATTATGATTAGGGTTCATGAGTCGTCACCTGGTATTATAGTCACTAGGAACCTATGGTCCGTGAATTCTAAGTAAGGGACTAGTTGTGCAAGGAAAAGACGCATCACCCCCAATGCACTCTACCTAAGGTAAGCTGCATTGTTTTTTTTATTGTTTTTCTAGGTTGGGTTTCTATTCGTTAGTCTTTTCTAAGGTTCAAGGCAGATCTTCCTTCGTGAAAGAGTCTCTACCTTATCGAGTGAAACCCTAACCATTCTAAAGTCTAAATCTTAGCATCACATTTATTTTACACCTTGTATCTTTAATATTTGAGAGTGTACTCTATTGCGTAGTTTTACACCCAACATATAATAAAGTCTACATCTAGACCCTAAAAAAATTGGAAAAGGGTTTTTTATATTTTGGCCAAATCATAATGGATAATCATAAATTAGTTATGATATCCATTTTGCATTTTAAAACATTAGAAACATGAAAATTTTAGGATTTTGTCCCTATACATGAAAACAATTTTTTTTTTTTTTGTCTTTTGAAAAAGGAAATTAATTTAAACATTTTGAGATTTTTTTTTTGAATTTTTTAGAAATATTTTGGAGCAAGCCGGATATTTTAATTTTGGATTTGTATCTTACAATGTAAATATACAACCCGATATTATGCAAAATTGGTAGGAAAACATTCGAGAAAATCATAATTTTTTGAAAGGATTTTTTTTGGATTTTTTTTTTTTTTTTTAAATATAATATAATATTAAATATGTGGTATGGGTCGGCCGAACTAACTAGGTTGAGCCCAGCCAAGTTGGGTGGGCCGATCTCTACCCAACAGATCCTTTTTTTTTTTTAGGGTGGGCCGAACCTGACCCAGCCATTTGGGCTGGGCTAGAACAGGTCCAGCCCACCTTAAGGTGTTAATTATTTGCAAAATATGAACAATAGTTCACATTCTGCATGCAACCAAAATGGTTATAGAAGATGGAGAAGGGCAGAGAAGGCTACCAGATGCAATGGTCAAGACTGTGATTAGGAGGTTGAGTTGATGGTTTTGGTGGCATTGCTGCGAAGAATGGTGGTTGTAGTCGATCATGGGGAAAAGAGAAGGATTTTGTAGAAGTGAAAGAGAGAAAGAAAAGGCAGCTATTCCAGACATGGTAGAGGCCAACTATCAGTCGCGATGATGATTTGTGGTGGATTTGGTGGAGGATAAGCTAGTGGTGGCTTCAGTTGGCTTCTAGGATGAAATCATTAATTAAGTCCCCAATCTTATCAAATTTTCATTTAAGCTCATGATTTTATTAATTAAACTAATCTAAAGTTTAATTAAGTTCTCAATCTTATCAAATCTTCCAAATTCTAGCAATATTGAACCTTAAATTTATAATTTCACCCTAATTAAAACCTCAAGACATCCAACTTGTGTTGTCTTGACTCAAACCTCAATTTTTTCATTCATTTCATTTTTTTTCATTTTTCATTATTTTTTTGAATTTTATGTTGTCAAGAATAAGATTGACTAGGTTATCCACTTTCGAGGCCTCGTCGAAGCAATCTTGACATCATCGTCACCTTAGACCACATGAAGTTTGTAAAGGGATGCACATCTTCCATTTGAATCCAACTTTACTCAATTTAAAGGTTGTAGCTCTGCATTCATTTGTTTTAAATTGCCAACTCGATCAGCCAAAACTATCAATAATTGGGGTCAATCAACTGAATGATGTCACTCACCTTCTCTTCTTTAAGTCTGAAAGACACGTTGTTTAGGGTTTTTGATTTGAGATTGGAAAATTTCAATTGAGCCCCTATTCTTCCAATTTCTTTTAATTGCACCCATAACTGCATTCAAACTTTTAATTTCATGCAATTTCACCTCTGCCAAACTCAATTATCAGCCCCTAAATTGATCAATTTTTTCATTTTGGTCCTTGGTTCTGAATTTGTACATTTTGACCCTCAATTGACCAACAAACATCCAATTTCTTCAATTTAGCCCCTGAATTAGTCAATTTCAACCCTTATATTCACACGTCTTTTCTAGTTACATCCTTTGTTTTGAATTTCTTCAATCAAGTCTCTAATTACCCATCAAACTTTAATATTTATGCAATTAAGCCCTTGATTTAACCAAATTAACTCTTAAAAATTGCAATTGATCCTTGCACTTTAATTGTTTTTCAATTAAAATCTAAATTGACTTTAAAAATCAATTTTTCTTACAATTAAGCCCTTAATAAATTCAAATGAACTTTGAAAAAAAAATCTAATTGAGTCCTTAAACATCCTATTTTGAATTTTCCTCCTCTAATTGAATGTTCTTTGCTAATAAAGTCATCATCAGTTGAAAATACACTATTAAATTTTTTAAACTTATATATTTAATCTTTCTCAACCAATCTTTGATAATTTCCTGGGTGTTCTGGTATACTATTCTCACTAATATATATTTTTTATTTTCTTCCTATATTTTTTTGATTTGTTTTGTATTTTCTCTTTTTCTTTTTTCTTATTTTTTTGTTTACGTGGGGCCATACAATGGGTAACAACATGCGCAACCCAAAAATAGTGCATGGCTCACTCATTGGCCAATGCAATGCAAGCGACAACATATTAATCGTTTGGATCTCGCCTAAATGACTGGAGATTTCAGATCAAAAGTCTACCTTAGACTTGGTGTTAACTTGGTCTGTCCAATCCAAGACCTTTTATACATTTTTTTGGATTCTCATGAGTCACACACACAAACGTTTTATGCGCGTAATGTTTCTATGCACACACTAGGTTTTCTTTGCGACAACATAATTTTTTTGTTCTGGAATTTTCACTAACAATGTGCATGCATAGCAACCACGACATGATACATCAACCAACAACCACCATGGCACGCCAATGGTATTTTCCTATACAAAATAATTAGTACTTAAAAGTGCATTTTTATCAAGGTTTTATATCATCATTTTGCACTTGAAGTATCAATAACTCCTTAACTAAAGCATGCTTTATAATAACATATCTAATAATATAAGATACCTTTAATTTATGGTAAGTGTTGATCTTAAATGCAGGCCTATCACATAAATGAAAGAATTGATTGATGAGTTGAAGTACTGAAATTGAAAGGACAAAGAGATGGCCAAACTTAGAAAAGAGATGTTGGTGTAGTTCAAATTGGAACATTGTTCAGTAATCGGTTCATATCTGGAGTTGTAGATCTCGGATTTAGGTCTACTTTGTATGGATGGAAAGATAAGACATAGGCCTACAACTTTTATAGGAGCCTAAGATTTAACAAGGCCGTTTTCAAGTCCAAATTGTAGCAACAACAAAGAAGTCTGAATCTGTCCTGCAGCCCAGACACTGTTAAGTGTTCAGCCCATATCTCGAGTTCTAGAAGTCCAAATGATCTCAAATTTTTACCATGTAAAGATGAGACAATTTCCTAGAACTTTTATGATTGAAGTCTGTTCCAATTATAATGTTATCAATGATGTTTTTGGCAGACAAGAAGATAAGAATTGTCACCAAGTCAAGATGTGGCCACCCATTCATCAATTAGTCAACAAATCAATAGTTCTGAATTTTGGCCTATAAAAGGAGACATTTGCCATGTATTTAGGCATCTTGGTGTTCAAATCAAGATCATGCTCTTGCTCTCTCTTTATATTTTGTAATGCTTAAGTTTTGCTTATATTAATCTCTTGCTTATGCTTTTCATTTCCTTTCCTTGTTTATTTATGTTTCTCTTTCATTATGTCTAGCTAGGTTAATTATGTCAAGGTGAAAAGGGTACACTAATGGTGTAAGAATAAGTATAATATAAACTTAACATGGACCTTAATGTTGGATACTAACATGCTTTATATTTG
>Ga0325402_1005484_pt1 | contig 11882 bp, 10 predicted proteins | sample PopdelMetagenome_22_FD_207212 | JGI IMG/M metagenome (GOLD analysis project Ga0325402, IMG submission 207212) | Populus deltoides microbial communities from Bellville, Georgia, United States - Xylem-PdKOR-R3 | ecosystem: Host-associated > Plants > Phyllosphere > Stem > Wood/Secondary xylem...
GGACGCATCTTGTTTTTTGCTCGAACAAGAATCAAATTCGAAAACTCACGTAACGTTATAATTGTTCCAACTTGAAAAGGATAATTATGAAGCTATACCTGACTCCAATTTTAGTTTTTTTTTTAATGTCTCTATTTATCTTTTAGAATGCGGAAACATTTTTTATTTTTACATTTCAAAAATACTTTAATACATTTAAAAATATTAAAGTAATTGTTCATAATATAAGGTCAGAAGTTAAATGATAAAAAAAAATAATAATAATAATACTAAAGCACAAGAAATCACAATCACCCACCCGAACAGCCAATAAAACTCGGAAGGTGGATACCTATCCAAAATTGGGTCGAGGACGGCAAAATTTAATGGAAAGGCAAGTGGGAACGCTGGAGACATGTCTGTGCTCAAAAACGGAGGGGCGTTTGCACCTTCAGCTCCACGTCACTTGATAGACACGTGTCTTGCAATACAGTAACCAAACATTAAGATATTCTGCAAAAGGCAGAGTCAATTGATGTTGGCATGAGGAACATTACGTGTCCAAATCTCCCTCGTTTTGTAGACCCTTTCATCGAACAACTGTAACAACCAGAATAAAGCGATTACATCAGATTGATCACTGGTCGATGCACCATCTCGCGCGTTGTATCACGCTCTATTAGACAACACAAGCGCAGGCAGAGGAGCATATCATCCCCACCACCCTGTTTACCACTGTTATGATAAAGATACCGGTAATTATTACTTTCCAGTAAAGAAGAAAACAAAACCACAATTTAGGAGTACTGTACAGATCGGTTAAAATTTATTTTTATTATTTTAAATTTATTTTGAAATGATGATATTAAAATAATTTAAAAAATAAAAAAATATTATTTTAATAATTTTTTTAAAGCAAAACACTTTAAAAAAAATCATACTCCCAAAAATTATTTTTGTTTAATAAGTGAATCATCATCACCATCATCATTAGTGCCCCATTTATTATATTCAAGTAATTCATTATTATTCTCAAAAAAATTGAATAGAATGCAAGAACTTCTTAGGAAATTGTGTGAAATTGCTTTTCTCTCTCTCTCTCTCTCTCTCTCTCTCATAGAGTTATCATGATAGCCAGATATTATTTTTACGTTTTTAATTATTGTTTGCATACTAATTTTACAACCTGCTGTGGAAAAACGAACACATTAAGAGATTGATTTAAATTTGATTATAAAAATGCACTGACACCTAAACTTTTTGATGATTTTTGAAATTATATGAATTTCACCGGAGCAAATTTGTTTCTTATATTAGAAGTTGACAGTTGCTGTAAATACGGTCCTGTATAATTTAAAAATTTTAATTACACAAGATGATCTAATAAAATATTGACAACCATGAAAATATCACCCACGTGTCACGTGGGAAGGTTTCTTCAACATGAGAGCATAGTCTTCTTTTCGGTGGCCGCATGGGATCATGGCTCATGATCTAAAACTAAAACCAAGAGCAGGGCACCAACCAAGACAGCATATTGCAATAACGTAAAAAAGGCCGTGCACTTATTACCCGTGTCCTTACTCGTAACCCGCGGAGCGCGTGTGAAGAGAGAGTAATCAGACACGAATCTCGTATTCGAAGATCTCTGCCACGTGGTGATATCTTTGCAATTAGAAAACGAGACCTCCGTTTAAACAGTACCAAACTAAATTTATTAAAATAAACAAAATCATACTTAAAATAAGATTTCAGGACCACATGCGTGTCAGGAAACAAAGGTAGCTGCAACAACGCGTGTTCGTACTCTATTGGGACACGTCAATATTTCGATAGAAAGGTTAACACGTGGTGAATTACTACAAGGAAAGAGAAAAATGGACGGTGAAGATCAGCACCTTCGTATTCAGTAGATCAATGTCATACCATCTGTACATGTCGGATCCTTCTTGCCCGTGACGGTGACGGGCAGTCCTGCCCGTCACGTCATCGTGGCCCCCAGGTGAAAACATCTCGCTTTTTTAGTCCCTCCTCCTTTTCGTTGTCATTTTATAGCTCCTCTCTCTGTGCAAGAAAGATCTATCGTCTCTCTTTTCATTTCTCTCTGTTACCCCCCCTTAATTAATTATTACTTGAGGATTTTGGAGATAGTTGATTTGTTTTTGCTTATTGAGTATTTTTATTGCCTGTGAATCTGAACTAATGGCTGGGATTTGCTGCGGAGTTGTTGCTGAGAATGAAGCAGCTGCGGCAGTTGAGGCAAGGTCACGAGCATCAAGACGCAGGAGATTAGAACTCCGGTTGGTTTCCGACGTGTCTGTTCCACCGTCGACGATTTTGGATATCGCTCCGGCGAAAAGGAAGAAACTCGAGTTGTTTCCCATTCCCATCTCACGTGATTGTGGTAACGCAGTAGAAAACTGCAAAAGAATTGAAGAAAATAAAAACAATAGCATCTCGGATTCAAGTAAACCAGAATCTGTGAAATTGAAAGAAGCTCTTAAATTCGGCATGACTTCTGTTTGTGGTAGAAGAAGAGATATGGAAGACGCTGTTTCGATACACACTTCTTTTACTACAAAAAACACCTCGTATTTTGGTGTTTTCGACGGTCATGGTTGCTCACATGTAAGAGCGAACTTCCTCCCTTAAATTTCTTTCCAGTTTCTTTTTTTTTTATCATGTTATTTTATGGTGCTGATTTTGGTGTGTTATTTTTAATTTAGGTGGCGATGAAGTGTAGAGATCGGTTGCATGAGATAGTAAAACAAGAAGTTGAAGGTTTTAAAGAAGAAGAAAGTGTAGAATGGAAGGAAATTATGGAGAGTGGTTTTGTAAAGATGGATAAAGAAGTGGGTAATTGGTGCGTTGAAGGAGAAAACAGTTCTACTTGTAGGTGTGGGTTACAGACGCCACAAGGCGACGCCGTTGGATCTACTGCTGTGGTTGCCGTGGTGACGCCTGAGAAGATTATTGTCTCCAACTGTGGCGATTCTCGTGCCGTGCTTTGTCGAAACGGTGTCGCTATTCCTCTCTCCTCTGATCACAAGGTGAGGTTAATCATTTCCTTTAAATTGATCCATGCTTTTAGTTTTTGTTTGGAGTGATTATTTATGAACCATGTTAAAGAACAAGTCGAAATGTTGTTTCCACTAAAAGAATTAGGCGTGAGGATGTGGGTCAAGGTTTGAGCTTTAGCTTTGTTGATTGTTGATAGCTAAGGAACTTTTTAGGAATCGGCGTGTGCCGTGCACATTTGTAATTCTTAGGACCTAATTATAATATTATTGTTAATCATGATGTAGATTTTATTTCGATTTTATTTTGCTGACTTCTGTTTATATTTGTAATTACAGCCTGATCGACCAGATGAATTGCTTCGAATCCAAGAAGCTGGTGGGCGTGTAATTTACTGGGATGGCCCAAGAGTCCTTGGTGTTTTGGCCATGTCTAGAGCCATAGGTAATTAACATTGCACCTTGATTTATTACACCCCCATCAAATTGTGGCTGGTTTCTGCTTGATTCATGTACTCATGTTTTTTTGGCTTGTCATCAGGTGACAATTACTTGAAGCCCTACGTCATACCGGAACCGGAAGTGACTGTGACGGAACGGATGGAGGAGGATGAGTGTTTGATATTGGCAAGTGATGGACTGTGGGATGTGGTGTCAAATGACACTGCTTGTGGGGTTGTGCGAATGTGCCTCCGTGCCCAAAAGCCACCTTCACCACCAGGTTCTAATGGCGCCCTTGGGAGCTCTGATAAGGCCTGCTCAGATGCGTCAGTTCTGCTGACCAAGTTGGCCTTGGCTAGGAATAGCACGGACAATATTAGTGTTGTTGTTGTGGATTTGAGAAGAAATCAACATTAACAGTACAATAGTAGATAAAAAAAAAATGTAATTTATATCAGTTAAAGAAAAATACGGAGGGCAGTGTGCCATTCGGTTTTTTTATTGTATTTTCTAGTTTCCTTTTTCGAAGGGAAAAGGAAATCTTACATGGGTTTTTCTCCTGAGCTTGACGAATGGTTAGTTTTACTATACAAGGCTGCAAAAATTTGCAGGAATATGAATGCATGGTTGAGGAGGCGGGGAATGTGGTTCTAATTTGTGTATAAGAACTAAGGGGCTCTTTATTCCTCGATGAATCAATCAATGAGTTATTTTCCTTTTTGAGTTTTCTATTTTCGTTCCATGATTGTAAATTTCCGGTGCCAGTGCTCCACGTCTGATCATATCCTTTAAATCGCCAGGAATTTCTGTGAAATTGCGTTATGTTTCCCCCCACGTCGGAGAAATGAGGAGGCAGGGATGACCATATGAGAAATATGATTATTTCTTGTTCCAAGGAAAAAATTCATCCTTTCTAATCAATTCAAAGAGATGGTTCTTCCACTAGCTTTCTTCATAGATGAGATGAAGGCGGATAGATGAAGGCATCCGCCGATCCGATTAAAAATGATGTGCATGCATGTAACTGTGCTTCTCTGTCGATTGCTATCGCCGGAGACCAGCAAAATGTTTCATCTTGTGCGGTTGTTGGTTTAAAATACTCCCCGGTTAATTATGATTGATCATGCTCCTTTTTTACTTCCGGAAGGAAAATTACCATGAGAGAGGAGGAGGGGGTCAACTGTGGAGATAATGCGGATGTTGTGGATGGATAGATGATAATTAAGTTCCTCCTGGGGTACATGGAAGGGTGGATATCGTGTTCCATTATTTGATTCTAAATTCTTGACAAGATGTGGGGGGCTCACCTGGACATACAATCATCAGCAGACACGTAGCATTTTGTCTCGGTTCTCTCTGCTGTCCTAGATTTGGTTTTGATTTGATGATGATGGCACAACCTGTCTTGAAGACACTCATGCGGTAATTGATTTCTTGCAAGTAAATTTACTTGCTCAAAAAGTAAATTATTTTGACTGGATTTGTGAATCAAGCGCATGATGTGCGGAATGAGTCTGGGCCATTTATGTTAGTACGGCGGTTCAGGATAGTGCTTGCACCTTGAAAAACATTTAAATTACTATATTTTATAGTGTAAAAAATAAAAAATAAAATCACGAGAAAATATTATTTTAATAAATTTAAAAAATATATATTTTAAAAAATGAACTCCGGAAACAGTAAATCCCGATCCAAATGACAAGCTAGCTAGCTAGCTAGGTAGGTAAATGGGTCTCCATCGCGTTTCTGCACTTTGGAAACATGAAAGTACAGAGCTTATTGTTTGAGAGGAGACCTATCAGTGGTCAGCCATTTGCCTTGTTTTGGATGACTCAGAGTACACTCTTTGGCATCTGGAAGGTGGCCATAACGGGACGCTATTGCTCATATTCATAGCATTACTACTATCATTCAGAACACTAGTTCGTGGCCAGTCACTATAAAGCCAGACCTCAGGATGAGAGGTCAACGTTCGGCCACCTTTCTCTGCATAAGTGACAATCTGCCAATGACACACACACACACACACGAAATTAAGTTTCCAGTAATGAACACAATACAAAAGGAATGCGCGACATCAGAGATGTGGTTGCTGTTCAACTACTTGTATGATGTTTCTCTGTGGTGTACGCCCCTGGTTTCCTCTCCAGGCCGACGAACTAAAATAAGAACAAATCTAAATGAGTAAAGTTTTGTGGATTCGGCGCTCAAGAGAAACAATGAGCATATTGTGTGACTGTGCTGAATTGAACATCAAATAGCAGGATTGCTCAAGAGGTTGCTTGGTATTATTTGCCGTTTTCCTTTTTGTTTTTTAACTTCTGAGAACTTTGAAACATAAAACTTTCTTGTTCTGAAGATGGCTTTATTCTGGTGTTAAAAAAACCCTGACAACCGACGGTGGACATTTTACATTTTTTATTAAAACAAAAAAATAATCTGTTTTTAATATGAAAACATATAGATAAAATAAAAACACGTATAATACCAATTGAGCCCTTAGCTTTATCTCCTGCAGAAGTAAATACAAGATATTCACATTTTTTCTTTGAGATTAGCATTTGAGTTTTGGATTTCCTTGTACCGTGCTAAAATCAGGAGCACACTCCGGGCCATTGTTGTTTTCTTTAAGCTTTTCTAATAATACTGTCTTCTGATTCATCAAAAAGAAAAGAAAAGAAAGAAAGAACGAACGAACGAAAAAACCCAGTCCAAGATTTTCATACGCCGTGGAATATGGCATCATACCTCCTTTATACTGTTGTTCGGTAGAAAAAAGGTTCTAAACGTTTCTCTTGCCGTTTGCTTGTTGCTTGCATCAGCTTTGTATCTCTTTGACGCCTTTAATTCTCTATACTCTGTAGTCCTTGTCCGCACCGGATATTCTGATAAGATCAGTTTGCGAAAGACAGCGACTGTACTGTCAATTTATCCAGGAGGGTTTAATTTTTGAACAGAATCGTGTCCCATTCCCAAAAGACAGCATGTTCTGATTCTCAACGGGGAGAAAAGGAAAAGGAAATCAAATTTAAGACATCAGATGAAACGATGTCAAATTTCTGAAGCCTCTTGTCATGAATTCTGACCACAATCGTAACAGGTTTGTGCTGAAATTGACATGTTGAACTGAACTTTAGTTTTATGCTACTCGTGATAAAAGTTCATGCTTCTTATGGATAGGCAATGCTGTGAACTTGTACGGGGAATAAGCATTTGAACGATCTAAGAAGTGAATTATGGAGCATCAGATTCTAGTAACAAATGCATTTCATCGAAGAGCAAAAACTCCTGATACATCATATATCATTGTCACTTAGGTAGGGCATCATTTCCAGTACGGGCATAATTCTCCCCTTCAGCCAAGCCATGTGATCTTTGTCTATCTAATAAGTGAACTTATCAGTTCGAGAAATTACCACCATTAATCAGCATTGCTAATTTGATGAAACCCCTTATGAGAGCGAACGATTCTTGTTGTTGATGTCTTTCCTACAACCAAGCCGACAACAATTGGGGGATAACAGCAGGCAAAAGCAAAATGAAGATGAAATTCAATAATAATAAGCTTCTAATTGCTTTGTTTTTGGTCCCCTACTTTCACAGATATCTATAGTTAGCTTGTGTGTCATTTGATAGAGTTTACGTTTTGTAGAACTTTTATAAATTTATTTGTAGTTATCATTTTTTTTTAATTTTCGATAAAAAAAAGATGTATTTTTGCTATAAATAACCTTCGGTTTGAAATCAAAAAGTGGTTGGAAAATTCAGCCAATATTTTTTACTTTAGTAAAAAATTAACTCTTTTAGAAGACGTTTGTTTTATATAAAATAAATTTATATTGAAATCTTTTTTACAACATTCAACTAGTAGTGATGTAAAGAATATAACAATAAAGTTTGTAATGAAATATTGATGAAGAATTATGGTGATGACGTGACAATACTAGTATATATTAAAAATTGATGGATTTCAGTTCAGTTAGATTAATTTGATATTAAAAATAAAAATTCAACCGATTGGTTTTGGTTATGGTCAGTTTGATTTGATTATTTTATATTAAAAAACAAAAATTATATTGTTTTCTAGGGTTTTTTTGGTAGAGGTTTTTTAATTTTAAATTTATAAAACCAAATTGAATATTTTTTTTAAATATTCCAATCAATTTAATTAGTTTTTTTCATTGTTTAATTTTTTAATTTTTTTCCTGATTTAATCAGTTTTTTTTTCTCACTTCTAAGTTATAGTAATAGTTTGACTTTGAGGGTGGTAATGGGATAAAATAGTGATTAATAGTATAACAATGGATGATAAAAGTAGTGGGGTGATAAAGTGACGGTAATAAATTCTCGAAAGATCGTGGAGTAAAATGATGGTGGTCAGGGTGGAGACAGGGAGGGTTGGCAAGGATCCGGCTCTGGAAAAAAAAAAAAGAAGCTTTTTTTTTAATAATATTTATATTTCTAATCTAAATAATAAAATAACTAATATTTTTACTCTTTTTAATTTTATTTTCTGGTTCCATCCTTAATGATGGTCATGGTCATGATAATGAGATAATATGGAACGAGATTACAAGAAGTCAGGCCAGATAGGATCCCACAGGATGTAGATAATCACTGGCCATTCATTTCATTCATTGCAAAGGTAATAATTATTGTGTGATTTAATTTTATTTTACGATTCTATGTGCCTGGTAGGTAATTCCTGCAATTGGAGTACATGATGAAAGACGTGTCGGCTTGCATGAATGCTGGTTTATGTCTTCATTTTATATGTTTTCAGGTGCGATTATGATGCAATAATGACCTTGACATGGGATCATGGATACAATTTGGTGAAATTTCTCTGATAAGCAAGCTGTTCAAAGTTCGACCTGTTTTTCCCATTTCCTGGGGGAGCTGACATCCGTGTTTTTATTGATATACTCTGATCTATTTTTTAATATTTGCAGTTCTATGACACAAGTTCAAAGGCCACAGAGCTAGGAATTTGTCCATTCACGAGGCAGTCAGAAGAAATTAGAAGCTATTTTAGATTGAGGATCCCTTTGAGCAGCCAGAAAGCACTGCTAGAAACCTGGTGAAGATATCTGAAGCCATTCAGACAACCTACCATAAACTTCTCTTGGTTAATCAGAATCGGTTCTCTCTCATGGAAGCGTTAGTCAGGCCACGAATATCACGTTTTATTGCAGGAACACCAGCTGGAAACTCAAGCAATGCTGGTGGCCACCATGTTAGAACTCCTGTTGGGAACTCAAGCTACACCGCTGGCCAACATCTTATGACCCGATCACAAATAAGTAGGTCTGTGTGTTCTCAATCGCAAGCACAGCTTCAAACCCTCTAACACAAGACAGGAAAGCCATCCCAACAATTTGAGCACGAAAAGAAAGGGAAGTCGTCCAAGCAGTTCGACCGAGCAAAGGCACTTGCCACAATACCTCAGTCAAGGACAGCCAAAGTGGAGGCCTAGATCAGATCAAGAGAGTCTTCATCAGTTCTCAAATTGAGAGTTTCTACTAGTTGTCATGAAGAAGATAGTACAGTGCAGATATTTTAGCCTGCAGACGTATTTTACCGGTCCCTGGGTGGGTTATGTGGTCGAGGCCTAGTCCCTGGACATATCACAGTGTTTGAATCCATTCCCTGGAAAATATTTTGTTGGATTGTAAGTGCATAATTGCTTCTAGAATCTAATTGACATCTAGGGCGGGTAAAACTAATAAAATGTATCAAACCGAGCCATGCGAAAGCACTTTCCGACCACTCGCAAAACCCAAACTTGAGAATTAATAAATAACCAAAAAAACAAGCAATTGACACCGCACAAAACTCGAATTTATTTGTAAGAATTCCAACGCAAGGAATGTAAAATATGCAGATGAAGTTTGTAATAGAAGGAGAGAATGAATTCCTTGAAAGAAAAACAAGAATTGTTTACAACTGTATATACTGCATGCAGAGTTCCTTTTTCTCTATTATTTTTCTTAACTTTGTAGATTACATGAATGAATATATATACACATATTCTAACTGATAAGAAGGAACTAACTCACAATATTTAACTAACTGTAACGGTCATGACTAACTAACTAATAACATCCAACTGTATTTGTAATTGTATTTACATATATATGTGAAGATTGCAGAATAAGAATGGAAAAGCCTTAGGCTGCTGTGATCATTGCAGCGTCTGCAGGTTGCTGGGATGCCTCTGGTTCTTTATTTATATATATATATATATATGTAGAGTGTTGTAGATTCCAATATTATTTATAAAAAAAATCAAATCATTCAAGAAGAAAGTGATGTAATTGCAGAGAGAACTCTTATGTTTGAATTTTTTAGAATGTGTCCGAGTACAGGATAATAATATTTAAAGATGGGACATAAATATTTTAACTCTCATATTTTATTTATTTTTCTCGTCTCCTTTCTATTTTCATATTTTGCCGCTTTCAAATGTCTACTTTTTCGTTGGCGACGCGACTTCTCCTTCATCATAATTGTATCAGTTACAGAACATCCAGAAGAAATGGAATTATTATCTGTGAAAAAATTGGATTAAAAACGAGAAAACAAAACAAAAGATTACATGGTTTAAATTATTCAACACACAATAACACAATAAATCATGTGTGTTCTTATCACAAGACAATCGAGTAGCTCCCATGGGTTTGGAATGTGCCGGACCTTGTCAAAATCTTCTCCACCTCAACTTCCTCTGTCCAATCAAAGAACATTCCTAGCTTTCGAAGATTAGTCAATTTGAACATTGTATCATTACTAATTAGATTGTTAGCTCTTATCCATGTCAAAGTCTCCAGGTTTCTTAATTTGAACAATAAATCATGTGTGTGCTCTGTAATATATGAAAATATAAACTGAGATGCATGCTAAAGGAATAAAAACAAGAAAATAAATAAACAAACAAGATAATAATAATAAGAAAAAAGCAAAGCTTAGTCCTAAGTGTTCAGAGGAGTTGTCATTCTGCCGCATTCAATATCGCGACGACCTTTTAATTTTAAGAAAAAAATAACAAATATCTAGCATCTTATTCTTAGAAAAAAAATGTTTAGTTTAAGGAGTCGTCACCTAATATTATAGTCACTAGAAATCCTAACTGATCAACATAGATTTTATGGTATGAGATTGATTACACAAAAAAAAATATACTATCACCCCTTAAACGTCTTACCCGAGATAGGTTGCATCGCTAATTTTATCTTAAATTGCTTGGGATTTGTTATATTCTACTTTTGATGACCTGCCTATAATATTTATGATTCTAGTGTTATTGAATATTCAAATACAAATATTTCTAACTCTGGTTTTGGTTAGTACTATATGAAGAACATGTATGATATTCCTGACTATGATTTCAATAAATATTAAGATTTCAAAATTATTTCTGATTCTGGTGTTAATATTCATAACTCCGACTTTAGTGAATATCAAGGGTATTTCCAATTTTAATATTAGTAGATATGAATATTCCTGACTTTAACATTAGTGAAATAAATTTATTTGAATTAAAAAAACTATATATATATATATTGGATGTTGGTTCAATTGACCTTTTAATTTAGCAAAGTCCTACTAGACTTTAAAAACTTGTTATAAAATTCAAAAATAAAAGCAAAATATTTGTGTATTGTTTTTTTAATACAAAAATGCTAAAAAAAAATTAATGCTAGAAAAACAAAGTTTTTTTATATGCAATGTCCGAATATACCACAAAGATATTTTTTAAAGTACCTTGCCATGTGCAATGTCTGTTTTTTTTTTTGTTTTTTTTTTTTTTTATCTCACCTATATTTTTTAAATTTGAAAATAAACAACTAAAATTATTTTTAAAAAAAAGCTGAAGATTAGAAAAGAAAAGGACAAAAATATATTATAGTCTCTGTTTTTTTCACAAGTTGAAAAATCACTTTCTTTATCAAAATTAGTCATTTATCATTTAATACCAAATTTATTCTCTCTTTAAAAATTTAAAATAAAAACAAATATGTTAAAAATTATCATATCTTTTTTTTAAATTAAAGATAAAAAATGATAAAAAAACAAAAACACATTATAATCTCTATTTTTATCACAAGTTCAAAACAAACTCTGTTGATCAAAATTAATCATCGATCGTTTAATTCCAAATTTAACCTCCCTTTAAAAATTAAAATAAAAACAAACGGTATCAAAATTAGATTATAACAATTGGCATCCCTTGTTTGTTTGTTCGTTTTTTTTTTTTTTTGTGCTTCCTTGCAAAATATGTGCCATGCTTTTGTCCATACTTTGAACCTAACCACTTAGGCCCTACGAAATTGTGTTATAACATAAGAAATTATCAAGGAAATAAATGCGCGCCTCATATTTGTTCATCATATCAAGGAACTTGATGTGTAAATCGAGGTAAAGCCTAAAGGTGATAATAAAACC
>Ga0325402_1005485_pt1 | contig 11882 bp, 11 predicted proteins | sample PopdelMetagenome_22_FD_207212 | JGI IMG/M metagenome (GOLD analysis project Ga0325402, IMG submission 207212) | Populus deltoides microbial communities from Bellville, Georgia, United States - Xylem-PdKOR-R3 | ecosystem: Host-associated > Plants > Phyllosphere > Stem > Wood/Secondary xylem...
AAGCTAGTTGGATACAAATGGGTATTTGTGTGAAAACAAAAGAAAAAAAATGAAATCGTAATGACTTGTGGCACAAGGGTTTTTGCAAAAACATGACATTGATTATGATGAAACATATTCTCCTATAGTAGATGCAATTACATTTCGATATCTCATTAACCAGATAACTTATGAAAGAACAAATATGTGTCTGATGGATGTATTCACAACCTATTTATATGGGTCAATTGATAATGATGTTTATATGAAAATCCTTGAAGGATTTAAAATGCATGAAGCATATAATTTAAATTCCTAAAAAGTTTACTCAATCAAGTTACAAAGGTTCTTATATGGGTTAAAGCAATCATCATGCATGTGGTATAATCATCTTAGTGAATATTTATTGAGAGATGGGTATAATAATGATCTTATATGCCCATGTGTTTTTATAAAGAAGTCAGATATCATTTTGTTATTATTGTTGTGTATGTTGATGATTTAAATATTATTGAAACTCATGAAGAGATACCAAAGATAGTAAATTATTTAAAGAAAGAGTTCAAGATGATAGATTTGGGAAAAACAAGATTTTATCTCGGCCTACAAATTGAGCATTTAGCAGATGGAATTCTCATTTATTAGTCAACTTATACAGAGAAGGTCTTTAAAAAGATTTTATATGGATAAAGCACACCCATTAAGTACACTAATGGTTGTTCGGTCACTTGATGTGAAAAAGAACCCTTTTATACCTCATGAGGATAACTAAGAATTACTTGGTCCCGAAGTACCATACCTCAGTGTAATTGGTGTGCTAATGTATCTTGCTAATAATACGTGACTTGATATAACATTCTCTATGAACTTGCTAGAAAGATATAATTCTTCTCCTACCTGGAGACATTGAAATGGAATTAAACACATTTTTCATTATCTACGAGGAAATATAGATATGAGCTTATTTTATTCAAATGATACTAATTATGAATTTGTTGGGTATGCTGATGCAAGATTTTTATCTAATCCACATAGAGGTCGATCTCAAACAGGTTATCTCTTTACGTGTGGTAAGTCTATTATATCATGGAGATCTACAAATCAAACATTAGTTGCCACTTCATCTAATCATGTGGAAATACTTGCAACCTATGTAGCTAGTCGTGAGTGTGTGTGACTGAGATAAATGACTCAATATATTCGTGGAACATGTGGTTTATCCTCTAGCAGAGAAACTCTAACTATATTGTATAAAGACAATACTACATGCATAGCTCAATTAAAGGGAGGATACATCAAAGGAGATCGGACAAAGCACATCTCACCAAAATTCTTCTTCACAAGTGACCTTGAAAAGTGTGGTGACATTGATGTTCAACAAATTCGCTCAAAAGATAATCTAGCAGATTTATTCACTAAAGCATTACCAACTACAATATTTGAAGGATTACGGTGCAATATTGGAATGAAACAGCTTAAAGACCTGAGATGATATATTCATGAGGGGGAGTTAATACGCATTGCACTTTTTTTTTTCTTGGTCTAGATTTTTTCCTATTGGGTTTTCCTTGCAAGGTTTTTAATGAGATAATTTTCAATGCGTAAGGCTATACAGTAAACATCCAAGAAGGAGTGTTATAAAATCATACATTGTATATGGATGTCTAGGTACCTTCCTACACCCCTTCATTATTATATTCATTCATCATCATCAAATTCATTTAAAAATCTCCAGGTTTATTTGAATTTACATCTTCTTATGACCTATCTTCTTATGACCTTTGAGCTTACTTGTTGAGAGAATATAAAACACACATATAACTACAAATTCATATGACATAAAAGTACTTCCTCCTCATCATCTAATCTCTATTGTTCTTATATATTTATTTACTCTTTATTAATTATATTGTTTTATTATTATATGCTTCTTGATACATACTTTTATAGTAATCATACATAGTCCAAATCTCTCTTATGACAAGTTGATCTTGTAACAATTGATCCAATATTTGCAACCCAAAATCTGCACTGATTTCTTCGAATTTACATATATTTTTGTATGCATTCCAATTTGTCTCGACCACTAGAGTTTCAGTCAGCTTGCAAGCTTCACCCCACATGTTTGAGTTGTCAGGATCATGACAAACTTTCTTCCTAGGTTCTTCAGTTTTCTTGGAATTTCGATCATCGAATATCAAGTTTCCATCAGTACGGTTTGATAAGTGTTTGTGATTTTGATTGTCGAGCTGTGGGGATAAAGTCCTCCTCGAATTAGAATCTCCCGACTTTGCATCTTCCTCTGTTACTATATAAAACGAAACAGCATTTTTTAGAATTGATTACACACAATTCTTGAACGAAAAAATAATGGAAAATGAAACAAACTGTAATTTTGCCTAAAAGGGTTGTATTTAACAGCTGAATCGAGCTGAGAAACCTGATGTAGTAATGATGAAATGATCAAAATCAATAACAGAAACAGGGCTGGGATCTTGCGAGCTGAACTCTGCTTCCTCCTTTTCAAATGCACAACCTCTTGTTTCTCTTCCTTACTTCTGCTCCAATATCAGAGACTTCCCTCTGATGCAACCAATTGGATCTCTTTCCATCTTCCAAGGAAACATCTTCACAGTCTTTTAGACTCGTGAATCTGCAATTATGCCATCATCACCAACTTCTTGAGCAGCGCTAGCTTCCGATATTCTGTTACTCAACCCTGCCTCGTTTAAAACTCTATCAAAACCATCTTGTTCATATTTTCTTCACTTTCCCTCGTTTACTTCTTCTACTTTCTCTCCAATATTCTCAAAGCTAAGAACAAACAACTTATTTTCTACCTCAAGAAAAGTCGGCATCTCGCGAAACGACAGTGTGCTCTTAACCCATCTATTCTCCATCTCTTAGAAATGAAATAATGTCTTGAGAAATGGCACTAATTCAACAAAATTAAATAAATTAATGCGTATAAAAAAGGTAATAGTAACAGGGAAGAAAGCAAAGGGTGTTGAGTTAATAGGTGTTTCAGTTGAAGTTATATTTTCTGTTTTGAATAATCCTTGTTGAATAGGGAAGTTGTTTGTTATTTGACTCTTTCTTCTGTTAATTACCACGTCTTAGTTAGCTTAGACGTGGGCTGCATGGTTGGTTAATATTAGGACTGTAAAGGCTATTTAATAGCCAAAGCTTGTTTCATTCAAAAAACCAGTCATTCCCAGATCAAGTGAGCTTTATTATTGCTTGAAGTCTTTAATTCACAACAATCTGGTATTAGAGCTCCCATTGGGCCTGAGAGAGAAAAAGTAGCAGACTTTGAGTGACTTGTAAACAAAGAGAGAGACATGATGAGTGAAGAAAAAGGGATTTTTGTGCAGCCTTCAATTCCCCGTTTCGATGGTCATTATGACCATTGGAGCATGTTGATGGAGAATCTTCTGAGATCCAAAGAGTATTGGAGCTTAATGGAGACTGGTTATGCAGAACCAGAAGATGGAGTAACCGTGACAGAGGCACAACAAAAGAGGCTCGATGAGTTGAAGTTGAAGGACTTGAAAGTAAAGAACTATTTATTCCAAGCTATTGATCGAACCATTTTGAAAATCATTCTTCAGAAGGACACTGCAAAGCGGATTTGGGACTCAATGAAGAAGAAGTACGAAGGAAATGTAAGAGTGAAGCGGTCAATTCTTCAAGCTCTTCGCAAAGAGTTTGAAACCTTAGAGATGAAGTCAGGTGAGAAAGTTTCGGTCTACTTCTCAAGAGTGATGTCTGTGGCTAATAAAATGAGGGTGTATGGTTAACGAATGGTAGATGTTACCAATGTGGAGAAAATACTTCGATCCTTAACAGACAAATTTAATTACATTGTTTGTTCTATTGAGGAGTAGAAGGATATTGACAGTTTATCCATTGATGAGTTGCAAAGCTCTCTAATTGTTCACGAGAAGAACAAGCCTTGAACGTAACTCATGAGGAGAGATTAGGAGGATGAGGTCGTGGTCAAGGATCATTTAGAGGAAGAAGCAGAGGTAGAGGGTGTCAGTTCTTTGACAAATCTGTTGTTGAATGTTACAAATGCCACAAGCTCGGACACTTTCAATAAGAGTGTCCTAGCTGGGACAAAGAAGCTAATTATGCTGAGCTTGATGAGAAAGTAGAAATGTTGCTAATGTCAGTTGTGGAGGAAAATGAAGTAGGAAGAGAAGACGTGTGGTTTCTGGATTCAGGATGCAACAATCACATGTGTGGAGACAAAACCTTGTTCAGTAATCTCAATGAAAGTTTCAGGCAAATGTTGAAACTAGAAAATAACATGAAAATGTTAGTGATGGGAAAAGGGAATGTGAAGCTACAAGTAAGTGAATTTGTACATGTGATTACCGAAGTGTTCTATGTGCCAGATTGAGGAACAACTTGTTGAGTATTGGTTAGTTACAAGAAAAAGGGTTAACTATCTTCTTTCAACATGGGAAGTGCCAGATTTACCATCCAGAAAAGGGGTTGATTATTCAAACTGAGATGTCAGCAAATAGAATGTTTTTTCTGTTAGCTAAATCTCCACTGGTAAAGGAAACTTGTTTCCATACAACCTCTTAGGGTTGGTCTCATTTGTGGCACTGTAGATATGGTCACCTGAGTTATAAAGGCCTCAGAACCCTTCAGTTCAAGAAAATGGTACATGGACTACCACAATTCACTGCTTCCACAACAGTATGTCCACACTGCATGGTAGGAAAGCAGCATCGAAATCCTATTCCAAAGAAGAGTAATTGGAGAGCATCACAACAGCTTCAATTGATTCATGCAGACTTGTGTGGACCGATCACTCTTATATTAAATAGCAACAAAAGGTATTTAATATGTTTCATTGATGACTTTAGTCGAAAAATATGGGTCAATTTTTTGGATGAGAAGTCAGAAGCCTTCATCATTTTTAAATACTTCAAGAGCCTTGTTGAGAAAGAAACAGGAAGTTGCATCAAAAGCTTGCGTACAGATCGGGGAGGGGAGTTCACTTCACAAGAATTCAATCAGTTTTGTAAAGAAAATGACATCAAAAGACAACTTACGGCTGCCTACACCCCACAAAAAAACGGAGTGGCAGAAAGGAAGAACAGGACAATCATAAATATGGTACGGAGTATGATTTCAGATAAGAAGATTCCAAAGAGTTTTTGGCCAGAAGCTGTAAATTGGACTGTCCATGTCCTGAATCGAAGTCCTACTCTAGCCGTGAAAAACATGACTCCAGAAGAGGCTTGGAGTGGAATCAAGCCTTCAGTTGAACATTTTCGGGTGTTTGGCTGTGTCTCACATGTCCATGTACCAGATGTCAAAGAACCAAATTGGAAGACAAGAGCTTCAATTGCGTACTGCTGGGGGTCAGTAAGGAATCTAAAGCCTATAGGCTTTATGATCCTATATCAAAAAGAATTGTGGTGAGCAAGGATGTCAAATTTGAAGAAGATGAGTGCTAGGATTGGGATAAAAGTTATGAAGAACTAATTATAGTTGATTTGGAATATGGTGACAATGAAAGAGAAGCTGCCATAAGTGACAGTGAAGGGGATAATGATGCAGAAGAAGTGGAGATTGTTCCATCAAGTGCAGAAGAAGTGGAGATTGTTCCATCAAGCAATGTGAATGATATCAACTCATCTAACTCAAATGAAAGAAGATCTAGAAGAAGGCCGGTCTGGATGGATGATTACGACAGTGGAGATAATTTTTCTGAAGAAGATGCAGCTAATATGGTACTGTTTATATTTGCTGATCCTGTGCATTTTGAAGAAGCAGTAAAGAGTGAGACGTGGAAAGCAGCTATGGACTCTGAAATGAAAGCCATCGAGAAAAATAATACTTGGCTATTAACAGACTTACCTGTTGGAAAGAAAAAGATCGGTGTTAAATTGATCTACAAAACAAAGCTAAAAGAAAATGGAGAGGTGGACAAGCACAAGGCTCGATTGGTAGCAAAAGGTTATGTGCAACAACAAGGAATTGATTACAATGAGGTGTTTGCACCGGTTGCAAGAATGGATACAATGAGGATGATTATAGTTTTGCAACACAAAAAGGATGGACAATCTATCAACTCGATGTAAAATAAGCTTTTTTGCATGGAGAATTAAGTGAAGAAGTGTATGTGGAGCAGCCTAAAGGTTATATACAGCAAGATGATCCTCAGAAAGTCTACAAGTTAAAGAAAGCCTTATATGGACTTAAACAAGCTCCAGGAGCTTGGATTAGTCGTATTAAGGCTCATTTCTTTAATGAAGGTTTTGAAAGGTGCCATAGTGAACACACTTTGTTCACCAAGACAGGCAGAGAAGGTAAAATTCTAATTGTCAGTTTATACGTTGATGATCTTATCTTTACTGGTAATGATGAATTGATGTTTCTTGAGTTTAAAAAGTCAATGGTGCGTGAGTTTGATATGACGAATTTGGGGAAGATGAAATATTTCCTTGGATTTGAGGTGTTACAAGGGCCAGATGGGATTCATATTAGTCAAAGGAAGTATGCGTTAGAAGTATTGAAAAGATTTGGAATGGAGGATTGTAATTCAGTTCACAATCCTATTATTCCAGGTTTTAAGATTTTAAATGATGAAAGAGGAGTTCAGGTGGATGAGACATATTTCAAGCAAGTTGTGGGGAGCTTAATATATTTGACAGCAACTAGGCCTGATTTGATGTTCACAGTAAGCCTTGTTAGTAGATACATGGGAAAGCCTACTAAATTACATTTGCAGGTTGTCAAAAGAGCTTTGAGGTATTTAAAAGGAACCATCAGCTATGGGATCTTCTACAAGAAGGGAGGGAGTGAAAGTCTAGTTGGTTATGCTGATAGTGATTATGCAAGTGACTTAGAAAATCGAAAGAACACGTCAGGTTATGTATTTATGTTAGGTTCTAGAGTTGTTGCTTGGTCCTTAAAAAAGCAACCGATTGTTACTCTCTCGACAACTGAGGTAGAGTTTGTGGCTGCTGCTTCTTGCGCCACTCAATCTATTTGGATGAAAAGAATTTTGGAGAAGTTGAGTCAATCACAGAGTCAGTGTACAACTATATTTTGTGATAACAGCTCCACGATAAAGTTGTCAAGGAATCCTGTAATGCATGGGCACAACAAACACATTGATGTACGCTTCCATTTTCTACGTGATCTCACAAAAGAAGGCACAGTTGAGTTAATTTATTGTGGTACACAGGAGCAGCTGGCAAATGTAATGACCAAGGCACTCAAGCTTGATACTTTTCAGAAACTTCGTGATCAGTTGGGAGTTTGCCAAGTACCAGAAGTAAACTGATTAGTTTAAGGGAGGGAAATGTTGAGTTAATAGGTGTTTCAGTTGAAGTTATATTTTCTGTTTTGAATAATCCTTGTTGAATAGGGAAGTTATTTGTTATTTGACTCTTTCTTCTGTTGATTACCACGTCTTAGTTAGCTTAGACGTGGGCTCCATTGTTGCTTAATATTAGGATTGAAAAGGCTATTTAATAGCCAAAGCTTGTTTCATTCAAAAAACCAGTCATTCCCAGATCGAGTGAGCTTTATTATTGCTTGAAGTCTTTAATTCACAACAAAGGGATGCTTACACCTGAGGACCTTTAAAGACAAAAAAAAAAATTATACAGGTAATTGTGTATAATTTCACTGTGTTCCTATAAAAGAATATATGTTAACCGATCTTTTACGTCTTATTATAATAATCAATTTCTTTCGTACGAATAATATATTAATAAGAAATATATGTAAATCATGATCAAGATATTATTTTGATTAAAATATGAATAAAGACATGAATGTTTTTTTTTTTTGCTAGTGTGTGTACATATATTATTTGTTCTTTTAGTGTGTGTGTGTACATATATTAACAATAACTAATTGAGGAGGGGAAATCACAATTCATTTGAATAATACTTTGTATTTTTTTTAATTTCATCATTTAATATCAAATTTATTGAGTATCGAGTTTAATAATTTATTTCAGTTTGTTTCTATAAGGTTATCACTGTCTCATAACACGAGTCATGAGTTTTGCAAGTTCACTTATTTGACTCGAGTTTTTTTGGGTTATTTTTTATAATCAATTTTTTTTTCAATTTTATCCCTCACCATTTGGGTTGATTAATAATTAAACTTCATAATTTATTTCGGTCTCCTTTCTATGAGGTTATCCCGATCTCATGACCCGAGTCAAAGATTTGACATGTTAAGCTTTCTATGAGGTCACTAGTATCAATATAATTCGGTATATATTGAGAAAGTCCAAACTATCGCGTTACAAGATCTAAGCAATGTATCTTAACAATGTTAAAGCAGTGCAACGAGACTCGTGCTAACCAAAAGTCTGATTCATCGTGGCATATAGGCGAAGCTAAAACTATCAAGTCTTTTGTATATGACATCCATATAATCTATAAGAACATATAAAAAGACTTATAATAGATTATAAGTTAAAACTAAATAATTGACGTTCAAATAATAAAAAATACAATACATTTGTAACCTCATACCTGATGTGGTTGTTGTGCGTCCAGCTCATCTCAGTAGAACTCGAGGATATGGGTGAGATTTACCGTGAAATGTTTAGCTCCATACCATTTGACATGACAAACCATAATATTAGTACATTTTTCAATTTATATAATAACTTGTTGATTAAAATCAATTTTATTTTATTATTACCTAGAAACAATGGATAGTGGTCTTGACGTGACAGTGTCGAACATATTATTACCCTAACTCTTTGGACGTCCGATATGAATATGCTCTAATGACTAGAGCTATGTTAAATCAATATTAAAAACTTTAATTAGTATTTGAAATGCCATTAATTCTAATAATTAAAGAATTTAGAATAATTATACCTAGAGAAATAATAGACACTCGATAATTTCTCTTCTATTTTTTAGACAAGCTTTACATAGTTATTGGTAGAGATATGTAAGCATGCCAACAATATTTGTTCTCTATAATATACGTGCTCGAGCATACACAACCAACTTGTTCTTTATCGCATCTGATGGGGGGTTTTAAGATTTATGTCCAGCCATGTCAATTTGATGCAACTACCCCTATAAGTATTGGATGGAGGCACCAGTCTTAATTGACAATCACATAAAGCATTTATGAAAATTAACCTTCCACGTCTTGTCACAAGGGTTCCATCTATCAGAAGACTAGTTAACATGGCAACATCCTATAATGTAGGTGTCATCTCACTAACACGTGGATGGAAGGTGTGTCTCACATCGCCATCGCTAAACCAAAACTGCAATCAATGCATGGTCAAGATGTGTGCCACGCAACTGATTGATCTCATAAAAACTAGCCTCGATAACAAATAGACAAACATGCTCATGCAACTCTATTAATATATGTTGTCGAGGTGTTGCAGGATCACCACCCTAAAAATCAAGCAGTTTAGTTATTTAAACAATTAAATTAGTTAAAACTTAATTAATTAAAATAATTATTTAAAAAAGTTATTAATATAGAGATCTAGCCTCTCTGCATCAAATATTATCAGAACAATGTTGATCTTGCATACATAGAACCGACCTATCATCAAAACCTGTCTCAACTACTAGGCGGTCCTATCTGCGATACTTCAAGAAGCAGTAGAACCTCCTCTAGTCCAAACCATGACTCTCTTCATGTCCTGTAACAAAAAAAAAATATTAGCCTTTGCAATACATTAAAAAATAATAATTGAAGTTTACATAATTTAAAGCAAATACAAATAATTAACATACATTGTATAGTTTTTGTCATGACCCTCTAAACTGCAGATGCCATATTTATTTAATAAGTACCCCTTTCTAGCATCCATATCATTACGTAAACGAGTGAATTATCTTCGACCCTTATCTATTTGCTATCGAGTTGGACATCCTCTATATATATATATAGACCGGTAGATGCAAGCCACAACGACATATCTGGCAAGGGTTAAAAAACAAGAAATATATGCATATTTGTACAACAAGTTAGAGTAGAAATCATCAATAAATTGCACATAGTCCATATTTTATATAGTGCAACATGCAATTAGGTGTGAACATGGTCAATGATACAATTGTCATTTGCCACAAGTACAAGTTACTTCATTGATGTTAACCGCCTCCCTCACTTCTCTTGTAACACTAAGTACTGGAGGTGTCTTAGACTGAAATAATCTCATTCCAAGATCAAATATAGATATCACGTGTGGTCTAGAAGTTGTTGCACTCCAAGTAATTCAGCTAGGATCTTTAGAGGCCAAAGCATACCACGACTAAAAAACTCTTAAACCTTTTCTTTGCACTCTACAAAATATTTATTACACCTAAAAAAGATTATATGCACTATAGTTGATACAAGCAAGTCACAGATAATTTTTAAAATATTATTAAAAACCTCTGATAAATTCGAGATCGTATTGTCATAACAACGACCACCAGAATCATATGAAAATGACTATTTTTTAGGTTCAACTTCTAGCCATGCTCTGATCGCATCATCAATCTCCATCAAATCCTTATATAAAATATCAAACTCTTATTTTGAATGATTTGTACACATCGTATACAATATATTTTTCAAGGCAATATTTTTGAACTTAGTGTTGAAGTTAGTTATAAAGTATTGTGAACAATATCGATGATATTCAATAAGTTAGAGAAAAATCCTTGCTATGTAATTCTTAATAACCACATGTCTATCTGATATAATACATAACCAGTATGATTGCCAATTATATATTGCCGAAGCAAATCTTCAAACCAACTTTAATTAATATTAGTCTTTTCATATCATAACACAACAGATAAACTCCATTATTCACATCATAACCAATTGTAACAAGTAATTTTGCCTTATACTTACCATAAAGATGAGTGCTGTTAATACTAATTAGAGGACAATAATATTGAAACCCATTAATTGAAACATCAAATACCCAAAATGCTCTCCCAAATATTGCCTTATTTCAATCAACTATTTTATGATCTAAAGTGATAAATGTTCCCGAATTTGACTCTTTAAATGTACCAAGCAACCTCTTCAATATTTTCTACTTAGCCATCCATGCCTTCCAATATAAGACGTCATACTCGTAATCTCTCTCTATAGTACCTTGAATTGTTGCAACACTTGTACTTATATCCCTCTTTATAATTGTCAACATCAACTTAATAATAAGATTTGAGTCAATCTAATAATGGCGTTGCAAAATAAGAGAGTTTTGACATGTTTATGACACTTTTAATTATTAGATTTTCCATGAATTAGACCTCTGATATCCCCCCCCCCCACAAATACCATATATATATACTAGCCCTTAAACTCATTGCAACTGAACATAAATTTTAATTGAACGATGGACTTTCTATTGCAATGAATTCTTTATATATCACTGCTTAACTACAGTAACACATTCAGACTCTTCTCTAAATTTCTTCCAACCTCCAATTCATCAACTGATAAATCCAAATACCTATGACTATTAGCCCAGTCATTGCATCTGTATTGGTTATCCCCACTCATAACCTTAAATTTAGGAGTAGGAGGAGCCATGTATTGATCAACAAGCTCAACTAACTTAGCATACTTAGCAGGAGGAGCCATATATCTTTATCCTCAACCTCAACTCTATCAATATGATGGTCATCTTCTTTGTAACCTGGTTCAGATTCACCATAGCAATATGAAGTAGATGTCATACCCAATTAAGGTTCCATATAAACAATTTCTTGTATCGAAATTTATTTCCTTGCATTATCATCTTACTTGGATAGATCAACAACTTGTGATGCATGTGTGGTTATCTAAGAGTTACTTGGAACTCATGTCATCTCCATACTAAGAGAGTTTCCTCATCTAGGTCTACTATCGAAATATATCTCTAGCATATT
>Ga0325402_1005488_pt1 | contig 11881 bp, 9 predicted proteins | sample PopdelMetagenome_22_FD_207212 | JGI IMG/M metagenome (GOLD analysis project Ga0325402, IMG submission 207212) | Populus deltoides microbial communities from Bellville, Georgia, United States - Xylem-PdKOR-R3 | ecosystem: Host-associated > Plants > Phyllosphere > Stem > Wood/Secondary xylem...
TTAAGGGTGTCGGGTCCTTTAAGATATATAATTTGTATGCATACATATATTTTATAATTATGTTATTTTAAATTAAATCTAGTTTGACTTTATCAATTTTAAAAAATAAATAATAATTAATTTGATTCATCTGATTAAATTTTAATTAAAATTTTATTTGATTTTGAAAAAAAATTAAATTAAGATAAATTAATTTATTTTAAAAAACTATTAAAAAATCATTTTGAATTAATTAAGAACAACCTGTTCTCATATATATATATATATATATATATATATATATATACAGCTTGGGCATGGGATAATAGGTGTGTGTGTGTATACAGAGCTTGGGCATGGGATCATAGGTGTGAATTTATAGAGTGGACTTCAAATGTATAGTTTTAAAACCCAAGGAATCGATAGAGTTTATAAAAAAAATAAAAAAAATTAAAAATTTGGTTGACTAGCGGAATGATCTGGTTGATCCGGTTATAATCCGTTGATTATTTTTTTTAAAATCAAAATGATATTATTTTAATTTATAAAAAAATTTAAGGTTGATCTGATCAAAATTCATGACCCGGGTCTTAGACCGGGTAAACCACCAGGACCGAGTTTAAAAATACTATTCAAATATATGTTATTAAAGACCAAATGAAAACCCATGCTCTCCAAGTTGGTTTTCATTATATATTTTTTTTCAATCAGATTTTGGATAAAGTTGAAAATACCATTCTATTTATTGTGTGGATTTAGGAGAATAAAAGAAAGAGATGAAAGAGAGTAGCTTTCCTTGGCATATTGAGTTGAAGTCAAAGTTATTGTTTTTTCTACTTTTGAAATCTCATAAAATGCGAATTTCCCCTCTTAGCTTCAGTTTCTGTGATCTCTGCGTTCACATTTGCTAGTGTTTCTGAAGGGAAACAATCTTTGAGCTTTTAATTAGAGCTCACGAGGCATTCCTTATTACAACTGCAGCACTTTGAGTCCGAAATAATTGTGCAAAGAGACATTGTTCTTATTTGATGGTGTTACAAGCTCTGTATAAGCCCAACTGTTAGCAGACAGCTAATTTATGGACATATTTACTACCTTCACTGTTGAAAGTAAACTAGGTTTTACTTTTTTTTTAAAAGAACAGAGAAATCACTCAAACGGCTGAGAATCAGTCGATCAATTCAAAGACAATTGAGAATCAGTCAACCAGTTAAGTAGATAGAATACTTTTTCTATTCAGATTATAATTTTCTTGTATTAGTTTAACTTTTTAATTGTCAAAAATTTTATGCCTATAAAAATACTTGTAATTTAGTATTATGAATAAGCACAAAAAAAGAGAGAATCGCTAAGAGAGCGTAGAGAGAAACACTTAATAAAAATATACTCTCCTCTCAATTTTCTTCTTGTTCTTGAGTTTTTAACCCTGCATTGATTTGTTGATCTTATATCACACATGTTTTACTTTCAACAAGTGATATCAGAGCTTAGATTTGATTATTTGACATGACCAATCCAAACTTTCTACTTCAATGTCCTAGGTTGACAAATAATAACTGTGAAATTTGGTGTATTCGAGTAAAAACTTGGATAGGTTCCCAAGATGTATAAGAAACAGTTGAAAAAGACTTTGAAGAGCCTATAGATAGAGCAACATTGCCTTTAGCCTAAAAGAAGACCGTGTAAAAGGCACGAAGGAAGGATCAACAAGCACTCGCAATTATCCATTAATGTCTGGATGATGCCACTTTTGAAATAGTGGTTAACGCAACCACTGCCAAACATGCATGTAAAGTTTACAAGAATCAAATTAAGGAGCTAATAATATGAGAAATGCACATTTACAAAAGTTATGTGGTAACTTTGCAAAGTTACATATGTTTAAATTGGAGAATATTTTGGAATACTTTGCAAGAGTATTAGCCATATATAATCAATTGAAAAGATATGAGGAGAAGGTGAAAGAGACACATGTGATAAAGAAGATCCTACGCTCGCTACAAAAGAAGTTCCATTATGTTATAGGCCCACAAGAAAAGAGTCATTGTGATTTAAGAGGATGTAGGTGTATAAGTGTTTTTTTCAAAGCAAGATGATTCTTGTTATTCCTAAGAAGATAGAGGATCTGGACAAAGTAGAGGAAGAGGAGTAAAAAACATTTAGAAGAGGAGGTTAAAACAACCTTAACAGATTAACCGATCAATCGTATGAAGCAAATTGGTTGACCGGTTACATTGACAGTGGCAATTCAAGATCTAGGTTTGACAAATTAAAAGTTAAATAGTATAAATGTCATATTCCTATATCTACCCATATGTACTCTATATTTTGTTAATTATTTAATTTGATCAAAAATCCATCGTAAAAAGGTGCTCACACTCCATAGCGGCAACAAGTATACCAGAAAACCCTAGATTTGGGTTCTTTAGTGTGTTTATATAGAGGAAGGAGAGTTCATCGGCCGTCCTTATGGACTATAAGAGTAGCTTTTATTCGGCCTATGGCCCATGTTAAATTTTATTCAAGAAATACGTGTATATATATGAAGGAGTAGGATTTACAGAAGAAATTGAAAAGCTATAAGCTGGTCTATAGACTCAAGAATGATGGCCGACCGTTCATAGCTCTTCCCTTGAGGGACCTGGAAAAAAACATATGACACGAGAACTTTGCTAGATCTTGCTAACTAAGCAGCACCAATTGCAGATATGAAAAAGACATGCTGGCTTTCACAGGTTGCCATCACATTCTTACAGAAACTGAGAATAAGGAGTTAACGGAATAAATGGAGTAGCACACCGGAGAACAAAATCATCAAAGGCACATAGCAGTGATTTGAAGGGTTTTGCCCCATGACTACAACAGGGATTAGTTGCAGTGTTTCTTGAGGCGATGGGATTTACTTCTGCAGGGAAAAATTATGGCCGTGACGGAATTAAATCACTCGTAGTTAAGTACCCAAATATATACACTCATTTCTCTCTGGAAAAGGAAGAAGAATTGAAGCCAAATAAGGACTGCCAAAACCAGCTAGCTGCCATGGACTCGTCGAGATTGGTGTTTTTGTTCATAGCTATGATGGTAATATGGCCAAAAGGCAGTTACAGGTGACAGAAAATATGAAGGAATTTTGTTGATTTGCCAGATGAGATTTGCTATGTCGAAAATTCTAGCTTCAATGAAAATGGATGGGAGCATAACAAATTCTTCTAGGTTTTTTTTTTTGTTTTTTTTTTATGCAGAGCCTCTGTTGTACCCAAAGCAATAAATTCATGATTCGATTATTTTTGGTCTAGTCCGATTTTTACCTATAAAAATAATTAAACTAAAATTTTATAAAATATAAAAAATAAAATTGAAACCGAACCGAAACGAAACCGATCCCAACCTACTGGTTTTGGTTTGGTTCGGTTTCGGTTATTTTATATTAAAAATAAAAAACTATACTGTTTTTTGAGGTTTTTTTGGACTTTTTGACGGGCTTGATTTAGGTTCGGTTCGGTTTTTTATTTTTTTCTATTTGGTTCAGTTTATTTTTAACTAAATCGGTTCGGTTCGATTGAGATTTTTTGGTTTCTTGATTTCAGGCTTATGAAACCGAACCCGAACCCAAATCAAACCAAATATTTTTTTAAATATTCTAATCAGTTTAATTAATTTTTTTAATAACTTGATTTTTTTAATAACTTGTTTTTTAAATTTCTTGATTTAATTAATTTTTCAATTTTTTTTTACCACTACTTTCTTTTTAATTTACCAGTTACTATTTATAGGGTAATAATGAGTGTACTGAGATTAGTTAAATCTGATTAAAAATTCTAAAATCCAATTAATTTTATCATTTCTAATTATTCGATGGTTTAACAAGTGTAAAATAAATCACTCCATGTCAGAACATAAGTCATGTCTAGAAATGATTTATTGGCCTATATTGGTTTTAATTGAATTCAACCTAGATCGTAGATATGGTCCCTGAATGGGGTTAATTTGTCGAAGAAAGAGATGGAGTTCGTCATTAATCGAATGTTGGAGTTTGAGAAAAGTCAAAGTCAATCGGACCTTAAATGAGCAATTAATCGGACCTTAAAAAATTTACAAGTCCGAATGAGAATGATATTTTTATTATTTTACCCCCCCCCCCCCCCCCCCCCCATATTTATAGCAATCAGTCCCCCCACCCTCTCAGCACAAGCAGCTAGAATTCTTTCCCAGTCTTTTCAACAGTTTTTTCGATAGTTTTTGGCGTTTCTTATAAATTCTTTCACAGTCTTCTCAAGCTTTATACATACAGCACAGGAAAACCATGGAGAATAGTGCTCGAGTTATCAAGGGTTTTATTCTTTCAATTCCAGAATCTGTGTCCCGACTCTGGCATAGAGCACGACAACTGGAATCACAGCAGCTACCACCTCCCACCATGAACCAAGAAGATGAGGCTGAGCAGGAAATGGAATGGCAAAAGGTGCTTATAAGCACCTGCTTCACATCAGGACTTCAAATAGCCCTTCATTTTCACCAAATTACTGATTCCAAACTCGATTCCTTGCATTTAGTCTGTATCCTTGTTGCAATTATCTTTTCTTGCCTCTTTGTTTCACATTTTATCAACCCCACCAAGTTTCCGAGGACATCCAAAGTGTTGGGTAAAGCTGCAGTTTTCCTGGCAGCCACCGTGTTTTTCATCACCATTTCAATCCCATTCCCCCCTGCTGTCAAGTGGGCTACTTGGATAATCTATGCCATTTCGTTGCTTGTTATTGCAATCTGCAATTTCTGCTACTAGACACGAGCTTTACTTGGCATGCATTTTTTCTGTCAGTGTTTGTATATGTTCTTCGTAATAAGGCTTGCATTTTAAAAACGAACATGCTGTTTCGTTGCTGCGTGTGTCTGTATTTTACTTAAACATCATATATCAAAAAGTTGAACACCATATTTCTGGTTTTTCCCCTCCTATGTATATCCTCCAAGCATTTTCCAATAGAAAAGCAACTCAAAAGTTCATGATCTTTATCTTCAATTTCAAGCATAACAGGAGCGCAATGTTGCATTGACTGTTAATTTAACTAGCAAGATATTTTCATCCTAATTACATCATCTTGAAAACTAGTTGTTTTATTATCACTTGGTGCTTGAATTAACCTGGCCAGATCTAGTGGATCGGTCGTTAAATAACTCTTGCAAACTTCAAATTCTTGGGTCATCCTTTTTTTTCCCCTACCCATTATCTGTTTCATGAAATTTGGTCTACAAAGTGGAGAAAGAAAAACTCCCGCACTTCCTTTATGATGATTATTAACATGATCATGATACTGCAACAACAGCAAAAACTAAAATCCTCTTTTGTCTTTCTGTGCGGTGTTTGGTATCAACTGTGCTAAGATTTGATTTGCATTTCCTAGGCTCAATTACAGTATCAATTTGTTTAACCAGAATGTCTTTTAAGGTATTCGCACATGTCCTATGAGTTACAACATGTGAAAGTGATTGTTCTGTTGTAACTATAGCTTTCATCGCCCGAAATTGAATGTTCACATTTTATGAGATTATCATTTTTCTCAATTTGTTTTTGTCATCCATATTTGCAGCAGCAAGGAAGGGAAGCCTGGTTCTTCTCTGGTCTCCTCAAATGTGAGATTTGACTCACCTGGGAAGCAAATGTCTAAATATTTGGTTGGTCCGTTTACAGTGAGCAAACCTACCAGTCCAAAGGACTTAAAGTTAATCCAATATGTCTTTGATTCTTCACTGATTGTGAGGTCAGAATCTTTTTCCCCAAGTTATTGCTTGCTTAGCTGAATGCATTTAAGTTCACGAGTTGACCTATTCTATACCTGTTTCTGCTAGTGAGACTATTGTTCATTGCAAGAACTATCATTTATCTCGGAGGGAACTATACTCACTGAGACCACAGACCTGGCTTGATGATAACGTCCTTTCTACGATATCTGATGCCATGACTCTAGTTAAGAGGAAGATGGAAGATTCTGTAAATTGGTATCTGCCAATTGTTTTTGCGGTAGGTTCCTAGATCATATTTGTACAAGTGACATCTTATTCTGTTCAATTTTACAAGTCCACTACATGAAAAAACACAATTTCCTTATACTCACGTGTTGTACAGGCGAATGCAGAAGATCCATCTAAGTGTATTTCTTTCGCGAAAAAGCACAGGATCAAGGAAAACTACATTTCAGATCTTTTATGCTGTGAAGAGGTAAGTTTGGTTTTCTTTAGTCCAATTAATGCATCCCATGCTTAGTTATGCTTAATTATTTGCAGGCGTTTGTTCCTGTCTTTGACAAGGAAAGAAGTCATTTCTTTCTATTTGTTCTACAATTGAAAAAGCAAGTTGTAGAGATATGGGATTCAATTGCTGCATCAAGTCAGAGTGATTGGGCTGACAGGCGACTGCATGAGTTGGTAAATGGCTGCATACCTTGCAACCCTAGTTAACCATTGTACTAATGGGCTTTATGAACTTTTTCCTGCCAAAACATTTTCACAAACCAGTTGGTTAGCCTGGACACCCTTTTCAAAGATGATATAGATCAAATCTACCAAAAAGTTTGGTCCTTCACAGATTTCAGAGTGGAAAGACCATCGAATGTCCCACAGCAACCAAGTGTAATATATTGAGTAGTTAGGTTATATATTGTTGAGTACCTTTAACATACTGTAAGCCACATCAGTTGACATGATTTTTTTCTGTGCAGATACGACTGTGGTGTATATGTTATCAAGTTTATTCTAGCACCAGAAGAAGTGCCAAATCCTGATCTTGTGGTAAGATTTTAACATTAATGTGCCCTTACTGAAGATAAAGGTATGGCGGTCTTTCTAATTATCCAGCCAACATGCAGTTCGACAGCGATACCGAGAGGTTGGAAGTGGTACTAAGATTGCTAGTGAGTGATGTCAACTCATGCAGGAATGATTTGGCTTCTAAGACTGAGGCATATTATGAGCAGAGGTTTGGAAATCATTGAGAATTTTTGGCAAGAAACGTGAATATGAAAGACGTAAATCATCAATAGAAAAGAAAGTATTCAGACAACATATAGGAATTCAACTTCAAGTAAGCTTACCAGAGAATGTGGGCTGCATGAAAAGGAACTCAACGCTCATCAAATCAGATGTGAACGGCCATCATTGTAAACAAAATAGTATAATTGGTATAGGCATAAAATGGGAATATGGGAAACAGTTATCTGATTGCCTTGCCCCTCCTGCACATTCCTGTGGAGATTTCTGGCTGAACTAAAAACTATGAGTTGTTTCATCATTTCATCTATACCATGTAAATATTGTATAAATGCAAACTGCTATGGACCTGTCTATGCAATCTGAAAATCTCAAGGATGATCATGGTGTTATATATAATAACGTGGTAGCTGCTGTGATTCTAGTTGTCCAGCTCTATGCCAGAGTCGGGACAGATTCTGGAATTGAAAGAATAAAACCCTTGATAACTCGAGCACCATTCTCCATGGTTTTCCTGTGCTGTATGCTATAAAGCTTGAGAAGACTAGGAAATAATTTATAAGAAACGAAAAAAACTGTCGGAATAGTATGCTTGTGATACCTTTCTGATATTGCCATCTTATTTATACCAGCAGAAAAGAAAGAGACGGAGTTCGTTGATAATCGGATTCGGACCTGAAAGTCAATCGAACTTGTAATTTTTTTTAAACTAAAAGTGATTAATTAGCTATTTTATATTAGAGTAGAAGTTGATGAATAAACCTTAATAATCAAACCTTAATAACTGGTAGTTAAATCTTAAGGTCTAAATTGATTCAATTAGGGATATAATTGAAAAGAAAAAAGTGATTAAAGACAATTTTGATTAAAATTGAAAAAAATTAAAATACAAGAATGGAAAATGTGGCAGGTGGAAAAGGCACAGCACATGACATCAAAAGAAAGAGATGGAGTTTGTTGATAATCATGTTTGAACCTCAAGATGAGAAAAGTCAACCGGACTCGTATGTTTTTTTAATCTAAAAGTGATATTAGAGTAGAAGTTGATGAATAAACCTTAATAATCAAGGCGCTAATGTTTTTGATTACTCTCTCGGATATTACCTGATTTATAATTTCATCCCATAGAAATTAATTATTGTTAATTTAGAATTTCATCTTTAATAAATAGAATTTTTTTAATCAAGTCCTTTCATCTAAACTTATCACAATTGTTCCGACGAAAAGTGTCAAGTTCTCTTTAAAAATGTATATCATGTGTTTATTTCTTGATTTACGATTTCATCCCATGGCATTAGATATGGATAGAAGGATTCAATTGAGAAATGTCCAAACTTTATAAGGACCTAATTGAGAAACGTTTTAGTTTAGGGATCAAATTGAGAGACGGTGGATAGATTGGTAACTAATTTAGTATCTAATACTTAATACAACTGAAGGCATGCTTACGAGCTTGAAAGAAACCATAAGTTAGCAGGATATTGAAAATGGTGTTTCTGAACTCCTTGAGCAATCACCTCATTTGTAGCACTGAAAGCATAACTGCTCCACCTGAGTATTTTCTGTCGTCGTCGCAGTCGTCGTCTTGCTTGTGAGTTTTTATTCAATAACTCCTCCACTTACTATTCTTCTCCCTTAAATTTGAATTCTGTTTATTTACTAGAAATTAATTTTTTTAAAAAAATAAATTTTAAAAAAGTAAATAATTTTCTGATATTTGATAATATAATAAAAAATAAATTGGAAAACATTTTCTAATATTTAGTTATATTATGAAAAATAAGCTGGAAAATAACTTATTAATGTTTTATTTTTTTCATGTTTATTAAAATAATAAGGAACAAATCTTATAAATTAAAAAGTTGAATGAGAATAAAATTAAAAAAATATATAATTTGATAAATTATCTCAAATAAAATAAATAATAATCAAAATAATAGAGATCAAGCCTAACAAATAAAAATATTGAAAGATGAAGAAATTATAATAATAATAATTACCACTTCATAAATTATTTCAAATAAAATAAGTAACAATAAAAAGAATAAGAATCAAATTTGATATATAAAAAATTTCAATTTAAAAATGATAAGGGAAAAGCAAATAATAATTATAAAAATATAAATCAAAATTAATTTAAAAATCAAATTCTAAGGGATGAAATTGAAAAAAAATATTCAAAACAAAATATATATAGCAATTAAAAGTTTGATGATCAAATTTGATATAACCAGTAAATAATATGATATTTTTTAATTTTTTATAATTTCTAGAAAGTATTTTCCGTCTAAAATAAAAGAGAAACACTTTTTTAAAAACTAAGATAAATTTTTCTTTGATTAAAAAATATTTTTTTATTAATTAATTTTTTTATTAATAAATAAACATAAAAAATTTAGAAAATAACTTTCCGTTCACTCTCCCCTCCCCTGTTCTTTCCGCTCCGCTCAATAAATTCAGGTGCCGGCCGGTAGGAGCACTAGCGTATATAAAAAAAAAAGGCAATAGACGCCAGAGCCATTCTAGATCATACAAAGCTATAGAATTTACAGCCATACAAGGCCAAATCTATATTTGTTGATTTAAACAACGCCAAACATGATACTGGAAGATAAACTACACAAAAATATGTACTCTTAACACTTTCATTTTATTTCTCTTCTTATTTATCTATATTTGTTGATTTAAACATCAAATTGTATTTTCTTCTAAGAACAAATTTAAACATGATACTGGAAGAAATGTTGTTGCCACTTCATAGTTGTTAATAACATGCAAGCCATATAAAAGAGTCAGTATTATTTTTGTTTTTTCTTTTCTATTTGATTTGATTCATTTTTATGTATGATGATATTTTTTTATTGTTATATAAAAAAAGTAATTATGTTTTTTTTATTAATAATTATACTTGTTATTGTTAAGTTTATTTAATATAATATTATTTTTAATTTTTTAAGATATATATAATCTTTTGAGCTTTTGTAAAATATTAAATGTTTTAAATGTAATTTAAATGAAAAATATATCTCTAATAAATTAATGAGATATTTATCTTCCGTGGATTCCAAAACATGGCAGTCATATCCCAGTACCTTTTGCTACTCAGCATTATTTTCAATTGTTTCCATGGATTGAGGTTGAGATGGTGGGCTTTGTTATCTCATTTACAAGTCCGATTGACTTTTCTCAAAATCTTTTGTGAGGTTTTGGAAATCTCGACTTGTATTTTTAAAAATTTTAATTTTTTTTTATTTTGAATTGTTTTGATATATTAATTTTAAAAATAAAACAATATCATTTTAATGGATTTTAATATGAAAAATATTTTATTTCATTTAAAAAATAACTTATTAAAAAATACAATTAAAAAATACATTATTCAATTAAAAATACCTTATCAGCCACTTCTGTCTCATATGGATCATTATTCAATTAAAAATACATTATTAAAAAATATTTTAACAATATCATTTTAACTTGTTATCTCAATTAAAAAATACAAGTTCGATTGACTTTTTTCAGCCACTTCTGTCTCATATGGATCATTATTCAATTAAAAATACCTTATTAGCGTTTTTTTCAAGTCTCGAAAAGCACAAGAATGAAATTGAAAACAATTAAACTATGAGAATAGAGGAAAAATATCAGTAAATTTAAAGGGGCTGAAAATAACTTAGTTTTAAAACCCAATGCCAAAAGTCAACAAGTCAACCTCCTTCAAGTCTTTAACCACTCCTCATCGTTCCACTTTCCAGCCATGGATAAGATGATCTGAGGAGTGAGAAGAATTGTTGAGGACAAAATTGTCGAAATACAAATGGATTTGGAACATTTGTCTTGCGTCGATGATGATTTGCCTCCTGCAATGTTAAGACTACGGCAAAAGATGAAAAAAAGCGTTATCGTTGCTTAAAAATTCTTTAGGAATCGGCCTGCAAAATCTCCCTTACCCTCACTTGTGCGTCCCAAATTCTACGCTTCTTGAATATCGTCAACTGGAGGGTCCGAAAGGGCTTTCATGTCCAGAGCTTTTTGCTCGGGTATGGAATTGTGGATTTCCAGAATGGACTTCAAATGTACGTTATTACAGACCGAGTGAATACTCACAGCTATCAGATGCCATCTCTTGTGGATTATTGCGGGTATTATTGCCTTTCCGGTCTTTGATTCTGCTGCACCCATGCATTGCCGTGCTGTGCTGGAGCTTGTGACCATGGAGGAGAAAAAGGATTTTGATTTAGAGACGGAAAAAGGTTTCCAGGCTCTCCAGGTTTGTTTTCATTACATATATTTTTTCAATCAGATTTTGGATAACGTTGAAAGTACCACTCAATTTATCATCCGGATTTAGGAGAATAAGAAAGAGATGAAAGAAAGTAGCTTTCCTTCGCATATCGAGTTTGAAGTCAAAGTTATTGTTTTTTCTACTTTTGAAATCTCATAAAAAGTGAATTTTTCCCCTTAGCTTCTTTTTCTGTGATCTCTGTGTCTGCATTTGCTAGTGTTTCTGAGGTGACACAATCTTTAAGCTTTAAATTAGAGCTCATGAGGCATTCCTTATTACAACTGCATTAGCTTGCCATTAAATTATATGTGCAAAGAGACATTGGTCTTGTTTGATGGTGTTATAAACTCTGTATAAGCCCACCTGTTTGCAGGCTGCCGATTTACGGATCAATTTACAACCTCGACTTCGTCCTGAGGTATTTATCAGTAGTACCTTACAGTTTTTTCTATGCTAAATTAGGTTGTCTTCTGCTTTGTCTAATAGAATTTTTTTCCTAGTATTTTTCTGTTGGGAAAACTAGGGACAACTAACCGGATCAATTCAGCGGAATACAATTCACAATTCACAAGTCCCAATCCTTTTTCCCTCTTTGTGCAGTAAAAACAGAATCAAACAATGAACAAATATAAT
>Ga0325402_1005492_pt1 | contig 11878 bp, 4 predicted proteins | sample PopdelMetagenome_22_FD_207212 | JGI IMG/M metagenome (GOLD analysis project Ga0325402, IMG submission 207212) | Populus deltoides microbial communities from Bellville, Georgia, United States - Xylem-PdKOR-R3 | ecosystem: Host-associated > Plants > Phyllosphere > Stem > Wood/Secondary xylem...
TCGAAATGTTTGCGTTTCCAAGCAGCCGTGTCCACTAATAAATTCAGCATATAATATGAAAAAAAAGAAAAGAAAAGAAAAGGACAACTTTTGATGACAAAAGAAATAAATAAAATAGAAAAATTAATGTTGAAGAAAAACAATACTGTGTAATCACAAAAGAGAAGGTTCATGAGAGTTGCCTGGCTAGTTAGAAGCGTTAGCTGCGCAATGACTAAAAGGTGATTATGTATTTGTTGGGTTTTTCAAAAAAATATATGCATAATAGAAATTATAATTTAAAAATTTAGGAGTTTCAAAGATCCTGTTAGATAAATCTAGAGTTATTTATAATTTATATAAAAAATATATAAATATTTATTTTTCTTTGAATAATTGTTTTAAGACTAGATTGTCGCAAACTACAAGTTGTCCAAATATTCGTTTTCTAATGATAATTCACATGAACTAGCAGTAATAAATCTCTTAAATTCTTTTAGGAGAGAGGAATTGATATATCTTAAAGTACTAACTCTTTTTTTTTTTTGTATTTTAGGTGTTTCTATACTATACTCTATTCACTTTCTTATAGGAAATAACAGACATAACATTTTATTTATAGAAAAATTTAAACACCCTAAAAATATAAAAATATCAATTTACCTATTGAATAATATTACATATATTATTTCAAGATAATTTTAGAAATTTATTCAATCAAGTCCCTACTTGATTTTTTTAGGTCTAGAATTGTAATGTCTTGCATTAATTACATTCTAGTCCTCAATTTCTAAAAATTATTTATAATATTCAAGTCATACTTGATTAATCATCACATTTTCATTTTTAACCAATGGTTCTTATATGTGTGCTCATTAGGTTTCCGAATAAGTTGGCCCAAATATAAATTATAATCCTAAATAAAATAGAATTAAATAATTTAATTTATTATCAATTCAACAATTGATTGATTTATATTTGAAGATCAAGTACAATGTCTAACAATTTGTCATGATCCTTCAAATATTAAGAAAATCATAAATGGTTTGACTTAACATTTCAGTGACTATTTTCTCAATGTATTTATTATTCGTTCATCATGAATGTTACAATTTAGACATTATAACATGGAGTATGCTTACTTTGTTAAATCATGTGAGCTCTCAACACTATAGTAATTGAATATTTAAATAAGAGTTAAAACTCTTTCTAAATTTTATTCTATATTGACCAAGGATTTCATAATCAATACTATTTGAGAATTGTTGAGATATTTTCTCTAATTTACTTAAGGTGATGAATCCTTTCTTGATTACTCAAATACTTTTATATAGTTTATGTTATACCTAATATTTGTCTTTATGTTACCCTTGATTAGGACAACATGTAATTAGTATCAAAGCATTACACTTCATATATAAGATAACTTTGTGATTTTAAGTCTAAAGATCACTTACACAACCATCACTTGAGCTTTTTCATAGACACATGTGATCTTTTTATATGAAATTCTTATACGAGCAAGTTCAGTGTGCATGTCATCTGAAAAACGTCTACATATTAGTTTTAGGTGTCCCTCGTACCTCACTTTATAACAGCAGTTGTTTCATTTCATAAAAGAATAAACATAATATGCATCAGTATTAACAACTCTAATTACTATTTAATCGTAATAGAATATTGACTAGAAATATTTAGGAATAATGTTTTGATGTAATAGAAATCTTATAATTATAACAACTTTATAATTTTATATGCAAATGTTTTTTTTTATAGACTTTATTTTTACTCTAGATTCATTAATAAAATATAATTGAATATAAAAAAATTCTTTATTAATAATAAATAAAATTTACAAGGATAAAATTAGTATTACATTAACTAACCAATTATCTATATAGCATATTAATTAACGGTAAAAACACGTTTCATCATGAAGGGGTTTGTCCTTCATGACGTATATCATTATGAGAATGTTTAATCTTCCTGACCATGCAAACTGAATTTTATATGAACATAACTAATAATAATAATAATTTACAAAAAAAAAAAAGACAATTACACTGTAAAAGTTTAATGTAGTGTTCGATTATGCTTACAGGATGAAAACTTTATTATTATTATATATTAAATAAATTAAAAGAAAATTACCATGCTCTCTCTCATAGTTTATTGTAAACGGTGTTGTTTAATGAACAATGATTTGTTATTTTTCATTTTGATCATTAAACCTTTTTATTTAAAGTTTGTGATATTTTATGTGTTGAGATTTTTTTCTCTTTGCATATTCTTGAGAATTTGAAATGTTTTATAAAATTTTAAAATTTAATTAAAGGCCAATTTAATTAAATAAGATTTAGATTTGTAGTAAAAAAAACAATTAAAAGAAGGAATAAAATAAAAACAACAGGGCCTTTTCAAATTCAGGCGATATGGTATTTTTTGTCCAACAATTCTCCGTTTACTTATTTTTTATCTCTTTACTTTTAGGATTTTATGTTTAGATTCTAAAATTTTTTAACATTTAAATCTATGAATTTAAGAGAGGAGAGATAAAGCAGCTGTAAAACGAAAAAGTAATTGGTTTGTCATATTCTAGCAATATAAAAAAATTGATATTAGTGTTAATAAATTCTCAGTACCACCAAGGTGTTTTGGTATTTTGATATGTTCGATTCTCATCGCCAGCCATGATCACAACAATCTTTGCTCAAAATCCACTTGCGTTGCATCTGATTCAGCCTCAGTTCCTGATGATGAATTAGGCAAAGATTTTCTATAAGAGAAGGCAAGAATTATCAAAGCTACAGTAACAAGGCCCAGCATAAATTGCTAGACCAACAAAGAGGTAAGCAGCAAGTGAATTCCACTGCCAGAATGATCCAATGAGCACCACCACCTACAATAATTGAGTTGGTAACGGGCCTCATTTCCAATAAGTACTACTACTCCCTCTCCTCTCTCTTTCTATCCCTCTTGTTTTGTTTTTTGACAAGTGCAGTGTAATGAGGTTAATGAACAAAGGGCCTGGATTAGAACAAAGAAGTTGCTTTTGTTTAGTTACAAAGAAGCCATTGGTTTTGTAAAGAAAAAAGATTGATTCTTTCTTGCTGTGCACTAATTCTGCCACTGTTGTCTCAGACCCAATTTCCTCAGAAGTTCAAGAAGGCAATGATTCAACTGCTTGCGTCTCCAAGCAGCTACGTCCACTAACAAAATTCAGCAACCTTATAAAAGATAAAAAAAAAATCCATGAGAGAGATGCCTGGCTAGCTAGATTCCCTTTCTAGCCAAAGATATGACTAAGTCAAGGAAACATTTCATTGAGGGGGTTGGTACTTTATGAAGGAATATCTTTCTGAGAATGTTTAATCTGCTTGGCGGTGCAGAAGGTGAAACCATGGCCATATATGTGATATATTATTCAAATATGAGATGAGGCAGATATAAGACTTGTCCGGTGTGTGAAGAAGCTGAGCCAGCTTTCAATTGTTTTAATTCACAATCTAATTTAAATTAAAATTTGATTTTTTTAACCCCTCTAATTTTAGTTAAAATTGCATATGGTCCGTCTACTTTTATATATTTTCAAATCAATTCCTTTTATAAATCTGCTCAATCCTTCATTTCTAATTAAACGAAGTCGTTTTGGATCATGTTTAAATTCCAGCATATCATATGGAATTCATTTGGACATTGATGCTTGGGCTTAAATTGCCTTTTAAATGCAGGATACAAGGTTCATAAAGGGCTTGATTTACCCAAATGTAGATAACAGCAGTTGCCATCAATCAATCAAAGTGTAAAGCATAGCGTAGCTCACAACTGTTTCATTGCAATATTGGACAAAATGAGCAATTAGCATATAAAATGAAAAGAAATGCAGAATTAACAAAACAACAACAATTTTTTTTTTTTTTGAAATGGCACATTGGTTGTAAACTGCAATAATTAATCAAATATCATGCTTCTAAACAATGATAAATTTTTTATTGAAGTCATCGTTCTAAACAACTATATCAATTAAATTTCAATTTCATTAAAAAAAAAAATCTAATCGACCGATTCATAATAGTCAGTAAACTAGTTGAGTAGTTGACACTAAAAAACAGAGGTAAACTACCGTGTGAACAATAAATTCATGAGATTATAATTGAAGTAATTGTTTTAGTGTACAAAATATATATTTTGACTTATAAAACATATTTAGAAGAAAAGGTTAACAAAATCATAGTTTTTTGTTAATGATTTTAATTAATGATTTTAATTCATGCTTATCTAAAATAAATATGAAATACATATTATCTAAGACAACATTAAAATCAACATGATAATTAGCTAAAACAATATTACAGAAGTAATAAAAATAAAAATAACTCATAACTAAGAAATAACACAACATAATAATATATCCGACTCTATCTTTGTCTTATACAATGACAAATGGATGGGTCGGCTTCATCAGTAGCACGACTTTCACTTGTTTATGTGGTCTTATCCTCAGAGACAATATCATCTAGGCTTAATGTATCTCCTAACAAGTCAAGTGTAGTATGATATGTCTTGAACCAAGAAGATGCATAAGAACGAGCAAGTCCATCATTATCATCGAGATTACAAAGATTAGCCGCAGCATGTCGACCATCATGTAACAATTACAAACCTAATATTAAGCAAATAAAAATTATTAATCCATAAATAAAATGAAATGGCTTTGTCCAAGCTTATAAAAAGTAATAAATACTTACACCATTTTGAATTCAACGTGCATGTGGCTCATACTCCATATCCTCGCATGAAGGAACCTGCTCTGGGTTTGGTGTAATGATTCATCATGTTATACTCAAGTACCAGCCCATGTATTCCACCTCAAAAATTACAAGATGCACATTTCTAAAAATAAAATTTCTTTGTGCATCTCACACAATATATACTGGAGACGGTAGATCATCCAATTATAATCAATGTTCCTACTCGAACGACTAATACAATGCAATTGATCGCTCGTATCTATGTTAGATAGAATGTGTTGTTTAAAGCCAAATTATCATGTTACACGCTTATCTCAACAAGCTTGAAAAATATGAGGGGGACAATTGGTATCCATAAGTCTATGACCAATATGCATATAATAGGAGCATCTGACATATTATCTTCTTAATAAAGATTCCACACAGCCTTTTAAAATATCAACAATGCAATTAATTTTCATAATTTATCAACATCAACCTATGCAATTATTTCCCAACATTGTTTAATAACAAAAAAAAAATTAATCAACAATACAATTATTTCTCATCATTATTTCTAATCAAGAACGCAATTCTTTCTCATCATTTACCAACATCAATTTATGCAATTATTTCCCAACACTTGTCAATATCAAGAATTTTCAACATCAACAATGCAATTATTTATCATCATTTACTAACATCAACCTATGCAATTATTTCCTAACATTTTTCATTATAAACAAATTTCAACAACGTCAAAAATTATTTCTAACCATTTATCAACATCAATGCAAATAATTATTTATCATCATTTACCAACATCAACCTACAATTATTTCCCAAAATGTTTCACTATCAAAAAATTTCAACATCAACGCAAGTAATTATTTCTCATTATTTACCATCATCAACTCAAACAATTATTTCTCATCACTTACCAATATAAACCAATGTTATTACTTCTCAATATTTTCTAACATCAAAAAATTATCTCATCATTTTTCAACATCAATTTTAACATCAACATTGTAATTTATTATAACATACCTGATTTGACTATTGTCTATCTAACTCGCTACGATAAAATGACAAAACGTTGGTTGAATTATTTTCAAAGTATATACTCTCACACAATTTGCTAATAAATAAGCAATGAAACTTATTAAATAAGGTTTTCATAAAAATATTCTTAATCTAAATAACATAATTTGTATTATCAATAACATATTTCTTGTATCCTAAAGAAAGTTGCAACTCAACCTCCAAAACCTAAATAAACATAACAAGTTTAGACTTAATTTATTGCTGCCCCAAGCATAAGTAAATGCTTCCATGATTATACCTTTATGTACAAAAAACATATAATAATTAGTAACCAACTCGAACATAAAAAAACATAATATGAAAATAGAAAAAAAAACTCTATACATTTATTTTACTTGTAAAAGCAATAAACATCCTCCAACATGCTTTGCTTTTTTCAAACTAGCTTGACAAAAATGCCTATAGAAACATGTTAGGATGCCTAAACCCCAACTATATCGTGGAATGGATTGAAGTTCTTAAGCAGTAGTGGGTAGAACAAAGGCACATGCATGCCACTAAGATTCATGAAAAGTATACTTTCAAACATATAAAATATGTACGTTCTAGCATATCTGCACAATAGAATTTCGAATTCAAACCAAATATAGATAAATCAGCATGTTAATTGTATTATTAATCCATTTTAACATACCATTGTAAAATCTTATCATCATCAGGTAATTTAGAAAACTTTTCTCAAAGTCATTTTCTACATAAAGCATTCCCCTTCAACATTTTAAGAGGGGTACTTGTCTAAATATATGCTCGTATAGAGTGACCTTATTCTGGACACGTACGACAGTAAATGCTCACCGTTCTATAAGTAAGCCAAGCAGAATAACAATGTCCTTTAATGTAAGACTCATCTCCATTTTATGAAGGTGGAATGTGTGAGTCTCCCATCTTTATCACTCAATAGGTGTCGTAAGTAAGTAATGACCCATCATTATATGCTAAAGACATGTAATATAATAAAAAGCTACTTGCATGATGCATAGGATCATAGGATCTAAAAGCAATATTAAATTATAAAATTTGTAATACATTTTATCAAAATCCAATGTTTGATGTATTAACATGAAGTATAAGATAATTAGCATAATAATTAATCATTTTTTTAAATGAAAACAAACATTCATTCTTATTATATATAGTCTCTGATCTATGTAACTCCTGCAATCGTAGAACAAAAGAATCAATTGTACCAGGATCTATGTACTGAGAAACTCTATGTGTAGATAAAGACGACGTACCTCGTATATATGGCATCCTAACCAAGTATACCTATAAAATACAAAATATCATTCAAAATTAGAAAATAAATATTAGAAGCAATTACATTACAAACACTAATAAATAACACTATAATTGAGTATCTTGTTACATACATTGTATGATTTCACATGTTTTTTTTGTAATGCCCTGTTTGACCGCAAATGCCACATCTATATTGGGAATGCCCCTCTTACATCCTTTTCATTATGCAACTGAGTTGACTTTTGTTGACCTCAAAATTGTTTTCTTTTTAGAAAGGTCTGGGTATACTTAAGGACCAATATATTCATTCCATTATATCATCAGGTAAAGGATGGAATGGAGTCCCATATGTGTTTTTATACATTTGAAAACTATAATTTTGGTGAACATACTGAGTAATATCAAGATGTTTTTTTGCACAATATGCAAGAATATATGAACAAGGTCAATTAGAACTCTACCATTTACCACATATGCATGTTCCATCCACCAACTTATCTATTTGTCTAACTTTGTTTTGACACTTGGTGATGCAAACCTCATGATCATGGTCACGCAATCCATAACAAGATTGACAACAAATCTTGGAAAGCTGAAATAGGTCTGATAAGAGTGTAACGCAATGAAAACCTATCTCAAGACACCAACACTATTGATATAAAAACCATAACCCTATAAATACCAATTTGCGAACAAAAAGTATAAGGAAGACGCCACGAAGCCAATTTAATCATCAATAAGTTAATTTAGTTCGTTAAAGAATGAAAGAATATGAGAATCTCTCTCTCACAAACTGAATAAATTCAGCAACAATAGTATTATCAAGTCATCATATTTTATCCTTATAAAGAGTATTTATACTCTTGAAAATAAAAACCTTAATGGATTTACCCTTGTAGACTAAACTGACCCACTTACAAACTGACCAAAAAACTATAATAATAAACTTGAGTGTATGGAACCAAACAAGCCTTGGGCTATAGTTAAGGACTAATTATTAATTAAGCCCAAACAAGCCTTGGGCCTTAACTAATTAATCAAACCTATGCCCAATATGAACTAAGCCCATTAGAAACAACAAAAATAAAACTCATGAGAATAAATTATCTTTACTGTCGTGAGAGAAAAAGAAAAGAAAAAAAAATAAAACTAAAATAAGGCTTTATATGTATCCTTGTTGCCACCACTATTGTCCTTGAAAACAAGAAAAACTTGTCACCCTTTTACTTCTTTATTTTGGAGGAGAAGTTGTTGCCACTTTGTTTCCTCTTCAAGCATGCACTCCTTTAAATAGTCTCCTATAATCTTTTTTTTTAATAAAAAAATCCTATAAACTAAGGAAAATAACAAAAAAAAATCTCAACCCTCCTTGCGACAACCTACATTCAATAATGGATATTGAATCATTGCAAACTATGGATAATAGTTGCTATAATAAATATCTCTTTATTTGACATGGAGTCCTTATAAAATAGATAATCCAATAGCTACCACACATGATTTCAAGAGCATTAAAGAATCCTTGTATTGACTAGAATTCATAACACGCAAAGAAACAATATTTCTTCAATTCTCACACATTCATGACAGATTTTAGCCTTGACTTCAAATATGTTGTTATCTCTTATTTGGGTGACTTAACAGACCTTAAATATATCTACGGAAATATATGAATGTCTACTTTCCAACCCAACTGGAATCTTAGTGGAATTCCTTTTTTAGCTCTAGATATAGTTCAAACAATAAACAAAGGTCTAGACATACATATTTGATAAGATTCGTCCAATAACTTCAACCATCTGAAATAATCTCTTACCAGACTCCGATTGACCTAAACTTTTAAACCAATATAGAGCAACATGTCTAGAAACTCTTGTAAAAATATTAACTCAATCCAACGATCGAGTTGAAAATTATATTTAATAATGTAAAATTGGACAATAAAAAAGTTTACACCAAAATCTGAATCTTATCACTTGATTTATAAGGGGAATGAACCATAAAAATATCATCATCAACATTGAAAAGTACTATAATATGATCTCTGGATCTAAATATATTGGCATCCAATTCCAGCTGAATTATAATAGAAGACCATAATTTCCCACGTGCAATGTAATCATATGCATTCCTTTTTTGTGTAACAAAATAAGCATTATTCCTAAAAAATATCAATTGGTCTAAAGCATAAATAGGCAAAGCACGTGCACCTTTCAAAACATGATTAAAAGATTAAAAAATATTTGTTTTCATGTTACCATATCGGTGACCCCTATTATAAGAAAGTGCTCATTTTGCTTTTGGTTCCTGCTCAAGCCACTCTTTCTATTCTAGGTGACTATTACCCATATCATCAAACCATACATCAAATTTATGCTTTTAAGCTTCATAACATATCCTAAGCAACTCATTTTTAGCTAACAAATCTTTAAATTTATGATTGAAGTTGCTTGCCATGTGTTTAACACAATATCAACAATATCCAATCGATTCAGGCCAAATTTCTATCATTCTATGCTCAATACTAGAATGCATATCCAATATATAAATATACCATTACAGCCACATGTAATGTGACATTGAATTAGTAAAAACCATCTCCAGTTGACATTATTTTCTTCTTTAACTAGTGCATAATAAAAGGAAAAACCTCATTATCTACATCAAAAGCAACTATAATCAACAACTTTCCACTGAACCTTCCATAACCTTCTATATAGATGGGTGCCATCCGCACTAATAATTGGCCTACAAGATTTGAAACCTCTCAATTGCAGGAACAAATGCCTAGAAAACTCAACCCAAAATAACTATTTCATTATCAAGTTGTTCATTATATTTCCACTCAACAACTATCCAAAGATTTGATTCTTGTAAAGCCAAAAACAATCTAGGTAACATTTCAAATGAATCCCCATGTGTTCCAAAAAGTTTCTCAAATATCTCTTGTTTTGCAGCTTATGCCTTTTAGTAAGAAATTTTAAACTTATAGTGCAATTTGATGTCTTCTTTTATATTGAAAACTAGGTTATCTTGAACACATCACTTTTTTGGAAAAAAAAATATGGCATCACATGCAATCGGTATAGAAAAATACTAATGTTCCCTAACAAGACACCTCCAAGTGATATCTATTTCAACATTATTATAATTCAACTCAATTCTTCCACATATAATTTTTTTTATATCTTCAAATTACATGCCTCTAGTAGCATTCAAGAATACATTACTTTTGTCAAATAAATGATACTATTATTCGTATCAGGAACAATAGTATCACTATAATGACACAACATAAAAAAGTTTGAAGATATATTTTGTAAAATAAGAATACTCATTTCATCAAAAACAAATTATCTCACAATTGAACGCAAACCCTAATTGCTATTACTTTGACCTTTATAATATCAATTAAAAACTAAATGATCTTAATTGAATAAAATCCTCAATTATGATAATTTTTACAAAAATTCAACGCAGACTCCAGCAGCTATGATTTCGACCATACTTATATTAATAACATCAATTGATTAAAAGTCTATCTAATTGCATCTATTAAAACAAAATTTATCTCAATTCAAACAATATTATTAAATATGAAAAGTAACCCAATAATCAATTTAAACTCTAATTTCTCTAATTCAAACCTAACTGATTCCATAAATAACATCAATTGTATTAAAAACACATAATTATAAATTTTGGGTGATTAGAGGCTGGTTTTGTTCTGGGATTTTTAGTTGTTAGGGTTTTTTCTTCTTATGGAGCAACTACCATAGAGAACAAAAAAGAGATTATATACCCATCATATCCGTGATTCAGAATCATGATTGTATTATGTAACCGCTATTTAAAATCGTAGTTTATATGAAACTTTAGTTCTGAATTGCTGTTTATATTAAAAACATGATTTTGAATAGAGGTTGTGTTAGATTATGTTAACTATTTTTCCAAAAAAAATTTAAACTTTGTTATCCTCCTAAAAATTTATTCTATTGTGTCAATTTTTTAAAACAAATTCATATTATAAAAGATAAAAAGTCCATGTGAGAGATGTCTGGCTAGCTAGATTCCCTTTCTAGCCAAAGACAAGACTATGTGAAGGACACATTTCATTGAAGGGGTTGGTCCTTTAAGAAGGAATATCTTTCTGAGAATGTTTAATCTGCTTGACGGTGCAGAAGGTTAAACCATGGGCATATACGTGATATATTATCCAAATATGAGAGGAGGCAGATATAAGACTTGTCCGGTGTGTGAAGAAGCTGAGCCAGCTTTCAATTGTTTTAATTCACAATCTAATTTAAATTAAAATTTGATTTTTTTAACCCCTGTAATTTTAGTTAAAATTGCATATGGTCCGTCTACTTTTATATATTTTCAAATCAATTCCTTTTATAAATCTGCTCAACCCTTCATTTCTAATTAAACGAAGTCGTTTTGGATCATTTTCAAATTTCCAGCATATTCATTTGGACATTGATTTTGTAGGAAAGGTGGATGCTAGGGCTTAAATTGCCTTTTAAATGCAGGATACAAGGCTCATACAGGGCTTGATTTACCCAAATGTAGAAAACAGCAGTTACCATCAATCAATCAAAGTGTAAAGCACGGCAAAGCTGGACGTTCTTGTCAATCATGCAACATCAGCTAATGTCATTCTAGTTTTAGGGAATGCCAGCAATTCAAATTGAAGTATAAAGCGCACAAATCTTTTATTAAAATTTAATATATTTTGTATATTTTCAATTATTTTACTGATTTGATGTAAGAAATATTTCTTAAAAAATAAAAAATTATTATTAATATATATTTCAATACAA